>Ga0209491_10003559_pt1 | contig 25507 bp, 18 predicted proteins | sample BON02_FD_187213 | JGI IMG/M metagenome (GOLD analysis project Ga0209491, IMG submission 187213) | Freshwater microbial communities from Lake Bonney liftoff mats and glacier meltwater in Antarctica - BON-02 (SPAdes) (version 2) | ecosystem: Environmental > Aquatic > Freshwater > Ice > Glacier...
AATGGTGAATTAATTTATGAACAATCCAAAAATATGTCAGATGAACAATCCAAAAATATGTCAGATGAACAATCCAAAAATATGTCAGATGAACAATCCAAAAATATGTCAGATGAACAATCCAAAAATATATCGTGTGATTCTGGGTCAACATGTTCATCTAGATCATCAACTACTAATAGTGAAAACAGTGATAATGAAAACAGTCATGGTGAAAACAGTGATGGTGAAAAAAGTGATGATGAAAACAGTCATAGTGAAAACAGTAACAGTGAAAACAGTGATGGTGAAAATGATGAATTATTCGCAACAATTAATAAATTTCCAGTTCATGCTATTGCTCTTGAACAATGCGAAAATACACTTGATTCATTAATGATGAATCATGAATTAAGTCCACATGAATGGGATTCTATTATAATCCAACTATTAATGTCACTTATAACATTTCAAGAAAAGTTTAATTTAACTCATAATGATTTACATACAAACAATGTTATGTATAATAAAACTCATTTAGAATACCTTTATTATAAATTAGATGGAAAATATTATAAAGTCCCAACTTATGGTCGTATATTTAAAATCATTGATTTTGGAAGAGCAATATATAAATTCAGAGGAAAAATAATATGTAGTGATAGTTTTCATAAAAAAGGCGACGCAGCAACACAATATAATTGTGAACCTTATTTTAATGATAAAAAACCAAGATTAGAACCGAATTATAGTTTTGATTTATGTCGTTTAGGTTGTTCATTATTTGATTATATAATGGACGAAGAAGATTGCGATGATGAAAATTGTGATAATATTAAAACACCTATATTCAAAATTATAGCGAATTGGTGCAAAGATGATAAAGGTAGAAATATTATGTATAAGTCAAACGGCGAAGAGAGATATCCTGATTTTAAATTATATAAAATGATCGCACGAACAGTTCATACTCATGTTCCGTCAAAAGTATTAGAACATCCCTATTTTGATAAATATATTGTAAATAAAAAGAAAATTAAAAATAATAATAAATCAACACACGTAATGGATATTAATGAAATACCATCATTTATAAAGTGTGAGTGATTATAATAATTATATATATTTATTAAATATAATTATTAAATAAATGACTTTGTTATTTTAAAAATTGGGAGCATCTACAAAAGCGTGTGTAACCTGAATTGATAATTCTTTTGGTATTATTTGTTCAATAATAAAAAACCCAATAATTACACTAATAAATACAAAAATAGTATCTTTTACCAATTCTTTTAAAGGTTTATTTTCTTTTAAAAAAACACGCATCTCAGCAAATTTAACTAATATATATATAAAAGAAATAATACCAGCATTAATAAATAAATTTTCCATTCAAAAATACAACTATATAATTATATAATTAATATTGAAAATATAAATAAACGCAAATTATTTACTTATAATTTATATTTTAATAATTAATAAAGAATTTCAACATCATCTAAAATAGGCGGATCATTCAGAGTAAATGATTTATTTAAATCATTTACATCAGAAAAATCTAACGAAATATTTCCACCAATCTTTAATTTATTATCTTCATCATTTGTGTCATTATCTCCACCATACATATTATCTTTATTATTGGATGAAATTTGTTCTAACCGTTCAATTGTTTTTGGAGCGTCTACATTTGACTCATTGCCGTCTACATCCATCATGTTATCAACATTTGAAAAACGTATTTTATCAGGTACATCGTGCACTGAATTATTAAATTTCGTATCTTGATTTACATAAGAAGATGTTGTATCTGTTATTTTAGAAGATTCAAATACTGATTCTTTTTCCAATTCTTTTTCCAATTCTTTTTTATGTATTTTTAAATTATCATTTGTTCTATTGATATTATTATTATTTCTCTCTTCATCGGATATCGGTATATTAGATTCTTCTATAACTTCTTTTATTTCAACATCTTCCTCTGTTGTTTCGTCTATATAAGAACGTAAAATATTTTCAATCGGAATGCTGTCTCTGACAGTATCTAATATACATTCTTTAATAACACATTCTAATTCCCTATTTCTTTTTTGGATTTCTAATGGCACTATATTTTTTTCAAATAAATAAATCATTGTGTATATTTTTCGTGCGACATTTATATAGATATTATGAATAAATTTATCAATAGAAGGAATATCAATATCTATTTTCTTTTGTTTTTGACCAACACGAACACATGTAAGCGCTTTTAAATGAATTATATGAACACACGTTATTAATTCTTCTAAATACCCACAACCAGTCGTTTCACAAATTCGTATTTTTTCAATTTCTATTATTGACGTGTTCCATTTAGGTATACGTGTTAAAAATGTCTGAAATGTCATTAAATATTTATCTTTTTGTGTATTTTCTTCACATAATTTCCATGCTTCATTAAAAATAGATTTAAGACCTTCTTTAACTGCTGGTGTAAGTGTATTTACTAATCGCGCACACCATTCATTCTTTGAATCACTTAAACTAGAAACGGAATAATCGTCCATTTACATAAATGATATATTTTCTAAATTCACTTCTGAACTTAAAAATAAAAATTTTAATATAAAAAACATTAATAATTTTTCATTTCTAAATTCAGATTTTATTTTATGAATTGTTAAAAGTATTTGATATTTATATTTTTCATTATTACATATAGAATTATCGGAACATTTAAATTGGTCAATATAAGTAGTTAAATCATTTCCACTATACCCTTTTTCATATAATCGGTTAGAAAGTCTCATTAATTCTGTATAAGTTGTATTTTTATCATATTTTTCCATTTCTTTTTTTAACCGTATTAATCGTTTTTTTTCATAATTTTTTACATCAAACATATTATCTACCGCATGTTCATAAAGGTTAATTGTTTTATTTTTTATAAAAACATCTGATATGTAAATATCACATAATCTCGATAAAATAGGTTTTAATAATTTATATTTATCCTCTACTATAATAAAAAATCGGGTAGTTGTAGTAAAAAGTTCAATACAACGTCGTAACGCTGATTGTGCATCAATTGTAAGTTTATCGGCATTTGAAAGAATAATTGTTTTAAAATGTTTTTTTTCATTAATAATTATATTTGTATTGGTTTTTGCAAAAAATTTTAATTCTTCACGAATAAATTTTATACCTTTTCCATGCCCGCAATCAACATACATAACATATTTTTTTATTAATTCATTATCTTGATTATAAATATTGTTAATAAATGAATTTACAATTGTTCTTTTACCACTTCCATAATTTCCGTGAAATACTATATTAGGTATTTTATCTGTCTCTATGAAATGAGATAATTTATCTTTAATTTCTTGATGTATAGTTAACATGTAATTAATTAATTATATTATTATTATAAATTAATTAATTTTATATTATTATTAATGTTATATTATTATTATTATTAATAACTTATCATCTAACCATTATAATTTTTATTAATTGCCATTAATTTTTTATATCTAATTCTATCTGATCCAAGTGGTACATGTGTTTTTTTACAATTGTTGTCAAACTGATTCATAGGAGAACATCCGATTGTTTTGGTAGAAACAAAAGAATTGCGTATTAGAATTTGCCTTGTAGAAGAACGTTCATTGCCGCCTTCTGTTGTAGATTGTTTTTTACCTCCTAAAAAAGACATTGTTATTATATATTATAAATATAAAAAATTTTTAATTGTTATATTAAATTGTTATTCTAAATTGTTATATTAAATTGTTATTCTAAATTGTTATATTAAATTGTTATTCTAAATTGTTATATTAAATTGTTATTCTAAATTGTTATATTAAATTGTTAGTATATTTTTTTAAGTTAAAATTCTTGGTGCAATATTCATTGTGATTAATTCTTGAAACATTAATTTACATGCGTATGGTAATTCCACATAAGCAAAATCACTTCTATTATCACACGTTTTACAATGATGAACGTGTGTCACATCATTATACGCCGCAATAAGACCACACCGTTTACAAGTATGTACTCTAAACGCATCAGACGCATCATACATGCGTCCTTTGGTAAAACGTGATGCGCCGTGAGAGCACATACAGTCACGTTCCATTTCTCCAAATCTCAACCCACCATCTTTTGAACGACCTTCTGCTGGTTGCCGTGTTAAATTCACCATTGGTCCAATACTACGACTATGTTGTTTATCAGAAACCATATGTTTCAACCGCTGATAAAAGACTGGTCCAATAAATACTGATGTTTCTATTTGTTCGCCGGTCAGTCCATTATACATGAGTTCATTGCCATTAGATTCATAACCAACCTTTTGTAATTCTTTACAAATCTCTTTTACATCAAATTTACCAAAACTAGTTCCATCACCAAATAAACCAATTTCAATCAATACTTTTCCTAGAACTGTTTCTTTTAATTGTGCAATCGTCATACGAGACGGAATTGCGTGTGGATTAATAATAATATCTGGTCTAACACCTGATGCAGTATAAGGCATATCTTCCTCGGGAATAATATTACCAATGGTCCCTTTCTGTCCATGCCTACTACTAAACTTATCACCAATAATCGGTTTTCTAATCGTTCGAAGACGCACTTTACAAAAGTTATAACCATCTCCATTGCGTTCAATATAGTTTTTATCTATATACGTTTCTTCTGTTGTTCTAAAAATACGACTCTGATCTTCATATTTCATTACTTTTGTATGATCATTGCGTGCTTCTTTAATCGGAACAATTTTAGAAATAATAATATCTCTATTTTCTACTAATGTATTTTCAGGAATAACTCCTTGCGAATTTACTTTATCATAATTCGCAAACTTCATACCCTTTGTTTTGGATGGGTCAGGCTTACATCGTATTTCTTCGTCACCTTGAATTTTTTTGTCTTCATCTTTTTCAGTATGATAAATTGTCGCTTGGAAAAGTCCTCTATCAATTGACCCTTTATTAAATAAAATACTATCTTCTTGATTATAACCAGAATGTGTCATAATTGCCACCACAATTTGACTACCAGATGGAATCTTATTTAATCCAATCATATTCATTATTCGCGTATCTACTAATGGACGCATCGGATAGGTCATCACATATGCGGTTTTATCTAAACGATTATCATAATTTGTTACATACATTCCCATTGCTTGTTTTCCCATAGCACACTGATATGTATTTCTAGGTGACTGGTTGTGTTCTGGAAATGGAATACACGATGCCAAAATGCCAAATATGGTGCTTGGGTGTAATTCACAATGTGTATATTTATATATAATATTTGTTTTTTCTTTTAAAGCAGGAGGATTCATCGCAATCATACTTAAATTCTGTTCAGATGCATCTATATATTCAATAATTGAATCATCGTTTTTACAATCAGTTAATAAATCATCCCAAATTAATTCATTGTTTTTTATTTTATCAATAATATTTTGTTTCAACAACAACTCATTGTTTTTCACTTTAAGGATTGGTCGTGTTAACCTTCCAGCATCATTACATATGCGAATTTCTTTGCGTTTAATGTCGAAAATAATTGAGGTATAAATATTAATAATCCCCTTATATTTTTTCGTTTTCAAAGAATTATATAATTCAAACGGTTCTTCTACATTTCCTAACCACGCACCATTTATAAAAATTTTTACTTTATTATACAACTGTTCTGGGTTAGTTTTAATTGTTTCAATCGGTAATAAATAGGGTTCAACAGATTCATACAAAAGTGTGCTATTTGAAGGAATCGTGACGTGCGTCATATAACTTAAATTTTTTACAACACCAACACTGCCTCCTTCTGGTGTCTCTGCCGGACATAAAAACCCCCATGATGTCGGATGTAATTTACGCGGCGGAATTAGTTTCCCACTCTTATCAATCGGGGTATTAATCCGTCTTAAATGACTTAATGCTGAAATATATGTTAATCTATTTAACACCTGAGCAACTCCAACCTTGTTACTATTTGTTTGTTTCACTCCAAAATCGCCAGTAGATAACGCGCGTTTCATCCCGTTTTCAATAGTGGTTGATTTAATAATTTTGTAGATATTCGTCATATTCACTATTGATTTATAATCATTCGTTGAACGCCACGACCCAGTATTAATTTCACGAATAATTTGTTTTTGCATATCTTTTACCATTTTATTAAAATAATTTCTAAACAAGTTATTTAATAATGTACCAGTCAAATCAATACGTTTATTTAAATATGAGTCTCTGTCTCCTGTAATTTCCAACCCTAAACTTGTTCGGATTAAACAATTTGCCATATAACCCATAAAATATAGTTTTTGATCAGAAGTTTTACAATGAGGAAATAAATCAGTGCTTAAAATTCCCAAAGCAAACTCACGTTTTTTGCGTATCCCGGTTTCTTTATCCATATTCATTGGTGTATACATAACATTATTTGTTACGTGTTTTATAGCACTTTCTTGTTCAGTAATTTTGTTTGCTTCTACAATAGACGCTTGTAAGTTTTTTAAAATCGTTTTATTATTTTCATTTTCATTATTAATATCTAATACAATTATTTTACAAATTTCTTCGTCACTTAATATACCTAACGCGCGAAACACAATAAATAACGGAATAGGGTTTTTTACACGCGGAATTTGTATGGATATTCCATGCCCAAATCCATTATTTCGTGTTTCAATCATCATGGAAATTTGTTTTGGAGAAATACATTTGAAATCAGGAACGGATTTGATTTCTGCTAACCAATCCCATTTCGTATTATTTTTTGAAATATTAAAACACCGAACAAGATTCTCCGCAGCACGCTCTTGTCCAAGACATGTCTTTTCAGACCCGTTAATTATAAAATAACCACCAGAATCCAGATTACATTCGCCGCTTACATTTGGAGAAACGTGTTTATATTGTTCTAAAATACAAATACTGGATTTTAACATAATAGGAATTTTCCCAATATTAATATTTGGCATCATTTTATAAAATGTTTCTTCAGATTCAAGAGAAGCACCATTTCTAACAATATATTTAATATTCATATTAACCGTCATATTTCCAGCATAAGTAAAATTACGGTTACGCGCTTCTTCTGGAAACATAAGTTTAGTTGCTCCATTATTTTCGTGAATTTGAGCACGATAAATATTAAAATTTTCAAATGTAACAAATAATTCTAATCTGTATTTACCTGATTCTTTATCAAAATCTTGTTCTGAACAAATGTGCACTGGATTAAACATACTAATTGTTTTTTGGATTTGATAATTTACAAAATCGTTATAAGATTCTACTTGATGTTTCACTAATTGTTGTAAATGTTTACCTTTAAAATAAGATTCAATTAGTGTCCAAGGTTCTTCACAGTAATCCTGTAAATTATCATTATTGTTTGTAATAATATCATGTTGTCTTTCCGGTTCTAATGGTTCCATATTTATAGGAATAGTTGTAGGCACCGTTTGTTTAATTTTAATATTATTTTTCATTTCAGTTAATAATAGTTTTGACTAAGGTTTTAATAACTATTATAGACTATATTGTATATCAATTTATCTTTAAATTAATTATAATAAAATTTAAAAATAATAATTACATAAAAAAAATTTATTATTTTAAACAATTATTCACATCTATTTTTGCTTTTTTATTTATCTATTTATCTATTTTTTTTCACACAATTTAGTTTCTTCTAAAATTTTTAATTCTTCTTTTCTTTTTTCAATCAATTTAGTATTTAATTCTTGTAAAAATAGCACTTTATTTTTCCATTTTTCATCTCGAACAATAATACACTTTGCGATTCCTCCTCCTAAATTATATTTTGTAGTAATTATAGTGCGTTTGTTCAATGAAACACACGGCACTATCATGCCATATGTTATACTAATTTGTTTAAACTGTGTGTTTGCATAATCACATAATTTTTCAAAATTTTGGTATTCCTCGTGTAAAAATACTGTGTATTTTTTTACACAAAAATTAATACCAAGAGTATTTCTTATATTAATTATATTGCGAAACATGTCAATGCCGACTTCAATCATTAATTCATATATATGTAACAAATCTACATTTTTTTTCCGCATTATATCTTTATGCACGACACGATTCGCTAACTCTTCCTTACTAATTTCTTTGACAATATATTTCACTCTCTCGTTTAAACAATCTTCATTCGCAGTAATTATTCCACGAATCGGAGGAATAATCACATGAAGAATATGATTTATTAATTGATGTAATTTAATCAAATTATTATAAATAATTTCACAGGGAGAAACAAAATTATTTATTAACTCATCATTCAATTCATGAATTCTACATAACCCACCACAAATTATATCCTCTGGATTTCGTGCTACGATACCTGCCCCATTTTCGCGCTGGAACTGATAGAAATGAGGATTATGAATAGTGCCAGTTACGATTTTTCCCGTGTTCCAACTAAACGCTTTATGACACTGCGTGCACCACATCTGATCGCAACCATCAATTTTTGAAATTCGTATTCCACAGCAAGGACACGGTTTTGATTGTTTTCGAATATATTCGGCACTATCGATATTTTCTTTTTTACATTCATGTGTGTCATTTCTTGTTTTTCCAATAAGTTCAAAACATTTCGAACAAGTATGAAATTCACATAATTCGCATTTATATTGAGTGGATAAATACCCACGACAATCTGTATTGGGACAAGACATAATAAAGTTTTTTGTTTCCTTTTTGCTATTATTTTCATTTGACCTGCCATTTTTTAAGATTTCTATTTCATTTGTCATATCATTAATATTATTATTAATTGTTAATTTTTCTTCCCTAAATTGTGCAAACTGTTCTTTAGTAACATCTTTATTTTTAATATAATTTGTGTATATATGACTTTTTAGTTCGTTCAAATAACTTATTAGTTTTTCGATTTGCTTTTGTATTTTTTGAATTTCTTTATACCTTTCAACTGCTACCATTGATTCTGATAACCGACTGATTTGTTGCTGCAAAAGTAAATCTTTTCTATGTTTTTTATAATCTCTTCTCATAAACGAGAGGTTCAATTGTTTAACTAAAAATGTGTCACTCCAACCTTTATTACACTTCATACAATTCGGGTCACTTGTTGTTCCAATTAAATAGTTACGCACACACGCCTTACACGCTTCAAATAAACAATCACTTTGTTCGCAAATGATTTTTCTATGTTTTTGATAATTATATGTTTCACAACAAATATCACATTCACGAGAGATAATGGATGATGCCATTATATTTATGATTATTTTAGTATTATTAATTTATGTTTAATAAAACTTATGATTATCATATAAATCCATTCAATTTTTCAAGTAAATATCTATATCTATAAAATACTTTTATCAATAACACAACTCTTTGCTAACTTCCTGATTACTTTATTCATATGATCCTTATCTCCACTCATGGTTTGTCCTACAATCTTTAAATATTTATCATTATAGGGCGAATCATAATCTTTGAATGTTGGATGTTTATTCGTCCAATCATTCAGCAATTTAAAATTCTTCTTTTCAATGGTCCTAATGGCATTTTTTAGTTTACTGTGTTCAGCATCCTCCTTTTCCCAGACATCATTATTTTTAACGTACATGATTTCTCTTTTTAGGTCACTACAGTGAAAGGGACGGGAACAAATATCAAGAATATTCATATTACCAAATATGTTATTAAACATGCAATCAGTATAACCCAGTTTTTCCATATTTTCTAAATCTGATAAATTCAATTCGATAGAATTAATAAAATCAGATAAATTCATGGCATCTTTACATTGTTCATTTAAAAAAACTTGAAGATTGAATGTTTTATTATTGGAATTGTTTGTATTAATGTTATTTGAGTTACTTATGTGAGTTGTATTATTCATATTTTTACAAACTTCCATTATTTCTTTTAATGCGTCAGTATTATTTTTAATAATATCTAGTATAATATTTTTCATGTTATTATCATTCACAATACCATTCACATTATTATTCACAATACCATTCACATTATTATTCACATTATTATTCACATTATTATTCACATTATTATTCACATTATTATTCACATTATTATTCACATTATTATTCACATTATTATTCACATTATCATAATCAACAATTATATTTTCGCAAATAATCATATTTTCTTTACATTTTTTTTTATGAGTATAAAGACTTTGTCTAAATGAATATTCTTTATTGCAATTTTTACAAATATACGATTTCGGCGTTTGAATGGCGTTTTTATGTAAGTCATTGTAAGTATTTATATGCTTTGGTGTAGAAATATGTCTCTCCCAACAACTTTGTTTGCTCGTGTTAAACCGACAATTTTTACATTCATATTTTTTGGCGTTTTCGGCGTTTTTATTTGTAAACATATGTAAGTATATTATACTTACATAAAAAACGCCTAAATACTTTATTATTAAAATCATTTTTCAATAATAAAATTTATCATAACAACATTTTTATTAGAAAAATGAAAAACAACCCATTATGGTAACAATCACTTTTTTCACTTTTTTTAGGTTCATTCTTTTTCTCATAATTGGGAAATGGACATTTATAAATGTCCAAAACTCATTTTATAGAATAGTTTAGAACCGAATTCATGACAGTTTCTTTAAGTAGGAAAATCATTAATATCTATTATTATTATTAATTATGTGAATAATCTAAACTAATATTAAAAACATTATATTTTTGTGATAAATGATTAATTATATAAAAATAGTTTATTGAAATGATAATTAAATTTTAATTATCATAAAATTGAATACTTTTCAATTATATTACGTGTCAATAACCATATAACTAAGACAAACGAAACGAAAATGACCAGATACGCTAATATGCGTCGCGTATTCAATGATGAGTTTGATAAGGTAATTATGACATTTATTAATGAAAACTCAAATAAACCTTGGAATTGGACAGCGTTTTCTCGTAATCCCAATATAACATTGAATATCATTGAGAAAAATCCACACAAAGAATGGGATTGGTATAGTCTTTCCAAAAATAAAAATATAACAATGGAGATGATTCTACAAAACCCAGACAAACCTTGGGATTGGGATGGTATTTCTTTAAATAAAAATATCACCATGGAAATGATTAAAAAGCATCCAGATAAACCTTGGAATTGGTCTTTTATTTCTCAAAATCAAAATATAACAATGGATATCATTGAAAATAATCCAGATAAACCTTGGGATTGGTCTGGTATTTCTGAAAATCCAAACCTAACAATAGATTTCATTGAAAAAAATCATCCAGGCAATGAATGGGATTGGTCTTATATTTATCAAAATCAAAAATTAATTGTGGATATCATTGAATCCAATCCAGGCAAAGAGTGGGATTGGTATAGTCTTTCCAAAAATAAAAATATAACAATGGAGATGATCCGAAAAAATCCCGATAAACTTTGGAATTGGAAATGGATTTCCAAAAATCCAAACCTAACCATGGATATCATTGAAAATAATCCAGATAAACCTTGGGATTGGGGTTCTATTTCTAAAAATCCAAATATAACTCTGGATATCATTGAAAATAATCCGGATAAACCTTGGGATTGGATTTCTATTTCTTTAAATCCAAACATCACTATGGATACATTTGAAAATAATCCGGATAAACCTTGGCATTGGTATTTTATTTCTGAAAATCCAAATATAACTATTGATATCATTCAAAAAAACCTATATCACCATTTCGATTGGCGTGGTATTTCTTGCAATCTATTCACAAAAGACAAACAAGTGTTTATGGCGAAAAAATATAGAGAACATATAGCAGCGTTTACAATCCAGCAGTACTATGCTAGAGGAAAATATGTTCCTATTTATGCTTATTGTCGAAAATTACATATGAATTTTTATTGCGAGAACTCAAGTTATGTTGAAGAATAAATTATACCGGTTATCAGGCAAAGGTAAATGCAGAGGTAAGGGCACATGTAAAGGCTGTAAAAAATTGAAATACTTTTCGTGCACACTACAAGTCAATACCCACATAACGATAACGAACGAAACGATAACGAACGAAACGATAACGAACGAAACGAAACGAAAATGAGCAAAACGAAAATGAGCAAAACGAAAATGAACTACTACGCTAATATCCGACGCATATTCGCCGATTATTTTGTTAAGGTAATTATGACATTTATTCATGAAAACTCAAATAAACCTTGGAGTTGGTCAGGGTTTTCTTGTAATCCCAATATAACAATGGATTTCATTAAAAAAAATCCAGACAAGGAATGGGATTGGTCTTTGATTTCTCAAAATAAAAATATCACAATGGAGATGATTGAACAAAACCCAGACAAACCTTGGGACTGGGTTTGTATTTCTTTAAATCCAAACCTAACAATGGAAATGATTGAAAAAAATCCAGACAAGGAATGGGATTGGTCTGGTATTTCTCAAAATAAAAATATAACAATGGATATCATTGAAAATAATCCAGACAAACCTTGGGATTGGGATGGTATTTCTTTAAATCCAAACCTAACAATGGAAATGATTGAAAAAAATCCAGACAAGGAATGGGAGTGGTATTTGATTTCTCAAAACCCAAACCTGACAATGGAAATGATTGAAAAAAATCCAGACAAAGATTGGGATTGGTCTCGTATTTCTCTAAACCCAAATATAACAATGGAGATGATTGAAACACATCCTGACAAACCTTGGAATTGGTCTCGTATTTCTTTCAATCCAAACTTAACATTGAATATGATTCAAAAAAATCCAGACAAACCTTGGGATTGGAAATGGATTTCTCAAAATCCAAACCTAACTATGGCTATCATTGAAAATAATCCTGATAAATCTTGGAATTGGCGTTTGATTTCTTTAAATCCAAACATAACTATGGATATCATTGAAAGCAATCCGGATAAACCTTGGGATTGGAAATGGATTTCTCAAAATCCAAATATAACAATAGATATCATTCAAAAAAAAATAAATTACAATTGGGATTGGTATAGTATTTCTTGCAATCTATTTACAAAAGACAAAGAAATGTTTATGGCGGAAAAATATAAAGAACATATAGCAGCGTTTAGAATCCAGCAGTGCTATGCCAGAGGAAAATATGTTCCTATTTATGCTTATTGTCGAAGATTACATATGAAATTTTATTGCGAGAACTCAAGTTATGTTGAAGAATGAATTATACAGGGTTATAAAGGTACAGGTTTGTAAAGGTAAGTTTTTTTTCATATATTTTCCATAAAATTGAAATACTTTTCAAATACATTACAAGTCAATACCCACATAACGACAATGAGCAAAACGAGAATGAGCAAAACGAAAATGAGCAAAACGAAAATGACCAGATACGCTAATATGCGCGACGCATTCAACCATGATTTTGATAAGGTAATTACTAATTTTATTACAAATAAACCTTGGAATTGGCGGGCGTTTTCTCGTAATCCCAAATTAACATTGAATATCATTGAGAAAAATCCAGACAAAGAATGGGATTGGTTAGGTATTTCGATGAATCCAAAAATAACAATGAAGATGATTGATCAAACCCCAGAGAACCCTTGGAATTGGTTAGGTATTTCTACAAATCCAAACCTAACAATGGAAATGATTGAAAAAAATCCAGACAAGGAATGGGAGTGGTATTTGATTTCTCAAAACCAAAATATCACAATGGAAATCATTGAAAATAATCCGGACAAACCATGGGATTGGAATGGTATTTCTAAAAATCCAAACCTAACAATAAAGATGATCGAAAATCATCCAGACAAGGAATGGGATTGGTGGTGTTGTATGTCTGTAAACCCAAACCTAACAATGGAGATGATTGAAAAGAATCCAGACAAAGATTGGGATTGGTCTCGTATTTCTGTAAGTCCAAATATAACAATGGAGATGATTGAAACACATCCTGATAAACCTTGGGATTGGTCTCGTATTTCTTTCAATCCAAACTTAACATTGAATATGATTCAAAATCATCCAGACAAACCTTGGAATTGGAACTGGATTTCTCAAAATCCAAATCTAACTATGGATATCATTGAAAATAATCCTGATATACATTGGGATTGGCGTTTGATTTCTTTAAATCCAAATATCACAATGGATATCATTGAAAATGATCCGGATAAACCTTGGGATTGGAATTGGATTTCTGAAAATCCAAATATTACTATGGATATCATTGAAAGCAATCCGGATAAACCTTGGAATTGGCATGCTATTTCTTGCAATCTATTTACAAAGGACAAAGAAATGTTTATGGAGAACAAATATAAAGAACATATAGCAGCGTTTAGAATCCAGCAGTACTATGCCAGAGGAAAATATGTTCCTATTTATGCTTATTGTCGAAAATTACATATGAAATTTTATTGCGAGAACTCAAGTTATGTTGAAGAATAAATTATACAGGTTGTCAATCAGAGGTTTGTAAAGACACCGATTTGTAACGGCACAGGTTTGTCAACTACACGCGAAGGTTTGTCAAGGTAAGTTTTTTTCACTGAATCGAAAATTATTCATTTATTCATTTTGTAAAAAATTGAATACCTTTTAAATATATTACAAGTCAATACCCACATAACTAACACAAACGAAACGAAACGAAAATGAGCAAAACGAAAATGAAGTACTACGCTAATATGCGTCGCATATTCGCCGATGAGTTTGATAAGGTAATTATTAATTTTATTAAAAAAAATCCTCATATCCAATTGAATTGGTATTGTATTTCTCTCAATCCAAATATATCCATGGAGATGATTGAAAACAATCCGGACAACCCTTGGGATTGGTCTGGTGTTTCTCAAAACCCGAACATAACAATTGATATGATTCAAAAAAATCCAGACAAACCTTGGAGTTGGCATTATATTTCTTTAAATCCATCTCTAACAATGGAGATGATTGAAAATAACCCAGACAAACATTGGAACTGGTATGCGATTTCTAAAAATCCAAATATAACAATGGATAATATTGAAAAACATCCGGATAAAAATTGGATGTGGCATAGTATTGCATTCAATCAAAATATAACATTGGATATGGTTGAAAAAAACCCCGATAAACCTTGGTATTGGAAATATATTTCTTTAAACTCAAATATTACAATAGATATCATTGAAAAAAACCCAGACAAACCTTGGGAATGGTTCCTGGGGGTTTCTCAAAACCCAAACTTAACAATGGATTACATTAAAAAAAATCCTAACAAAGAATGGGATTGGTGTTATATTTCTAAACATCCAAATATTACTATGGATATCATTGAAAAACATCCAGACAAACCTTGGAATTGGTCATGTATTTCTCTCAATCCAAATATAACCATGGATGTCATTGAAAAAAACCCAGAAAACCCTTGGAATTGGTCATGTATTTGTCTCAATCAAAATATTACAATGGATATCATTAAAAAAAATCCCGACAAAGACTGGTTATGGAATTGGATTTCTAAAAACCCAAATATAACTATGGATATCATTGAAAGCAATCTGGATAAACCTTGGGATTGGTGTTTGATTTCCTATAATCCAAATATAACAATGGAAATCATTCAAAAAAACCTCGATAAACCTTGGGATTGGTATCGTATTTCTTGCAATCTATTTACAAAAGACAAAGAAATGTTTATGGAGAACAAATATAAAGAACATATAGCAGCGTTTAGAATCCAGCAGTACTATGCCAGAGGAAAATATGTTCCTATTTATGCTTATTGTCGAAGATTACATATGAAATTTTATTGCGAGAACTCAAGTTATGTTGAAGAATAAATTATGCAGTTTGTCAGAGAGAGAGAGAGAGAGAGAGAGAGAGGTTTGTAAAGGCAGAGGTAAGTTTTTTCATATATTTTCCATAAATTGAAATACTTTTCAAATATATTACAAGTCAATACCCACATAACGATAACGAACATAAGCAAAATGCAGATGAACAAAATGGAGATGGATCGCTACGCTAATCTGCGTCGCATATTCAACGATGAATTTGATAAGGTAATTATTAATTTTATTAATAATTTTATTAATAAACCTTGGAATTGGTATGATATTTCTTTAAATCCAAATATCTCCATGGAGATGATTGAAAATAATCCAGACAAACCTTGGGATTGGAGAGGCATTTCTTTAAATCCAAATATTAGAATGGATATCATTGAAAAAAATCCAGACAAGGAATGGAATTGGAATTGTATTTCTTTAAATCCAAATATTACAATGGAGATGATTGAAAAGAATCCGGATAAACATTGGAATTGGAATTCTATTTCTTTAAATCCAAATATAACGATGGAAATGATTGAAATGAAACCCGATAAACCTTGGGATTGGTGTAGAATTTCTGAAAATCCAAATATTACAATGGAAATGATTGAAAAAAATCCAGACAAACCTTGGAAATGGCATTGGATTTCTGAAAATCCAAATATTACAATGGAAATAATTGAAAAACATCCAGACAAACCTTGGAATTGGCATTGGATTTCTCAAAACCCAAATATTACAATGGATATAATTGAAAAAAATCCGGATAAAGAATGGGATTGGAATCATATTTCTTTCAATCCAAATATTACAATGGATATGATTCAAAAGAATCCGGATAAACATTGGAATTGGTGTTGGATTTCTGAAAACCGAAATATAACTATGGATATCATTGAAAATAACCCAGATAAACCTTGGGATTGGTATTGGATTTCTAAAAATCCAAATATTACAATGGATATGGTTGAAAAAAATCCAGATAAACCTTGGAATTGGAGTGGTATTTCTTGCAATCTATTTACAAAAGACAAAGAAATGTTTATGGCGAAAAAATATAGAGAACATTTAGCAGCGTTTAGAATTCAGCAGTACTATGCCAGAGGAAAATATGTTCCTATTTATGCTTATTGTCGAAATTTACATATGAAGTTTTATTACGAGAATATAAACTCAAACTATATTGAAGAATAAATTATAGGTAGCGTCCAGTCGAAGTCCATAGATGTTTATCAGGTACAAGATGTTTATCAGGTACAAGATGTTTATCAGGTACAAGATGTTTATCAGGTACAAGATGTTTATCAGGTACAAGATGTTTATCAGGCACAGGTATAAAGGTAAGTTTTTTTTTCATTAAATCGAAAATTATTCATTTTTTATCTAATTTTTAAAAATTGAAATAATTTTCAAATATATTATCAGTCAATACGCAGATAACGAAAATGAGCGCAACGAAAATGAACAAAATGCAGATGATCCACTATGCTAATCTGCGTCGCGTATTCAAAAATGAGTTTGATAATGTAATTATTAATTTTATTAAAAAAAATCCTCATATCCCATTGAATTGGTATTGTATTTCTCTCAATCCAAATATATCTATGGATATGATTGAAAACAATCCGGACAAACCTTGGGATTGGTCGGGTGTTTCTCAAAATCCAAACATAACATTGAATATGATTGAAAAGAATCCGGATAAACATTGGAATTGGAATTCTATTTCTTTAAATCCATCTCTAACAATGGAGATGATTGAAAAAAATCCAGACAAACATTGGAACTGGTATGCTATTTCTAAAAATCCAAACATAACAATGGAAATCATTGAAAAAAATCCAGACAAACCTTGGAAATGGTGGTGGGGGGTTTCTCAAAACCCAAATATAACAATGGATTACATTAAAAAAAACCCAGATAAACCTTGGGATTGGAAATATATTTCTTTAAATCCAAATATCACAATAGATATCATTGAAAAAAATCCAGACAAACCTTGGAAATGGTGGTGGGGGGTTTCTCAAAACCCAAATATAACAATGGATTACATTAAAAAAAATCCTAACAAAGAATGGGAGTGGTGTTATATTTCTCAACATCCAAATATTACTATGGATATCATTAAAAAACATCCAGACAAAGATTGGAATTGGTCATGTATTTCTCGCAATCCAAATATAACCATGGATATCATTGAAAAAAATCCTGATAAACGTTGGGTATGGAGTATCATTTCTCTAAACCCAACCATAACAATAGATATCATTAAAAAAAATCCCGACAAAGACTGGAGATGGAATTGGATTTCTCAAAATCCAAATATAACCATGGATGTCATTCAAAAAAATCCAGATAAACCTTGGAATTGGTATGATATTTCTTATAATCCAAATATTACTATGGATATGGTTGAAAATAATCCAGATAAGAATTGGGATTGGAATTGTATTTCATATAATCTATTTAAAAAAGATAAAGAAATGTTTATGGCGAAAAAATATAGAGAGCATTTAGCAGCATTTAGAATCCAGCAATACTATGCGAGAGGAAAATATGTTCCTATTTATGCTTATTGTCGAAAATTACATATGAATTTTTATTACGATAACACAAGTTATGTTGAAGAATAAATCAACTCCATAGATGTTTATCTGTAAAGTTTGAAAGATAAATGAATTGATTATTATTTATTTTTTATCTATATAAAATTGAAATATTTTTATTATATTACAAGCGAATAACCCCAAACTGAAAATGAGCAAAACGCAAATGAGCAAAACGCAAATGGAGCACTACGCTAATATACATCGCATATTCAAAGATGAGTTTGATAAGGTAATTATGAAATTTATTAATGAAAATTCAGAAAATTCAGAGATATCTTCAGAATTGTATTGGTATTTGATTTCTAAAAATAAAAATATAACATTTGATATTATTGAGAAAAATCCAGATAAACCTTGGGATTGGTTAGGTATTTCGTTGAATCCAAACATAACAATGGATATTATTGAAAAAAATCCGGATAAAGAATGGGATTGGGGTTGGATTTCCCGCAATCCAAACTTAACAATGGATATGATTAAAAAAAATCCACACAAAGAATGGAGTTGGTATTGGATTTCTCAAAATCCAAATATAACAATGGATATCATTGAAAAAAATCTAGACAAACATTGGGATTGGTATGGTATTTCTCAAAATCCAAACATAACTATGGATATCATTGAACAGAATCCGATTAAACCGTGGGATTGGAATGCTATTTCTCAAAATCCAAATATAACAATGGATATGATTGAAAGAAATCCTGATAAAGATTGGGATTGGAAAGGTATTTCTCAAAATCCAAACATAACACTGAATATGATTGAAATGACTCCAGACAAACCTTGGAATTGGTCTTGGATTACTCTCAATCCAAACATACCAATGAGTATGATTGAACAAAAACCAGATAAACCTTGGAATTGGTCTTGGAATTCTCTCAATCCAAATATTACAATGGATATTATTGAAAAAAATCCGGATAAAGATTGGAATTGGACTTGGAATTCTAAAAATCCAAATATTACAATGGATATTATTGAAAAAAATCCAGACAAACCTTGGAATTGGTTTAGTGTTTCCCACAATCCAAATATAACAATGAATATCATTGAAAAAAATCCTGATAAACCTTGGGATTGGCATGCTATTTATTGTAATTTGTTCACAAGAGATAAAGAAGTGTTTATGGAGAGAAAATATAGAGAGCATTTAGCAGCATTTAGAATCCAGCAATACTATGCGAGAGGAAAATATGTTCCTATTTATGCTTATTGCCGAAGATTACATATGAAATTTTATTACGAAAACACAAGTTATGTTGACTCATGTAAAAGTTTGGATTGAAAAAAATATCCATTATGATAATGGATTTATAAATATCAACAATGTAAATTTTTTTTTCAATGAATGAATAAAGAATTATTTTTTCAAAAGTATTTTGCATAAAATTGAAAAAGTTTTATAACATATTATATCGAATAACAAGGACAACGAATAAAAGAGACAACGAACGAGAAGATAACGAATAAAAAAGACAACGAACGAGAAGATAATGGAAATGAGTAAAACAAGCATGATCCAAGAGTTTAATATGATAATTATGAATTTTATTAATAAAAATAATAACGAACCATGGAATTGGTATGGTATTTCTCAAAATCCAAACATAACAATTGATATGATTGAAAACAATCCGGATAATCATTGGTCTTGGTATGCTATTTCTCTAAATCCAAATATAACAATGGATATCATTGAAAAAAACCCCCATAAAGAATGGAATTGGGGAGCTATAGTTCGTAATCCAAACCTAACTCTAGATATGATTAAAAAAAATCCGGATAAACATTGGAATTGGAAATGGATTTCTGAAAATCCAGATATAACAATGGATATGATTGAAAAAAATCTGGATAAACAATGGAATTGGCATAGTATTTCTAAAAATAAAAATATAACAATGGATATGATTGACAAAAATCATGATAAAGAATGGAATTGGCATAGTATTTCTAAAAATAAAAATATAACAATGGATGTAATTGAAAAAAATCCTCATAAACATTGGGATTGGGTAAGTATCAGTCACAATCCAAATATAACCATGGATATGATTGAAAAAAATCCTGACAAACAATGGAATTGGTTTGGTATATCGCGGAATCCAAATATAACCATGGATATGATTGAAGAAAATCCTGATAAACCTTGGGATTGGGATGCTATATCTGACAACCCAAATATAAATATCGATATGATTGAAAAAAATCATGATAAAGAATGGAATTGGTATAGTATTTCTGAAAATCCAAACCTAACAATGGATATAATTGAAAAAACCCCCCATAAAGAATGGAATTGGGTTGGTATATCGCGGAACCCAAACCTAACCATGGATATGATTGAAAAAAATCCTGATAAACCCTGGGATTGGAATTGGATTTCTGAAAATCCAAACCTAACAATGGATATCATTGAAAAAACCCCCCATAAAGAATGGAATTGGTTTGGTATATCGCGGAATCCAAATATAACCATGGATATTATTGAAAAAAATCCTCATAAACCTTGGGATTGGTTGGGGATTTCTTTAAACCCAAACCTAACAATGGATATCATTGAAAAAAATCCGTATAAACAATGGTCTTGGTATTGGATTTCATTCCATCTATTTACAAAAGATAAAGAATTATTTATGGAGAAAAAATAGAGTTTTTGTTATACGATAATGGATTTACAGTTATATATAAAAAATTAAGTTTTTTTATTGAACCATACAGTATTACTTGTTTTTATGTATTTTTTATAAAATTGAATTACTAATATTACAAGTGAATGAGGAAACCAAAACGAACAGAACGAAAATGAGCAAAATGAGCAAAATCAGCAAAATGAGCAAAATCAGCAAAACGGAAACGAAACTAAGTTACTACCATAATATACGAAATATATTCAAACAAGAATTTGATGCGTTAATTATGAATTTTATTAATAAAAATCATGATAAACCATGGAATTGGGTTTGTATTTCTAAAAGTAAAAATATTACCATGGATATTATTGAAAATAATCCGGATAACCCTTGGGATTGGAGAGGTATTTCTCAAAATCCAAATATTACAATGGATATAATTGAAAAAAATCCAGATAAACAATGGAATTGGTGTTTGATTTCTCAAAATCCAAATATTACAATGGATATGATTGAAAAAAATCCAGATAAACAATGGAATTGGTTCTTGATTTCTAAAAATCCAAATATTACCATGGATACAATTGAAAAAAATCCGGATAGACCTTGGGATTGGAGTGGAATTTCTCAAAATCCAAATATTACTATGGATATAATTGAAAAAAATCCGGATAGACCTTGGGATTGGAATTATATCTCTAGAAATCCAAATATCACAATGGATATGATTGAAAAAAATACAGACAAATATTGGAATTGGTATTGGATTTCTCAAAATCCAAATATCACAATGGATATTATTGAAAAAAATCCAGATAAACCTTGGAAATGGATGTATATCTCTGGTAATCCAAACTTAACAACAGATATGATTGAAAAACATCCCGATAAACCTTGGAATTGTAAATGGTTTTGTATAAATCCAAATATAACAATGGATATGATTGAAAAAAATCCGTATGAGAACTGGAATTGGTATAGTATTTCTTACAATCTATTTATAAAAGATAAAGAATTGTTTATGGAGAGAAAATATAGAGAGCATTTAGCATCGTTTAAAATACAGCAATACTATGCCAGAGCAAAATATGTTCCTACTTATGCTTACTGTCGAAAATTACATATGAAATTTTATTACGAGAACTCAAGTTATGTTGAATAAATTATAGATAGCATAAAAAAAACAATAAGAATTATAATTCAAAGAGGATTTTCATTTATTATTTCATTTGTATTTTCATTTATTATTTCATTTGTATTTTCATTTGTTATTTCATTATAAAAAGATATTAGATGTTTTTTTAAAGTTTTATAATTAATAACTGTTTCCATATAATAAACTGATAATATAATATGTCGTGTTTCACAGACTCTTTTCTGTTTTTTTAGTTCATCGTCAATTGTTTGAATCGTCTCTTTATAGTGTTTAATAAAATATTCTTTCATGATTGGGAAAAATTGCGTAAATTTGTTATAAATCAATTTATTTTTTAATATAGATAACATTGCTACTTCTATATTTTTATATTTAAGAATTTCATTATATTTACTACAATTTTCATTTGTTTCCATAATACCAGGTTCATTTATTAAAGGATTTTCATTTAAAACCATACATAAAGTAAGTAAAACAGAAGATAACGATTGGCACGAAGTCCATTGTTCGCCTTTCCAAGTATTTAAAATTGATAAACATACTTTCCCTGTCTTATATAGATTAGGATTAAATCGAGTGATTCCATCATTTGTGCAATAATTTAATTTAGGAGGGGCATATGGATAATTTTCTGGATAATTTATTTCAAATAAATAAAATCCATTTTCATAAGGTGTTTTTGCTGGTCCAATAATTAACGCACGTCCTTTTAATATATTTGTGTCATCATGAAAATAATAAATTCCATTATCAGTTAATGGATTCTTTATAATTTCTTTTACATCATTTAATAACCGTTTTATGGTTTCTTTTTTCAAAACTATATTATTGGTTTCTTCCATAATTTGAAATATATTACCGATATATTATTAATATTTAGATATTTTTATGTCATAATATTAATGATTAATAATACACTTATAAAAAGATAAGAATATCTTATACATAAATTTTATTTAATAAAAAATTGAGATAAAAATAATTCTATTCTTATATATAACAAAGAACCAATCATGTCGTCATCAAATAATGCGTTGTTTGATGACTATTTAAAAACACGTGCAGCAGTTAAGGGGTCTGGTTTTACAAATACCCGAATCGGCGACAAAAAATTAAATATATATGGCGGTTCATATCAAATCGCAGATGGTGAGTGGTCTGACTTTATTAAAAAATATTATCAACATGTTTTTGTGAAAGGGAAAATGGAGTATTTAACTGAAAAGCAGTTAATTGAAGATGGTCCTATTTTAATTGATATTGATTTGCGTTATGATACAAAAATTACAGAAAGGCAACATTCTATTGAGCATATACAAGATATGATTATGTTATATGCTGATAAAATCGCTGAATTAGTGAATATTACAGAAGGAATTGATATAGATGTTTATGTTATGGAAAAAAATGACGTGAATATTAGTGAAAATAAAACAAAAGATGGTATCCATGTTATTATTGGGATTAAAATGCATAAAGCATTACAAGTATTATTGCGAAATAAAGTAATTTCCGAAATAAAAGATATGTGGGATGATTTGCCTATTACAAATACGTGGGAAGATGTATTTGATGAAGGTGTAACCAGAGGATTTGTGAATTGGCAAATGTATGGTTCCCGAAAACCGGGCAATTTGGCATATATGATTAAACACCATTATATTATTTCATATAGCAACGAGTCAAACTGTTGGGAAACGTCTAATGATAAAATCGCAGTTTTTTCAACTGAAAAAAATATAGAAAAGTTATCTGCTAGGTATAATAAACATCCAGAATTTGAGGTTAAAGAATCTGTAAAAGAGTTATTTGAAAAAACAAAAGAATCATTAAGTAAACATCAACCAAATACAAGTAATGAGGATGGTAAATTAATGAAAGGAAAACCGAAACTAAAATTTAAAAATAATATTGATTGTGGGTATAGTGAAATTAGCAGTGAAGTAGTATTAGATAGTATGTTAGATAGATTATTTGAAGATATTGGAGCAGGCAACTATAAAATCAAAGAAACACACCATTATGCGATGAGTCTTCCTGTAACTTATTATGGTCCTGGTAGTTATTCAAAATGGATTCGGGTAGGATGGGCATTGGCAAATACTAAAATTGGTAATGAAAAATCAAAAATGTTCTTAACTTGGTTGAAGTTTAGTTGTCAGGAAAATTGTAGGGATACATTGAGAGGAATGGATGGAAAATTTGATTGGAAATGTGTTTCAGAATTATATGAAATATGGTCTAAATTTGAATATAACAATGCTGATGGATTAACTTATAGGTCTATTATGTATTGGTGTAAACATGATGCAAGAGATAAATACGACGAAATTCATAAAGAAACTGTTGATTTCTTTATAGAACAAAGTGCTCTAACTTTGACTGAATTTGATATTGCGTCGGTTTTATATCATCTTTATAAAGATAATTTTATTTGCGCGAGTATTAAATTCAATACCTGGTATGAATACAACCATGATCATCGTTGGGTTGATAATGATAAAGGAACATCTTTGCGCAAACGCATTTCACGAGAAATGCATAAAGTTTATCTTGATAAAACACAAGATATCGCAAATCTTTTACAAACAATGGAACAAACATCAGAAGGTTATGAAGGTTTAAAAGATAAATCAAAAAATTTATCGGTTATTACTTTGTACTTGAAAAAGACAACTTGGAAAAATAATATCATGAAAGAAGCACAAGAGTTGTTTTATGATAGTGAATTTATAGATAAATTAGATCAAAATCCATATTTGTTATGCTTTAATAATTATGTGGTAGACTTTAAAACCAATACTCATAGGATCGGACAACCTGATGATTATATTTCAAAATGCACAAAGATTGATTATATTCCATATACAAATATTATTAAAAATAGCGAATCAGTTATTGCTGAAATTAACGAATTTATGGAACAATTGTTTCCTATTGAAGATTTGCGAAATTATATGTGGGAACATGCCGCATCGTGTTTAATTGGAACCAATCATAATCAAACTTTTAACATTTATAAAGGGTCTGGTCGTAACGGGAAAAGTAAATTTGTAGAATTAATGTCTCATTCACTCGGTAGTTATAAAGGAACGGTTCCAATTACATTAATCACTTCTAAAAGAAATAATATTGGGAGCACTTCATCTGAGGTAGCGCAATTAAATGCGGTTCGTTATGCGGTTATGCAAGAACCTTCAAAGGGTGATAAAATTAATGAAGGGATTATGAAAGAAATTACTGGCGGGGATCCAATTCAGGCACGTGAACTTTATCAAGGTACAATTACTT
>Ga0209491_10003564_pt1 | contig 25489 bp, 23 predicted proteins | sample BON02_FD_187213 | JGI IMG/M metagenome (GOLD analysis project Ga0209491, IMG submission 187213) | Freshwater microbial communities from Lake Bonney liftoff mats and glacier meltwater in Antarctica - BON-02 (SPAdes) (version 2) | ecosystem: Environmental > Aquatic > Freshwater > Ice > Glacier...
TGGCGTCGCATCGCTACGGATGACAAGAGGCCGTTACCTACTGGCCGACCGATCCGGAAATTCAAAAATTCTCTGATAAATTATCCTGCCTAGCTGATTGACTCAACAGGTAGCCTATCTAGTGAACGTCGAAAAAAGGAAACAGCATTTAGAACCGCAGATGGACGCGGATGCACGCAGATCAGGAATCAACTTCAGAAACGCAGTAAAATCGTTAATTACATTAATTTCAACACAGAAATCACTGCTAGCCATGGAGTTGCAAGGGGAGATGAGATCTCGCCGATTTAAATCGGCTGCAAGAGCCAATCATATCCGTGTTCATCTGTGTCCATCCGTGGTTAAAAAATAATATCTGCGTGCATCCGCGTCCATCTGCGGTTTAAAAATCCGGTCCAAGGCAAGAGTCACCAAAATACTAGATATAGGGGGCACTTGAGTGAATCAGCCAGGTAGGTAAATTATTGAGTTTGCCGCTGTCTCGCTTGGAAGCCAGAAAAGTCTTTCCTCTTCTGGCTCCTGTCTTCTGACTCCTGTCTTCTGACTAAAAATGATACTGGCGATTGAAAGTTCTTGTGACGAGTCCGCACTGGCTCGGTTTGACCCCGCCAGCGGGATGGCGGGTGAGTGGGTGCATAGCCAGATTGATTTGCACAAAGAATACGGCGGCGTTGTACCCGATCTGGCCAGCCGCGAGCATTTGAAGAACTTTTTCCCCCTGCTCGAAGCCGCGGGCTTGGGCGCGGAGCGCGGCTCGATTACCCAAATCGCGGTCACGCATGGCCCGGGTCTCGCGGGCTGTCTCGCACTGGGCATTGCCTTTGCGCGCAGTCTCGGTCTGGCCTGGGATCTCCCGGTCGTCGGGGTCAATCATCTGCGCGGTCACGCTTACTCGCCCTTCATTGCGCTACATCAACAAGCGCCGGAAGTATTCACCGATGCTTTCGCCAGACTCCTGCCGCACCTCGGTCTGATTGTCTCGGGCGGCAACACGATCCTTTTTGAAATCAACGCCGACAAGCAACTCACTGTGCTAGCGGAGACGGTGGATGACGCGGCGGGCGAGGCTTTGGATAAAGGTGCTAAGCTGCTTGGCCTGCCTTATCCGGGTGGCCCTCAAGTCGAGCGTCTGGCCATAACTGGCGATCCTAAGACCTACGACTTCCCCAAAGCAATCGCCCCACGCAACGAGCGCCGCTTTAGCTTTTCTGGCCTCAAGACGAGCCTACGTTACCGTCTCGAAAAGATGGGCGACGCTGAGTTGGCCGCCGCGCTGCCCGACATTTGCGCGGGTTATCAAGGCGCAGTCATCGATCAACTCATCGGTAAGACTAAGCACCTGATCCAAGCTGGCAACTATCGCAGCCTCGGCCTCTCCGGCGGTGTCTCCAATAACAAAGCCCTGCGCGCGGCAATGGAGCGGCTCGCAAGTCGCTACCGCATGCCGTGCCTCATTGCTCAGCCCCCGCACACGGGCGACAACGCTGCCATGATTGCCTTTGCCGCATTCGCGGATCCCACGGGGCTCGCCTACGGCGGCTTTAGCATCGAGCCCGCACTGCGCTTGGCGTGATTTTTCTTAAACGCGTCATTGCCAGATGCTTTCATAGGCGTTTGAATTTCATATAATGTCGAAACCTTACGCTATTTTTGGAGCGGCTCTGAGTGCTCAGGCCGCACGCCGCCTCGCGCAGGCCAAAGGCTTTGACGTGGTGTTGGTCGACGAAGCTGGCGAGGGCGATCAAACGACTTTCGAAGCATGCGATCTTTCGCGATTCGAGTGTCTTATCTTTAGCCCTGGTTTTGCGGCGGAGCATCCTTGGCGCGTGTTGGCTGAAGGTTCGGGCGTGCCCTGCCTCGGCGAGCTCGCCTTTGCCGCCCGATATTGGGAAGGCTCGATGCTAGGCATCACCGGGACGAATGGTAAGACCACGCTCACTTATCTGCTTGAAAAAGCCTTGGGCTTGTGCGGCCATGTCAGCGTGGCGGCGGGGAATATCGGCTACCCATTTTCTGATGCCGTGCTCTCGCAGGCGAATCAGCCGCAGGCCTATGCGGTGCTGGAAATTAGCTCCTTTCAAGCGGAGTTGGTCGACGGTCTCCAGTTAGACGCTCTGCTGTGGACGAATTTTGCCGAGGATCATCTGGATCGTTATAATTCGATGTCCCTTTATTTTCACGCAAAGGCGCAGCTCTTCCACTGTCTGAAAAGTGACGGCATTTGTGTGATCGGTCCGCAAGTAGCAAATTGGATGGCTAGCCAGCGCAATGAATTCGATGCCTGCACCATCGCCTATGAGGATGCCGCGCTTGTCTTTAAACTCGCCGCAGATTCGGTTTTTCACCGTTTTCCTTATTCCGAGGATTTCTCCTTGGCGGCGGAGCTTTGGTGGCTGCTGGGTATGCCGTCAGACTCTCTAATCGAGGCCGCCAATACATTTATGCTGGCCCCGCATCGATTGGATGTGGTGGCCGAGCGCGATGGCGTTCGATTTTGGAACGATTCCAAGGCGACTAATTTCCATGCCACTCTCGCCGCGCTCGAATCCGTCGATCGTCCTATCGTCTGGATCGGTGGCGGGAGCGTTAAAGGGGGCGACGTCGAAGCCTTCGCCCGAGAAGTTGCGGGGCGTGTGGATGTGGCGATCCTCTACGGGGAGGTGGCTGAGCGTTTGGCTGTGGCCCTGAAAGGCGCTTTAGAGTCGATACATGTGCATGAGCGCTTCGACGATGCGATTCGTGCGGCCGCCGAACTTGCGGCCACGATTCCGGGAGCAAATGTCTTGCTCAGCCCCGGTTTCGCTAGTTTTGACCAATTCGATTCCTGCGACCAACGCGGAAAAAGCTTCACTGATACGGTTTTAAGTTTGAAGAACGCTCGTAAGCCCTGCTAGTATACTGTATTGAAGGCATTAACTCCATTTTTTATCATGAAAGTATCCAAAGTTTTCGGTTGTGTTCTCGGTCTTCACTTCGGTGTGATCGCAGTTTTATTGGTTCAGCCCGGTTGCCGCACACAGCAACCGCCCACGCAGACCCAGACCTACACTCAGGAGCGCACCATGAAGACTTCTGTTCAGGGAGCCGCGCGCACGTCCGGTGGTTTGATTGAGGCCACACGCGTAGGATCCGGCGAGGGTTCCGGCCAAGGCTTGAACTCTGCGTTTAATGCCGGCTTTGACGATGGTCGTTACGCACCTGACAGTGCGGGGAATGAATTTAACGAGTTCGACAATATCGCACCCATCGCACCCATCGCTTCGGGTGGTCAGACTGTGCAAGTCTCCGGTTCTTCTTTTGAGGCCTATACTGTCAAGAAGGGCGATAACCTCTGGTCCATTGCCAAGCGCTACAATGTCTCGCTCAACGAGCTCTATGCTGCCAACGGCTTAAACAAAAACTCCGTCCTCCGCATCGGTCAGCAAATTCAGATTCCGGTCGAAGGCGGCACCGCTACGGTCAACGCCGTCAGCGCCGACACCTATCAGCCGAGCTCTTACAACCAGGGCAGCACCGAATACACCGTCAAGACTGGCGACTCGCTCTCTAGAATTGCCAAGCAGTTCGACTCTTCTGTCCGCGCGATCAAAGCCGCCAACGGTATGACCTCTGACCTCATCCGCGTCGGCGAGAAAATCATTATCCCCGTCTCTGGTAACACGGGCGGCACTTCCTCGGCCACACCAGCCACACCAGCCCCCACGATCACCCGCGCAGCGACCAGCTACACTGCTCCCAGCGTGACCTATACATCTTCAGCCACTTCCGGATCACGCACGCACACCGTCAAGTCCGGCGAATACCCTGCTACCATCGCCCGTAAATACGGCATGACCACTGGGGAGCTCCTTGCGCTCAATGGCATCACAGACCCTCGCAAGCTTCAAGTCGGTCAAGTGCTCAAGGTCAGCGGTTCTGGTTCCGCCTCCAATGTGGACTCCCGCTCCGAGACAGTCGTGGCCCCCGCTTCAGCGACTTCCACCACACTGATCCCCGCAGTTTCGACATCTCGCACTGCACCTACTAGCGGCCCCATCGAGATCAAGGTGATCGAAGCCGACCCATTAGTTGAGGGGGAGGCCACTGATATTCAGGCCGACGAAATGTTCGAAGGTGCTGTGGAGATTCCTGTCATCCGCCTCGAAGGGGAGTAATCCGCTTCGTCTTATCTAAAAAGCTGAGAGACGTCTGCATCCATAATGAGCGCCCGCACGGCTCCGCCAAATTCATCGTGGCGTATACCGCCGATTGGCTTGTTTATTGTCCTCATTGTCATCGGACTCACCTTTCTAGGGTTAGTTATCCTCTTTAGTGCGTCGCAATCGATGTACGACGACCCGACGGTTCTCCTGCGTAAGCAGCTTATTTGGCTCGCGCTGGCGACTGTCGCCGGCGGCATTGCCATGATCGTCAACTTAGAAGCGCTGCGAAACTATGCTTACCTCCTAGGCGCTGGATCCGCCATCTTACTCGCGCTCGTCCTCATCCCCGGGATCGGTGTCGAAGTCAACGGCGCGCGCCGCTGGATGGACTTCGGTTTTATGCGCCTGCAAGTCTCCGAAATCGGTAAGCTGGGCCTCTTGTTTGTCATGGCGCATTATCTGACTACGTATCGCCGTGATCTCGATCACGTGCTCAAGGGCTACCTCTTCCCCTGTAGCTTACTCGCCGTCTTTTGTGGCCTCATTATTCTGGAGCCAGACTTCGGCACCGCCTTTCTCTGCGGCGCAGTGGGCGGTTGCATGCTTTTCCTCGCAGGCGTGCGGCTTAAGTTTCTTATCCCCACCGCCATCGCGGCGCTCACAATCTTCTCGGTCGCAGTGTACCACGATCCCATCCGTCTGCAGCGCATTACCTCCTTTCTCGATGTGGAGGGCAATCGCAGCGACAGTGCCTATCAGCTCTGGCAAGGCATCCTCGCCTTTGGCGCGGGCGGTCTCCACGGCGTCGGGCTCGGCTCCGGGCGTCAGCAAATGTCATTCCTCCCCGAGGCGCATACCGATTTTATCTTCGCTATCGTCGGTGAAGAGCTCGGCTTCGTTTTTACCGCAGGCGTGGTCGTACTCTTTATGACGCTTTTCTTTATTGGCGTTCTCCAACTCAAGCGTGCGCCCAATCTTTACCAATACCTCCTCGTCATGGGCGCGCTGCTCTTTATCACTTTTCAAGCGCTTATCAATATCGGGGTTGTCACCGGCTGTCTCCCGACTAAGGGTATGTCGCTTCCCTTTATCTCCTACGGCGGTTCCAACCTTGTTTTCATGTTCGTGCTCACTGGTATCATTCTAAATGGCTTCCGCTCGTGGGAGTTGCCTGCGCTGCGGAGGCAGCGTGAGCTATGAGTAAGATCATCATTGCATGTGGCGGCACAGGCGGGCACCTCGCGCCCGGCATCGCCGTGGCCGAAGTCCTACAACTGCGCGGCCACAAATGCCTTCTGCTGATTAGCCATAAGCAGGTCGATTCCGCGCTCGTCGAAAAATATAGCCATCTCGATTTTATTAAAACGCCTGGCCGTGCCTTTTCCGGCGGCTTCGTGCAGCGGCTAGCCTTTCTCACTAGCCTCGTCTCCGGATTTTTTGCCTCGCGCCGCATGTTGCGCGAGCAGCAGCCGGATCTGGTGCTGCTCTTCGGTGGCTTCCTTTCGCTCGGCCTGGGTCTGGCCGCCCAGATCAAGGGCATCCCCGTCGCTCTGCACGAAGCCAATTGCCAGCCCGGCAAGGCTGTCCGCCTAATTAAGCACCTTTCCACTCGCATCTACCTGCCCGATGGCGTCCGCCTGCGTGGTGTGCCACCCGAGCGTATTCGTTATTTTGGCTACCCCGTGCGCAAGGAGATTAAGCACGCGCTCAAGGCCGCTGCGTGGAAACGCCTCGGTATCAAGGTTTCGAATAAACTCCTTGTCGTCATCGGTGGCAGCCAAGGTGCCACTGCACTCAATGATTGGGTCACGCACAACTTCGGCCTCTTGGCCAAAGCTGGCATCTCTGTCTATTGCGTCACGGGGCTGGGTAATAGTTCGGCCAGCACCTTACACGAAATAGGGAGGGGCGGCGTCGATACCGCAGCCACATTGGTGCCGTTTTCTAATAAAATGGGCGATGTGATCTCCGCCGCGGACCTAGTGGTCTCACGTGCGGGTGCCGGTTCCATTGCCGAGATTATTCGCTGCCGTGCCCCGTCTATTTTAGTGCCTTATCCCTATGCGGCCGACGATCATCAACAGGCCAATGCGCTTGCGCACGAGCAACACGGTGCAGGCATCCTGCTGTCCCAAAGTAAACTCGATGAATTGACCTCCGAAGTGATCGACCTGATGTTTAACGACTGGTTGTTGGCCAAATTTAAATCTAACCTTGAGCGATTGGATCGTTTCGAGTCCAGCGAGCGTATCGCCGACGACCTGCTCGCACTCTGTGATGCGCAAAGCATCGCCCACGCCAAAAAGTCCGAGCCTGTCACGTGATGGACCAGGCGCAAAAGTATTTGTTTGTCGGTGCCGGTGGTATGGGCATGGCACCGCTCGCGTGTTGGATGTCGCAAGCGGGGTATTCAGTTTGTGGGTACGATGCACATCTGCAAGAGCGCGTTCGTTGCTGGCTGGATCAGGCGGGCGTGCGGCTGCAGGATTTTATTTTCCCTGAGCAAGTCGCCCGTTTTACCACGCTAGTGTATTCCAGTGCCGTGTCGCAGTCACACCCTGTTTTGGTGGCCGCCCGCGCGGCGGGGCTGCGGCTCTTGAGGCGCGGTGAAATGTTGGCTGAGATTGCCCAAGGCAGGCGGCTCGTTGCTGTCGTCGGCAGTCATGGTAAGACCACCACTTCCGGTATGATCGCCCACGGCCTGCGGCGCTCCGGTATGGAGGTTAACTATATTCTGGGCGGACTCTTCACCGATGCGACGATTCCACCTGCTCGATTCTCGCAGAGCGATTGGCTCGTCGCCGAGGTGGACGAGAGCGACGGCACCATCGATCGCTTTGCGCCCGAGGTGACTCTAGTGCTCAATGTCGATTGGGATCATGCCGACCGCTATTGCGACGCCGCTATGCTCGACGAAGCATTCACCGGCCTGCTTAACCGCACCAAGGAGTGCTTACTGCTGCCTGAGTCTTTACACTTAAAACCCACCAGCACTGTGGCGATCCAAACCTTCGACGGCTCGGCCCAGCGACTGGGGCTGGCTTCGCCGCCACGCGGGCGTTTTAATCAAGTTAATGGTGATGCCGCCGCAGCGGTGCTCTCGCTTTTTGATCAACCTCTCAAAAGTGATGTCTTGGCTTCCTTCCCTGGTATGGCACGTCGGCAATCGACCCTCTACCAAAGCCCCCAACTCACGGTCGTTGAAGATTACGCGCATCATCCGACCGAGATCGACGCGCTCATCGAATGCCTCCGTAGCAACGAGCCGGATAAGCAACTCGTCGTAGTCTTCCAACCGCATCGCTATTCGCGCACGCGCCAATTCAAGGCGGATTTCGCCCAATCTTTGCAAGCAGCCGATACCGTTTATCTTTTGCCCGTCTATGCCGCCCACGAGTCCGAGTCAGCGGGCGGTGAGACTTCTGACCTCGCAAATGCGTTTACTGGTGAGGCACCCGCGCAGTTGGACATGAACCTTGCAGGCATCCGCCAACTCGCTGAAACGATCCAAAGTGTGCCCACTCAACTCGCCTTCGTAGGGGCGGGCGATATTGAAGAGTTCGCAGGTGCCTTCGCCAGTTGGATACGCGCCGAGTCAAAGGTTGGAGTCCCGCCTTTAGGCGGTCCCGTATCCATGGCTGCTATCTCGCAGCCGCTCGATGCCGCATGGTTCGACTACCTGCAGCCCCGCCTCTCGCCCGACTGCTCGCTCAAGCGCGACGAACCGCTCGCCAACAAAACCACGATCCGCATTGGCGGCGCAGCTCGCTTCTACGCAGAGCCGGCCAATTTGAGCGACCTGCGTGTGCTCCTGCGTGCCACCAAACTCTTTCAACTTAATACTTTCTGCTTAGGCCGTGGCTCCAACTTGCTCGTCTCTGACCATGGTTTCGATGGCTTAGTCATCCGCTTTTCCGCGCCCGCCTGGCGTCGTGTTGAAACTCTCGGCGAGGGCCGCATCTGGGCCGCCGCCGGGGGGCGCCTTAAAGAGATCTGTGGCTTCGCCGCCAAGAATGCACTCGCCGGGTTTGAATTCCTCGAAGGCATCCCCGGCGCAGTCGGCGGTGCGCTCCGCATGAATGCCGGTGCTATGGGCAGCTGGATGTTTGATGTCGTCGAACGGGTGCAGTTGATCGACGAGCATGGTCGCTACCAGGATTTGCCCAAAGAAGCCTTTCACTTTGGCTACCGCAAGGTGGAGGAGATCAGCCGAGGCATCGCGCTCGGAGCGGTGCTTTGCAGCGCCGTCGCGGACTCCGAAGTCGCGATCCGTGACCGCATCGATAGTTACTCGACCTCGCGTAAAGAGAGCCAGCCGCGCGCTGCCAGTGCCGGGTGCATTTTTAAAAACCCCGAGGGCAATTACGCAGGTAAACTAATCGACGAACTGGGGATCAAAGGCATGCGCGTCGGCGCTGCCGAGGTCTCCCATGTGCATGGTAATTTTATCGTCAATCACGGCGGGGCGACAGCCGCCGATGTTATCCAGCTGGTGCAACAAATACGCGCCAAAGTGCAGGCCGAGTCCGGCTATATTTTAGAACCCGAGGTCTTGCTTGTTGGCCAGTCTTGGGATGAAGTTTTGAGCAAATGAACAAAACACCCCGCATAGTTGTCCTCTACGGCGGCGTCGGTTCCGAGCGTGAAGTCTCCCTGCGCAGCGGCGAAGCGATTGCGCAGGCACTGCGTGCGAGCTTCGAGGTTGTGGCGCTCGTTCTGGATTCGGAGTCGCTGCCCGTCTCGATTCAATCGGATAGCTCAGTCGTCTTTCCCGCGTTACACGGTAGCTTCGGCGAAGACGGGCAACTGCAAGCCCTGCTTGAAGCCGCTGGCATTCATTACTGTGGCAGCGATGCCGCCGCCAGTCGACTCTGCATGGATAAGGCCGCCACAAAGAAGATTGCCAGCGACCTGCGCATCGCCGTGCCCGCAGCGATTTCCTTCACCGGTGCCGACGCGCCGCTGGCCGATGCCGTCATCGAACAACTGGGTGCCTCACTGGTCATTAAGCCCGCCGATCAGGGCAGCAGTGTTGGTCTTCACTTTACCGAGCATCGCTCCGCGCTCGGTGTCACACTCTCTGGCATTCGTTCGGGCAACTGGCTCATTGAGCAGCGCATCGCCGGGCGTGAATTGACTGTTGGGGTGCTCAAAGGGGCCGCCATGGGCGTTGTCGAAATCGTCAGCCAGAGCGGCGTTTACGATTACAAAGCCAAATACACACCTGGCTCCACCGAATATCAGTTTCCCGCCAATATCGAGCCAGCGGTCGAAGCGAAGGTTAAAGCCCACGCAGAGCAACTTTTCGATGCCTGCGGCTGTCGCGACTTCGCTCGTATCGATTTTTTACTCGATGGCTCCCGTCCTTATTTCTTGGAGATTAATACACTCCCTGGGCTAACTGCGACGAGTCTGCTCCCTAAAAGCGCGTTATGTGTCGGCTACGACTTTGAGCAACTCGCCGCCGAACTCGTCGCCCCCGGCATTGCTCGTTTTCTAAAGGGAGCTCTTGAATGATCGGCGATGGCAAACACAAAGGCAGCACCTCTGCTGGCGATAAGCAAAGCTGGCGCGTACTGGCCGGTGGCGGCAAGCGCACGCGCGTCAAATCGCCGCAGGCGCGCAAGCGCCGGCAGACGCAGATCTTTAAAATTTTAGCGGCCTTGCTCGCCTGTGGCCTGTTGATCGGAGCGGTGGTCTGGGCCATCATCGCGTTTAAAAACCGTGAAGAACCCATTCAAATTTCCACCCCCTCAAACCCGGTCGAAAAAGTAATCTTCGATACCGATGGCGTGCTGCCTTCCTCATGGCTGGGCACCGTCATCGAGTTGCGGCGCGATACCACCATGATGGAGGTCGATATCTACGCATTGAAGCAACAGCTCGAAGCCCACGGCCAAGTTAAATCTGCCTCGGTTGAGCGCCAGTTTCCCAACGCCTTGAAGATCAAAATTAAGGAGCACCAGCCCGTCCTCCGCATGCGTGTGATGGGTGCCAACGAGCAGCCTGAACTGCGGATCGTCTCGCGCGAAGGCACCATCTATACAGGGGTCGGCTACCCCCAAGCCACGCTGCGCAAACTGCCTTATTTGCTGCCCTACCAATATCCCGAAGGTGGCGTTGAGCCCCTGCGCGGCATCGGTCAGGTGGCCGACTTGCTCGAAGTCACTCGCCGCACGCAGCCTAATTTTTACAAGACTTGGCAACTGGTTTCCTTGCAGCACTACTCCGGCGATCCTGAGTTGCCCGGCCAAGTCATCGAAGTGCGCACCGCGATGGTGCCTCGGATTATTTTCGGGTTTAACACCGATTTCGCGCAACAACTCGACCGGTTAGCGGTCATTTTTAACTACGTCCAAAGCCGTGGCAATCCCGCCGTCAAACGCATCGACCTCTCGCTTCCCAAAGACGCCGCCGTCCAGTTCGAGAGCGGACGTATCAGCACCTTTTAAATTCTTCTTCTCCATGCCTATTATTGTAGCGGAAGCGGGAACCGCTTTCGAAAAACGCCCTATTATTGTAGCGGAAGCGGGAACCGCTTTCGAAAAACGCCATGACTACGCGGTCGAAATGGCTTTGCCAGTCCGCTACGATGACCCGACGCGGTCGAAATGGCTTTGCCAGTCCGCTACGATGACCCGATGTTTGTAGCCGAAAACGTAAGCTTTTGGTCGGCTTCGCCAGTTTAATTCCCAACCCTCGACTTTATGAAATCCATCCTTATCCCCATCCTACTCTTTACCCTTAGCTCTTTGCTCCCCGCGGCCAACGTCGACGTCTATTTCGGCACGGGTGGGGGCGAGGCCAAGGGCATCTATCACGCCACGCTCGATATAGAAAAAGGCAAACTCTCCGCTGCCTCACTCGCCGCCGAAGTCGAGGCACCCGGCTTCCTCGCCTTCCATCCCGATCGCTCGACGCTCTACGCGGTTGCCAATTTTGAAAGTAAGCCATCCGTCGTCGCCTATAAAATCGCAGCAGACGGCTCGCTCACACTCTTGAACGCGGAAGTCATCCCCGATGGTGGCGCAGTACACATCAGCGTGCACCCCTCAGGTAACTTTTTGCTCACCGCCCAGTATGGTGGTGGCTCGGTCGCACTCTTCCCGCTCGCAAAAGACGGACGTCTTCTGCCCTGTCAGCAAGTCATCGAGCACGAGGGCGGCTCCGGTGTCGTGGCGAATCGACAGAAATCTCCGCATCCCCATTGGGTGGGCTTTTCTCCGGATGGGCGCTTTGCCTTTGTTTCGGATCTCGGACTCGACCAAATTGTTATTTATCAGATACAATCCGATCAAGCGTCCATCAAGCAAGTCGGCCACGCCGATTCCATCCCCGGCGGCGGTCCGCGCCACATGAAGTTCTCGGTCGATGGCAAATACATCTTCCTCGTCAACGAACTCAGCCTTTCAGTTTCAACTTTCGCTTACGATGCCGAGACGGGCAAAGCGCAGCTGCTTTCGACGACGCCGACGCTGAGCGACGCGATGAAGGCAAAGGAGAGTTCCAATTCCGGATCCGAGATTGTCGTGCATCCCAACGGTCAATTTGTTTATGCCGCCAATCGCGGGCACGATAGCGTCACTGCTTTCCTAATCGATCCCGAGACAGGGCACCTTTACGTAACCGACATCGAGCCGATCCGTGGCGCATGGCCGCGTAATATAAATATGGATACAAGCGGCCGCTGGTTACTCGCCGCCGGACAGCATTCTAACACCGTCACTGTTTTAGAGATCGATGCCACCACCGGTGCGCTGACCTATCCAAGAGGCAGCGTGATCACCGTGCCCAGCCCGATCTGTATTTTGCTGAATGACTGATTTCGTAGAAGCGACACTCTTGTCGCTTCAATGGGGCTACGCAGGGCTTTGAGTTTCAGACAATAAAAGGCATCAGAAATCCACTTTTGCCTCTTTGCCTAAGATCGCCAAAAAAGCGACAAGAGTGTCGCTTCTACTTCAGCCCCTTCAAAAAATCGCGGCTCTCGCGTTTCAGCTTTTTGATCTTCGCCTCGTTCTTCTGGAGGTCACGCTTGTGCATGAGGTCGATAAAGAGTTTCCCGTGCAGGTGATCGACTTCGTGGAGAATGCAGCGCCCCAGTAGGCCGTCTGCTTCGATCACATGCGGATTGCCCTCCGTATCCTGAAATTCGCAGCGCACCCCCATCGGACGATCCACCTTGCCGTTGACGCCCGGGAAGGAGAGGCAGCCCTCTTCGTAAACGTCTTCTGTCGCATCAATGATGGTGATCTTGGGATTGGCGAGAGCCATTGGCATAATCAGATCGAGCGGCGGTTGCTTGCCGTCGAAACTGTAATTAAAGGGCATCTCCGCGTCTTCGGGGGGGCGCACATCGATTACACAGAGTTGCAGGGCGCAATCCACTTGTTGCGCGGCCAGGCCGATGCCTTCCTCGTCATACATCGTATCGACCATGTCGTTGGCTAGCTCCGCCAACGACTCATCGAATTCAGTGATCGGCTTGCCGAATTTGCGCAAGATCGGTTCGCCGTATTGAGTGACTCGTAAAATCATTATTATAACTACACCAACATCAAGGCTGGCGTCTCAATAATCTCCTTGAGTGCTTGCAGATACTGCGCGCCCACCGCGCCGTCGATGGTGCGGTGGTCCCCGGAAAGGCCGATCTTCATCACTTGCCCCACCACGATCTCGTCCTTTTCGTTCACGACGGGCTTCTTAATCGTTGCGCCGATGCTGAGGATTGCGGCGTTGCCGGGATTGATGATGCCGTAGAAATCAGAAATGCCGAACATGCCGAGATTCGTCACCGTCAGGGTGGAGCCGCTCATCTCATCCGGTGCGAGTTTTTTGTCGCGGGCCTTTTGGATCAGCACCTTGGCTTCCGCACCGATTTCACGCAGACTCTTGGTCTCAGCGGCGCGGATCACTGGCGTCACTAGGCCATCGTCGATCGCCACACCAAAGGCGAGGTGCACATTGGCATGTTGCTTAATTGTGTCGCCTTCCCATGAGCGATTGATCGCTGGGACGCGGCGCACGGCCTCGGCAGCTGCCTTGAGCGTGAGGTCGTTGATCGTAAATTTTGTGCCACCATGTTCCTTGGGTAGGTTGGCTAGCTTGGCGTTGAGTGCCGCCCGGAGCTTGGACAGCGGTGCGCCATTGACTTCGATCTGGAGATAGAAGTGGGGCGCCTGTGTCTTGGATGCGACCAATGCCTTCGCGATGCTCTTACGCATGTTGGAAACAGGCAGGTCCAGTTCTTCCAGTGTGGCGGCGGGTGCCGCAGCCGGTGCGTTGGTCGGAGCCGCTGCGGACGGAGCCGCTGCGCCGGGCTTGGCGTTTTCGACGTCTGCTTTCACGATACGACCACCGGGGCCGGAGCCTTGCAGGGTGGCTAGGTCGATGCCCTTGTCGGCGGCGATCTTTTTGGCCAGCGGGGAGGCTTTGATGCGCTCACCTGTCGGTTGAGTCGGAGCGGGCTCTGGAGTCGAGGCGGCAGCTTCTGGTTTCGCTGGCTCCTGTGTCGCCTCTCGTGGTGAGCCGTTCTTGGCGCTGTCTTTTTCTTGAGGTGCTTCTTTGGCCTCAGGCTTGGGCGCTTCTTCTTTCGGCGCTTCTTCCTTTGGCTTGCTGCGGCTCACCTTAGGCGCGTCTTCGCCCTTTTCACCGATCGCGGCAATCGCATCGCCAACGACGACTTCGTCGCCGACGCCGCAGTATTGTTTGATCAACACGCCGTCGTCAAAGCACTCGACTTCCATCGTCGCTTTGTCGGTCTCGACTTCGGCGATCATGTCGCCGCTGGCGATTGCGTCGCCTTCGTTTTTTAACCATTTGACCAGCGTGCCCACCGTCATGGTGTCGCTGAGTTTGGGCATGTCGATAAGTGTAGCCATGTGTTGAGAATTAGGAATTGAGAATTAGGAATTGAGAATTAGGACGGAGGTCTGCCGGAGATGGCGAAGCAATTAGGAATTAGGACGGAGGTCTGCCGGAGATGGCGAAGCAATTGAGAATTAGGAATTAGGACGGAGGTCTGCCGGAGATGGCGAAGCAATTGAGAATTGAGAATTAGGACGGAGGTCTGCCGGAGATGGCGAAGCAATTAAGAATTGTTTTTAAGAATGACGAATCGGGAATGGTGTTCAGGAGCTACAGTCGGATCAGTGATATTTCCTAATTCCTAATTCGTAATTCCTAATTCAGCGAGCTTGCTCGCGCCTTATTCCATAACTTTCAATGCTGTCGCGATAATGCGCTCTTCGTTCGGGATCTGCCAGTCTTCGAGTTCTTTGGAGTAGAAGTTCGGCGCGTCGATCGCGGAGACGCGACGGATTGGGCCATCCAGAGAGTCGAAGGCTTTCAGCTGGATCATGTGTGAGATTTGCGCATCCACACCGCAGTAAGGCTTGTTCTCTTCCACCAGCATCACGCGGTGCGTCTTCCTTACGGAGTTCAATATGGTCTCTTCGTCGAGAGGACGAATCGAACGTAGATCGACCACTTCCACACTGATACCGTGCTTCTCTTCCAGTGTCTTGGCCGCTTGCAGCGAAAGCATCGCGCAACGACCGTGCGAGACGATGGTCAGGTCGCTGCCTTCTTTCAGCACATTGGCCACGCCGAGCTCGACGATGTATTCTTCCTCCGGCACTTCCCACTTTTCGCCGTAGAGTAGGGTGTTTTCCATCACAAAGACAGGGTCGTTGTCACGGATCGCGGCTTTCATCAGCCCTTTCGCATCATAAGCGTTCGAGGGGCAGACGACTTTTAGGCCGGGGTGGTTGGCTACCATGTTTTCCGGAGTGTGCGAGTGGGTCGCGCCGACACTGGTGCCGCCATTGGCAGGGCCGCGCACCACAATCGGCACATTCATCAAGCCACCAGACATGTAGCGGCAGAAGGAGGCGTTGTTGAAGAGCTGGTCGATCGCCACATAGCTGAACGACATGAACATCAACTCGACCACCGGGCGGATGCCCAGCATGGAGGCACCGATCGCCAGCCCCGAGAAGGCAGCTTCGGAAATGGGTGTGTCGATCACACGCTTGTCGCCGTGTTTTTCCCAGAGGCCTTCGGTGACTTTGTAAGCGCCGTTGTATTGAGCGACTTCTTCGCCCATGATGCAGACGTTTTCGTCGCGCTGGATTTCCTCGTCGAGGGCTTGCTTGATCGCTTCGCGGTAGGTGATGAGTGGCATGGTGTTCAGGGGGCTAGTCGTTAAAAAAGTAGGTGCCCTTGAGCTTACCTTCGCTGTCGTTGTCGACTTCCCAGTAAACGTCAGTCTGGATCTCGCTGCGTGGGGCGACCGGGCTTTCGTCGGCAAATTTCGAGGCGGCTTCGGCTTCGTCTTTCTTCGCTTGGTCGATGCGCTTGGCTTCGTCCTCGGTGAGTGTGCCATCGGCAAGCAGTTGCTGCTTGATCACGTTGACCGGATCTTTGGTGCGCTTATACTCTTCGATCTCTTCCTTGGTGCGATATTTTTCGTGGTTGGCGTCGGCGACGGAGTGGCCGCGGTAGCGATAGGTGCGAACCTCTAGCAGGAAGGGCTTATGCTCTTCGCGAGCGCGAGTCATCGCGCGGTTGGCGACTTCGCGCACTTCAAAAACGTCGTGGCCGTCGCAAACTTCCCACGCCATGTCGAAACCATCGGCGCGGTGGGCGAGGTTTTCTTCGGCGGAGGAGCGCGCGAGGCTGGTGCCCATCGAGTAGCCGTTGTTTTCAATGACGAATACCACGGGGATGTTCCAAAGGGAAGCGAGGTTGAGCGTCTCCATAAATGAGCCTTGATTGACCGCGCCGTCTCCCAGGAAACACATGGCGCAACCTTTCAGGCCTTTATACTTGAGCGCAAAGGCGAGCCCTGCGCCGAGGGGTGTCTGCCCCGCTACGATGCCGTGCCCCCCCCAGTAGTTCTTGTCGGGTGCGAAAAAGTGCATCGAACCACCTTTGCCCTTCGAGCAACCAGTGTGCTTGCCATACATCTCGGCCATGCATTCATTCATCGTCATGCCGACCGCCAGTGCGTGTCCATGGTCCCGGTAGGCGGTGATGATGTGGTCGTTCTCTTCCATCAGAGACACAATGCCTGCGGCGACCGCTTCTTGGCCGATGTAAAGGTGCAGGAAGCCGCCGATCTTGCCCTGATTGTAGGCACGTAGCGAACGTTCTTCAAAACGGCGGATCCCTACGATCATCCGGTAGAGATCGATCTTCTCTTCTTTTGACAGTGATTGATTGATCGGAGCCGTTGCGAAATCCTCAGACTGGGTAGTCGATTTCTTGGCGGACTTTGCGGTTTTCTTTTTGGTTGTAGCCATAAGTGCAGGTCGCTCAAATTCGCACAAAGTTGCATATTGACAAGCAAAAAACTTAGAAAATGAGTTGAAGTGCGAACTGAAATACACGAAAACATATTCATGAATTATAAAGCGCTTATTGAAAGGAAGTAGTACACGCTTCCAGCGTGTTTCTGATAAAACTCTCAGGCAGGATGCCTAAGCTACTTTCAAAGAGTTAAAACAACGAAGGAAAAATCGTTCTGTCCCAAATTATTTTGCAAAAACGTTAGCCTCAGCGCGTATTTTCCAGTCATATAATTAACGTTCATTAACGTAATTAACGGTTCAATTGCGCGCTATCGATCCCCCAGCAAATTCTCTCGCAGACTCTCCGAGATCGGGTGCGCGCCTAGCCAAATCCTGTAATACAGCCGAGCGAAATCCTCGCCCTCAATTGTGATCACGGGCACCCCATTGATCGTTAAGGTGGTTCCTATGCCGGGCTGGTAAGTCAGCGAAGAGTGGTCGCCTTCGTTTACGGTTTGGTAGGCTTCGTTGAGTCGCTCAACGCGTTCCGAGATCTGCGCCAGCTCTGCACGCTGGAGATTCCTTTCCAGCATTTTTGCTGAAGATTCGAGAATAATGGACTTATCAATCGTGCGCAGATAACGAAACTGAAGCCGATAGCGGGTCGTCGCGCTTAAGACATCGCTCGGGCTCGCGCCAGGGGCGGCATACAAAACCGCATCGTAGAGCTTGAAAAACACCCGGTAAACATAGCGATACTCGCCGAGTTTGTTTAATGCACTCTCGCTCGAGCCCAGTTCAATCGTCTCCGGAAACGAAGGCTCCGGTGCGCGCGCACTCACGACGAGCGGTAAGATTATACAAAATACCGCGATTTTTAATGAATTAAGTCCTTGCTTAATAGCTTTCAAATTTAAATTCCTCTGCCCTCAGTTTTAAGCACACCTCCTGTCCCCTAGGCCCTAGGTTTCGGCACGATCGTAGAGAGGCCGCCGTCCATCACGAAGGTTTGGCCCGTTACGAACTTGGCTTCGTCGGAGTGTAGCCAAGCGGCCAGACTGGCGATGTCACTCGCGTCGGCAATCGTGCCGAGCGGGTGCATGCGCTTTGAAATTTCTAAGGACTGTTCGTTACCGACGATTGCCTGGCTGAGCGGCGTGTCCGTCAGGCTGGGCGCGATGGCGTTGATGCGTAGGCCTCGCGAGCAGTAGCTGGCCGCGGCCGACCGCACCATCGCTTCAATGCCGCCTTTGGCCGCCGCAATCGCTTCGTGGTTGGCAATTCCTGTTTGAGCCGCAGCTGTGCTGAAGAAGAGGCAACTCCCATAGCCTTGCTTTGACATGATCTTGACCATGGAGCGCAGCGCGAAGAATGCGCTGTTTAAGTTGATCTGTATCGTTTCCAGCCAGTCCTCAACCGGCGTCAGGTGGGCGGGCCTGATATAAATCGAGCCGATGGCATGCGTGTAGCTGTCGATCGATCCCAGCTCCCCATGAAAGGTCTCGATGGTCTGCGTCAGCGCCTGCGGATCGGTCGCATCACAGCTTTTTACCGAGGCGCCGGTTTTTGCGGCGAGCGCCTCCAGCTTGTCTTTGTTCCTCGCGTAGCCGGCCACGGTATGGCCAGCCGCGCTAAATTTCACCGCGAGTTCGGAACCGATCCCGCCGCTGATGCCCCCGATTAGATGGTTTTTTGTAGCTGTCATACTTATGTATCGGTGATGCCGCCTATAGATTACATGATTACATGATTACTTGAGTTTTTGCAGACTTCAAAACAACTTGAACAAAGTGAGCAGTGGCGTCAGATTCCGATCTCCGGGTCTCCGTCCTCTGCCAGTTTCGTCCCCTGACCTCTGACCTCTGCCCCCTGCCTTCCGTCCCATGTCCAATCCACAGATAAATAATCCAGGCTTGTCCGCATGGGAGACTTCGATGATCGATGTCTTTGTGCGCGCAGCAGGCTTGATCGGTTTGCCCCGATCCATTGGCGAGATTTACGGCCTGCTCTTTTGCGCAAAGGATTCGCTCACTTTCGACGAACTGGTGGAGCGTTTGCAAATCAGCCAAGGTTCCGTCAGCCAAGGTTCCGTCAGCCAAGGTCTCAAGGTCTTGCGCCAACTGGGTGCGGTTAAACTGCACTCTGTGCCGGGCAGTCGTCGCGATCATTACCAGCCAGAGCTTTCGATGAAGCGCCTCGTGCGCGGATTTATCAAAGATCAATTTGAACCCCACATCGTCTCGGGGCCTGAGCGACTGAATGAGCTCGAAACGCTCATCCAAGAGGAGGGGGATGCCGCCTTGCGGCAACATGCGCTCAATCGCTTAAGCACCTTAAGCACTTGGCAAAAACGCACCCACAAGCTGATGCCCATGATCCTAGCCGTATTGGGGGTGTGAAATATTTAGAAAAAGAACCCTCCGACGAAGAAACGATTATTTAGCCGCCACGCCGTGGCCGCAACAGAGGACAGGGGACAGGGGACAGGCGGGGCGCCTATCTTACGCTCACTACCAAAAAATACATGTTAGCGAAAGACTTCGTGACATCGGTCAGAATGGCACCCGCCTGCCCACTAGCTGAGCGTAATAGGTTTGAAATCTATGCCTTTGTTTAACTTGCTGTGATTTATAGTTTATATCAGACACTCTCACCTTCACCTTCACTCATTGCGACGCGATGCTCTTTCCAGCTCTATTTTTCCTCCTCCTCGGTTGCCTGACCTCTTGGTTAGTCATTCACTTCTGTCTGCAAGCAGGTATAGGGCAGGGGGGCGACACGCAACCGCAGCATCACCATACACATACGGGAGTCATTCCCCGCATTGGTGGCTTGGGCATCGTAATGGGCTTTGCGCTCACCTATCTGCTCTGCTTTATCTTTTTAGATCGTACCGACAACAAGTCGCTCATTCACTACGGCATTTTCGCAGGTGCGGGCGCTGCGTTCTTACTCGGGTTGATCGACGACTTCCACCCGCTCGGCGCTAAGGTCAAATTGCTCGCGCAAATCATCATCGCGATACTCGCGCATGAGTGCGGGCTCTCCATTGAGAAAGTGCGGATTCCCTTTTCAGATGTGATCGTAACACTCGGCTTCTTCAGTATGGGGCTCACCGTGGTATGGATCGTGGCGATTATGAACCTGATCAACTTGATCGATGGTTTGGACGGCCTAGCGGGTGGGATTGGCCTCATGATGATGGCCCTCTTGGCATTTTTGGCCTTTCAGTCAGGGGTTGCCATTTCCTTTATTCTGGCGCTCGGTATGGGCGGCTCCATTCTCGGGTTCCTCTTTCATAACTTCCCCCCAGCGAAGGTTTATATGGGGGACTCGGGTGCCTATCTGATTGGTTTTGTTATTGCCGCGCTCTCATTGGTTAATTCCGAGAAAGGGACGATTCTTGCGGCGCTCATCGCACCCGTGCTGGCGCTGGCGCTGCCTATTGCTGATGTCGCCTACGCCATGCTGCGCCGTGGCATTCAAGGCCTCCCCATCTTTCGGCCGGATCAAGGCCATATTCATCATCGTTTGATCCGTTCCGGACTCTCCCGCCAAAGAACGGTCATTTTTCTCTACGCCATTTCCCTTTTCGCCCTCTTAGGGGGGCTGCTCGCTTTCGCTTATCAAGGCCGCTATCTTCCCATCTTCCTAGGCTTCGCCTTTGTTATGATCCTCTTCACTTTGAAGGGACAGAAAGTCTCTCCGGGATCCGTCCGCAACGTGCTCACGGAGTCCCTTCGGGCGCGTCAGGACACGCGTAATGCGCTCTATCTGCGAGATTGGTTTGTTGTCGAAGTCGATCGCGTAGATTCCGGCCACAACCTATGGGCCGACTATCGGTTCGTCTTAAAGAAGATGGGCTTCTGCCGCGCGGAACTCACCATCAATGGCACTGAGCGGACTTTTTATTTACCCGATACACCACACGCAGATAATTCTTTGCTTTGGTCGGAGACACAGCAGATCGGCCCAGAGGTGGTGCTTAAACTCTATGCGGCCAAAGACAACTTTTCGCAGAGGCAGTTCACAATCATAGCCGACGTCGCTACCGAAGCTTGGTCCAAGGCCACCGTTCGCTGGCGAGAGGTCAATGCGGTCTCGTTAGACTTCGATTCCAAGGCCAGCGAGGCCTCGAATTACCGCCAGCAAAAAGCCAGAAATCTCTACCGTCCGACGTATTGAATGGCTCCGCCATCCGCCATCCGCCATCCGCCATCCGCCATCAGCCATTAAATAGAATGTATAAAATTCTCGTTACAGGTGGTTCCGGCTTCATCGGTTCCAATCTCGTCCGTCTTCTTGTCAAAGAGAAGGGCTGCACCGTGATCAATGTCGACAAGCTGACCTATGCCGGAAACCCCGCGTCGCTCGCCGACCTCGAAGGCCATCCCAACTACCATTTTGAGCAAATCGACTTGGCGCAGCCAGAGGTTGAGCAGTTCGAGTCAAAAGTTCGAGTTCAAGGGTGTGTTTCCGCAACTCAGAACTCGAACTCAGAACTCGAACATACTTCTGGAAACTTGCTGAACGCAATTTTTCAGAAGTATAAACCCGATGCAGTCATGCACCTCGCCGCCGAGAGTCACGTCGATCGCTCCATCGACGGCCCCGGAGAGTTTATGAAATGCCTGCGCGGAGAACCGATTCCCGTTTACGGCAAAGGCGAAAATATTCGCGACTGGCTCTATGTCACCGACCACGCCGAAGCCCTCTATGCGGTCCTCACCAAAGGCCGAGTCGGCGAGACCTACAACATCGGCGGCAATAATGAGCGCCAGAACATAGAACTCGTTCGCAGCATCTGTAAGCTAATGGATCAGTTTAGCCCACTCCACACAACCACCCGTGCCCAGCATAGCTAAAAAAACGACGCACGGGTCAACTCGTGCAAAGCACGTCCCACGCAACTCGGCGCGCATCGCCGCCCGCGAATGGCTCGTCGCCATTTCCGGCGGCCTCACACTCGCCTTCACCGCATGGGCTCTCGGCGGCGTCCAAGCTTGGAGCCTACACGCACTGCTAGCCGGTGGCTTGCTTACCTTGTTATTCGCGCTCGCGCCGTGGCCACGCAGAGGACAAAAGTGCCCAGGAACGCAGATCTCCCGCGCAAAAGGCTTCCACCTACGCTCTTCGAGCGACGCCGAACAAGTCGCCTCACGCGGTTCAGCACCATCAGCAGCAAACGTGGCCCCGTCAGCGTCAGCCAACTCATCACTCACCACTCAATACTCCTCACTGGGCGCTCCGCGCCACCCTTCACCCTTCACCGCAACAGCCGCTTCGCGGCTGTTGCGGTGGCCCTTCTTCTGGTTCACCTGCCTCTTTCTTATCTACCTCCTGCTCGGTGCGCTCAATCCCTCCGCCGAAGTCGTTCGCGACGAACGTGGATGGTGGGTCGAAGCGATTCAACCCGCACTAGCCAGCTGGCTACCTACCTCGGTTCGATCCGACTACGCGCCCATGAATGCCTGGCGCGTCCTCGTCTCTTTTTCGGCTGCGTTTTCTTTGATATGGGGACTCTGGGCAGGACTCACCCGTCGGAAACCCACCTTACTGGTTCTTTGGTGTCTCCTGCTCAGCGGTGCCTGCATGGGCTTGGTGGCCATCCTGCAACATCTGACCGAAGCTAAAGCGGTGCTTTGGACATTCCCGTCCAGTAATATCAATTTTTGGGGCTCTTTCTTCTACCGCAATCAAGGCGCCGCTTATCTCAACCTGATCCTCGTGGCCGCAGCCTTTCTCTTCTTCTATCACGCCGTCAAAACACGCCAATACCTGCGTAGCGGCGGGCCACATTTTCTCTGTTTCTTTCTCTTTTTTGTCACGGCGACTTCAGTCGGCTTAGCCCTCTCCCGAGGCGGTATCCTATTCGGCCTCAGCCTCAGCCTCGCGTTCCTCGCACTGCTCATTGTCTATGGGATACAGAGCCTCTTCCATCTACGCTCCATCCTGCTGGCCGCACTCACCGTTCTCTTTCTGGCCGCAGGCAGCTACACCGTGATCAGCTACATCGATCTCGACGCCATCGAGAAACGTTTCGGTGATGTCGAAAAGACCATTGAAAATGCCGAGCTAGACACACGCGCCTTATCCACGCAAGCCACCTGGGACATGGCGCAAGCGCGCTTAGCGCAAGGGTGGGGTGCCGGTTCCTTTCGCTACATTTTCCCCATGTATCAGCGAAACTATCCTGAACTTTTTTACGCTCGCTATGATCAACGAAAACAGCAGTGGATCGGACGTAAAATGTATCGCTACGCCCATAACGATATCGTCCAATTTGTCGCTGAATACGGCCTCATCGGTAGCACCCTGATTTTCGGCGGGATAGCCGTCTTGCTGCTGCAAGCGCTCTATCACAGCGGCGGACAAGTCTTCGCCACACTCATCCTGCTGGCCGGCACCAGCCAAGCCTTCGGCCACGCCTTTCTCGAGTTTATTTTCAACAGCCCCGCCTATTGGATGGCCTTGCTCGGATTACTCGTCGCCGCGACCAAGCTCTTGAGCTTAGAGAGTCGCAGAGGGCCATCGTAGTGAGCTTGGCTTGCCGCCTTCGTTTGGATACCAGACCTCGCGACATTAGGTAGCGGCGGACGTCCCGACCACCATTTGTTGGAGCAAATCGCAAAAGTCGTAAAACGTGGCGTGTCCGCTAGTCGGACGCCTCATCGCCGATCACCCAACATCTCACGCTTGTCTCGGCGAAGCTCTACGACTTGCGCAGGCGTAGTAATACGTAGCCCTAACCCAAGTTTCTCATTGTAATAAGTTCACAGGCAGGATGCCTATGCTACTTGTAGAATCCCCTCAAGTCTCAGCCTTCAGGTTTCAGCCCTCCAATCCCCCCCTCAGTCATCACACGCGCAGCGTGTCCCCTATGATACTAAGTCTCCATAAAATCGCCCTCGACGCCCCCCTTAACCAATCCGGCCAATGCCTGATCTTGACCGAGCTGATCCTCCCCCGTAACAGCATCGCGCGCAAGGCCGCGCTCAAAGATGTCCAGATCTCAACACGTTCGACAGGCTCAGTGCGGGTAGGCCAGGCCAGCTTCGCCCGTTCTCCTTTCTACGAAAAAGCGCTGCTCAAAGAAAAGGTCGACGGCCCCTTCGGCCTCAAAGTCAGCGTCACCCGCCCCTTAAAGCACCCCGAGCTCGTCCAGTTTGCGCGTCAACTCCTCGCCACCGGCATCGAGTCGTCCACCGACCTCCTTTCGCCATTACTCATTCGCTATTCGCCATTGGAGGATGTGCTTCAGGAGGCGAGTGATCAACTCGTAGATCGTATCACCCAGACAGCCTCCTCATTCATCGCCTCCGGCGGCCTCGATCTCGACAGCGAAACCCTCATCTCTGGAAAAATCACCATCCCGCTCAAACTCACTGAAACGTTCCGAAAGTCCGACCTCCCCCCAGGCCCCAAAAGCCGGGATAAGCGAAAAACCTCCGCGAAGATTTACAAGAAGGGGAGTCCGATCGGCGAAATAAGCTTCGATCTCCTCGTTGATTAAGCAGCTTCCATGGATGACTCTTGCGCCACTCAAGAATGTGTGCCCCAATCCCAGTTCCCCAGAAATAACTGGGATCGGTTGCTTTAGCTACCGCGTATCCAAAAGTCCCTCTTGATCAGTGATTAATGTATCTGTGGGGGGTGCTGAAGCAACCCATCCCAGTTAGCCTTTTACCTCGATTCTATAGCTTAAGTCCGTGCCATTCAACAGCATGTCCACTGATTTTTCACACGGAGTCACGGAGTCACGGAGCTTAAACACTGCTTTTTAGAACCTCCGTGTCTTGGTGTCTCCGTGTGAGATCTTCATTCCATTCTTCTGTGCGACATGCTCACGCGAAGTGCCCCCTACATCTAGTGTTTGAGTCCCACGTAAGCTCTGCGCCTCCGCGCCTCTGCGGGAGACTCCATCGTGATCGCTGTTGATCTGTTGTTTTCGCGCAGAGGCGCAGGGGCGCAGAGATGGTAGGCGGTGAACGGGGTCGATTTTCTCAGTTTTCCAAAATAGCCGAGCCAAAGCCATCAGAGTCGCAATCATTTTGCAAAAAAACGTCAAAGTCAGTTTTCATCCGTCACCCTTCACACTTCTCACTTCGGCGAAGCCGCCACACTTCTCACTTCGGCGAAGCCGCCACACTTCTCACTTCGGCGAAGCCGCCACACTTCTCACTTCGGCGAAGCCGCCACACTTCTCACTTCGGCGAAGCCGCCATCCTGTTTTTTTATTTCAAAAAAACTTGAAATAACTGAATTTAGGGTCATAACCCCATCTCATACATGCCTGCATCCGCACAGTCCGTAACGCTTGAGCCTTGGGAGATTTCAATCATCGACCACTACGTTCCCGAACTGTCAATGGAGCGCCTCGTGCGTGGCTTCCTCAAAGATCAATTCACCCCCCACCTCGAGTCCAGCCAGCAGCGCCTCGCATCCATCGGACAAGAAATCGATGACATCGAGAATCACGCACAGCGCACCCACGCCGCCACGCGCCTCAATACCTTGAACGCATGGCAGACCCGTGTCCGCAAGCTCCTCCCCGTGGTGCTCACTGTCCTCAGTGGCGTCCAAGCCCTTTCTAAAGAAGAACCGCCCGCAGACATCATTTAGTCTGCACCCACCGCTAAAGCTTCCAGCTATTAGCCATCAGTCCACAGTCATTCGTCAGTCAGAAATTGGTTTCGGAAAATCCCGAACGACCAAGGGCGGAAGCGTGGGAAGTTTGAAGTGGGAAGTGGGAAGTGGAGAGTTGAAGTAGAAACGCGCTTCCAGCCGCTTTAACCAGAGCCCAAGCTACTATCAAACCTTCCCACGATCCCACCTTCCACTCGTCACCGCGTATCGAAGAGGAGACGGAACCTTCCCACCTTCCCACTACGGCCTATGACTGACCCCATCTGGCGTCCACCCCATCTGGCGTCCCACGCAACTCGGCGCGGCGCGCCGCCAAATTGACATTTATCTTTAATTGCAGGATTATAAAAAACCCTAAATCGAACACGTCTGATGAAATGCGTCGTAACAGAATCCGTGTTCATCTGT
>Ga0209491_10003570_pt1 | contig 25471 bp, 20 predicted proteins | sample BON02_FD_187213 | JGI IMG/M metagenome (GOLD analysis project Ga0209491, IMG submission 187213) | Freshwater microbial communities from Lake Bonney liftoff mats and glacier meltwater in Antarctica - BON-02 (SPAdes) (version 2) | ecosystem: Environmental > Aquatic > Freshwater > Ice > Glacier...
AGGACCAGCAGGACAAGCAGGACCAGCAGGACAAGCAGGACCAGCAGGAAGACGACGAAGCCACGGACGCGGACGGGGAAGCCACAGACGCGGACGGGGAAGCCACGGACGGGGAAGCCACGGACGGGGAAGCCACAGACGGGGAAGCCACGGCACCACCCACGGCAGCAGAAATTAAGGCCGCAAGACGTGCAATCGAGAAAGCACAAGACCACCGGGCCGAAGCCCTTGCAGCGCATCAAACGCAAGAAATGCAGGACCGCGCGCAGGGAGTAACGGAGGACGAACCCGGCGCAGCACAATGCGACCCGAACCCGCGCGCGCTACTCGATCAGGTGGACAAGTCCACCGAAACCGAGAAAGGCGCGGGCGGAAACAACTACGCGGATTTCATCAGGCAGCAGAAGGCCGAAGCCGCCCAAACGTCCAGAGACATCAGCGCCGCGATACCCAAGCGGGCGATGGAAACCGCCTTGCGCAATGGCCTAAAATCGGTGGAGACAATCAAACAGGAACGCAGATTGACCACCGGGCGCATGGATAGGCGGGCGATCACCCGCGCGAATATGGGAGCGTTAGACGTTTTCGCGCAGCGCGCGCACACCCCCGGCGTATCGACTGCGGTTTGCATCATGCTGGATTGTTCCGGCAGCATGACAGAGAAAACAAACTACCGCACCGCCCAAGGCTTCCACGCGCAAACAAGCCGATGGGTGGCCGCCGCCGCCGTTCTGGCCGTGCTTGTGCCAGCAATCGAACGAGCCAACGCACAAAGCGCCGTTTTTGGTTTTGGGTCTGACCTGTCCAGCGCCGCAGAGGCTTACACGGTTTTCAAGGTCAAAAGCTGGACGCAGCGCGCGGGGACGTTTCACCCCCTGACCCCCACCGGGCTGTTAGGGGCCGTTCCGATGGGGCTGACCCCGATGCAGCGCGAGGCACGTTTCGCAAGCAACGAGACACTTGCGCGCAAAGCCGAGCGCCGGATTGTTTTATGGGTATGTGACGGACAACCGAACAACGCAGGGTCCGCCCGCAGGGAAATTGAACGGCAGCGCGCGCGCGGCGTGGAACACAAAGCAATAGGATTGGGCGCGACATTTGAATTTCTAAACTTGTTCGGGGCAGACCACGCGGCACTGACAGACAACCCGACAGACCTGCCCGCCCTAATCGAAAGGATGCTGACCACCAGCACCGCCACCAGCAAGCGCCAGCAATGAAGCGCCGCACAGACCCGCTATATCTGATCGGCGGCATCGCCCTGACCCTGCTAGCCCTGCTAGCCCTGACCTGACCACCCTAGACCAGCACAGCCCCCCGCGATAGATTGCGGGGGGCTTACTCATACCCACCAGCACCCGCAGAGAGGCAACCCCCATGCAGACCAAACCCGCCAAAGCGCCAGCACCACGCAAGCCCCGCGCCACCCCTAAAAGCGTGAACACCGTTCACAAAACAGCTTCCAAAAGCGTGAACGCCGTTCAAAACGGCAATGGTGTATTTGACATAATACAAGATCAAAACATGAACATTCAAAATCCGCCAGAACCGGATGATGTTGTTTTCATTAAGGAAACTTTGCGCGGCATCATGCGCGACCCAGAAGCCCCGGCAGCGGCAAAGGCTCAAGCGGCGCGGACACTGGCCGAAATGCTGCAAGCCTTGGGCAAGCACCAAGCGCCACAGACCAACCCCGATAGGCAAGTCCAAGATATGACCCAAGCCGAATTAGAGGCCGAATTAGGGCGCTTAACGGAGTAAATCCAGCACCACCGGACAGAGGCACCACGCAAGCCCTTGATTACCAACGAAGGAGCGCACCCCTAAGAAGGGAGCGCCCCGCCTCACATGACCAGCAGGACAAGGCTGGACGTGGCCGCCACGCCATCAGGACAAGGCTGGACGTGGACCCCGGACGCCGCTGGACGTGGACGTGGACGCCGCTGGACCAGGCTGGACGCCGACCCCGCCCCCCGGCCTGCCCCGGCGGCGCGGCTGCATACTCTTTAGGCAGGCCACACAAAGCGGCAATTTTTCTCAACTTTTTGTCAAGGCAGACAAACACTTAGGGTCTTTTGTCTGTTTAGATTTGTCTTTATCCGGCAGACAAAACCATGTAAGGGGGAAGAACAACCTCCAACGCAAGGTGAGAACATGGCCGAACCAGTCCCACAGAAGCCGGTCCGCCAGTTTTCGTTTAGTGCGTTTTCCCAAACACAGCCGTCCAAACCGCAGCCCGGCGCGCAGATCGACACCGAGTTGACGCGCAACGCCACCGCCATCGCAACCACCATTGATTTTGTCCGGCAGGCCATCGCGGACGACGGACGTGTGCGGGGCAACATGGTGGACCTGTCAGGCTTTGAAGGCGCAGCCGGACCCGACGGCCCGCAAGGCCCCACGGGCAACCAAGGCGCGCAAGGCCCCACGGGCAACCAAGGCCCGCAAGGCTCCCAAGGCGTTGCCGGGGCCGCAGGCTCTACGGGACTAACCGGACCCCAAGGCCCCACAGGTCCGCAGGGGGGCGAAGGCCCCACCGGGCAGTCGTTCGACCCCGATCAGGCGGGTGTTACCGCCGAACGGTCCGTCTACGACGCCGAACCAAAAACCTTCGCATATCTGGATACGCAAACCGGGATTGTTTACTGGAAACTTTCCAACGGCTTCGCGGACTGGTCCACGGGCGTCCCCTTCGGGCGCGGCCCCCAAGGCTATGCGGGCGCAACAGGCCCCCAAGGCGTCCAAGGCAACCTCGGCCCCCAAGGCAGCACGGGCGCAACAGGCCCCCAAGGCCCCCAAGGCAGCCTCGGCCCCACCGGCCCCGCCGGAGCCTCCGGCACACCCGGCACGGTCACGCACTACGTCACGGCGGTCCCCGCTGCGGGCCTTGGCGTCGTGGGCAATTGGGCGTTCCGCAGCAACGGACTGACCTATGAGAAGACCGGCGCGTCCGTTTGGACGGCCCGCCACTCCATTCTGGGGCCGAACGGCACCAACGGCACCAACGGCACCAACGGCGCAACAGGCCCCCAAGGCCCCCAAGGCGACCAAGGCACCCCCGGACCAACCGGCGCAACCGGCGCAACCGGCGCAACCGGCCCCGCGACCCCCGGCGTAACCCAACTCGCAGGCCGCAACCTAATCATCAACGGATCGGGCCGCGTCAATCAGCGGGCCTATGTCAGCGCAGTTGCCACAACCGTTGCAAACCAATTCACCCTTGACCGTTGGTTTGTCGTCACAAGCGGCCAAAACCTGACGTTTACAGGCAATGACGCGGGCCGCACAATGACTGCCCCGGCTGGTGGTGTGTCGCAGGTTATCGAGGGCGCAAACATCGTTGGCGGAACCTACGTTATTAACTGGACTGGCACAGCGACTTGCACAGTTGGCGGAGTTGCTAGGCTAAAGGGCGCTACGTTTACCCTAACTGCTAATACCAACGTGACTGTCAGATTTACGGGCGGCACCTATACTGATGTGCAGGTTGAATTGGGGACTGTGGCAACTGCTTTTGAGCGGGTTAATATTGGGCCGGAGTTAACGCAATGCCAGAGGTACTATGAGACAGGCTTTTTGTTTATGCAAACGGCGGGTTTTGCTAGTAGCTTTGGGTCCTCTATACAATTTGCAGCTACAAAACGCGCAGCGCCTACTATGGCAGGGTCCGCTTTCGCGGCGGCAAACACCACAGGGGTTGCATATCAGGCCCTCAGCCCAACAGGTTTTGGCCTAAACGCAACACCTTCCGCCAACGGGGCTTTTGTCAATTGGCAATGGACAGCTACATCGGAGTTAACAGCATGATGGATAAAATCACACAAACCGCAGACGGTTATAAAGTCACAATCGGTGGGCAGGTCATGGCCGTGCCGAATGACCCGGAAAATGAGGATTACCAGCGGGTGCAAAAGGCGATTGCTGGCGGCATGGAATTGACCGTGCCACCGGGGCCGACCGCTGCGCAATTGCGCGCGACAATGGACATAACACCCCTGCAAGGCATCCTTACCTTGGGCGAAGCACGGTGGGCCGCCGTGCTGGCCTTCCGCGACGGCACAAACCCCGATCTGCCCCCCGCTTCGTGGGCGCAGAAAATCATCATCGACAGCGCCGAAAATTGGGAGCGCCTAAGCGAAAACATGCAGTTCATAGGGTGGGTGTTGGGCTACGGCCCCGAAGAAATGGACGCCCTATTCATCGACGCGGCCAAGGTGACAGCGTGACAAACGGCGTCGGACCCAAATGGTTTCCAAAGTTTACGCGGCGGGCGCTGACGCGCCTGTCGGCGTTGTTCTTCGATACCGCGTCTTGGGACCGGCACGACGAAGGCTATCAGGCAGGCCGCCCCGCGCGTTCGGAGTGCGACCGCTTGTTTCTGGCCGCGATGCTGACGGACGGGTCGCAAGCCGGGCCTGTCTGGCGGATGCTAGGGTGCAGCCTGCTTGCGTGGGGGTTCTGGCTGGCGGTGCGGTTTTTCGGCTGGACGGCGTATAAAAATAAAGGTGCAACATGACCGAACCCGAAGCCATCCTGGTCAAAGCCACCAACGTCGTCGCCCTCGGGGGCGTCGTGTCCCCGGTCTGGTTGCCGATGCTGGATACGGTAAGCCAGGTATCGGCCACGTTCATCCCAATCCTGTCCGTCGTATGGTTGCTTCTGCAAATCTGGCGGTTTGTTTTCACCAAAAAGGGTCAACCCAAATGATAGGTTTTCGTCGCGCCACGTTCGGCACCGCGTCCGCGTTCGCGCTGGCGGCGGCAGTTTTTGTCGCCCCCCATGAAGGGCTGCGGACCCAAGCCTACCCGGACGCGCTGGCGAACAACCTGCCCACGGTCTGCTACGGCGAAACACGCGGCGTCACCCTCACGGATACCTACACCAAACCGGAATGCGACGCCATGTTGGCCGTCGCCGTCCAAGACTTTCACGACAAACTTGCGCGGTGTTTCCCTAAACTCCCCGACCAACCCCTTGGCGTCCGCGTCGCGCTGACCTCTTGGGTTTACAACGTCGGCCCCGGCGCAGCCTGCAAGTCCACGCTGGTCCGCCTCGCCAACCAAGGCAACCTCAAGGCGGCTTGCGACCAACTTCCGCGATGGAACCGCGCGTCCGGCTACGTCGTCCGGGGCCTGTCCAACCGCCGGGGCAAGGAGCGCGCCCTGTGTTTGGCCTCCCTCAAATGACCTACCTCGCCCCCCTCGCGCTGGCCTTTGCGCTTTGTGTTGGTTTTGTCTCTGGAACAGTATATGAAAGCAGACAAAGCACCCAAGCCGCGCTGGACGCGGCGGAAGCGGCGCGCAAATTAGACATGGCCCGGCAAGTCCTCCAAGCGCAGCGGGACCGGCTGGCAAAAGAGAATGAGGATTTGGCCCGTGCGGAACCCCCTAGCCACCCTAGTTGTCTTCCTGCTAACCGCTTGCGGCGGCTCAACAAAATTCGCTGACGCACCGCCCTGCGAACGCCCGGTCCTGATCCCAGAGCGCCAGATTACAGACCAAGACATTGAAGTGTTTTGGGGCCGCGACCGGGCCGAACTCCTGGTCTGCGGCGACAAAGTGGAGGCCCTGTCCGGGCGGACGCCAAAATGAACACCCAAACCAAAATCCTTGCACCCCAAGACCAGCGCCGCGCGGACGTGATCCGCAGGCTTTTGGCTGCGAAGGCGGCTGCAAATTCGATTTTGGAATACTCCCGCATAACCATGCCGGACCACTCCGACCCTTCCCCAAACCCCAAGACCCGCTACCAGACGGGCCGCCACCACGAGTTGATCGCCCGAAAACTCCAAGACCTTGTGGACGGGCGCAGCCGCCGCGTGATCCTCAACCTTGGCCCTCGCCACGGTAAAACCCAGATCGCATCAAAGGACTTCATGGCATGGTTTTCAGCGAAGTTTCCCGAATTGTCGCTTATCTTTGGCACATACAACGAGACTTTTGCCGCCGACGTTGGCCGCGCAGTCCGCGACAAAATCCAATCCGCCGAACACCACCTGACCTTCCCCCTGCACAAACTCAAAGATGGTTCGGAAGCGGCGCAACGGTTGGAAACCACGCGCGGCGGGCAGCTTTCGTTTGTAGGGCGCGGGGGTACGATTACAGGCCGTGGAGGCCACGGCATCATCCTAGACGACCCTATAAAAGACCGTAAGGAAGCGGATAGCAAACTGATCCGGGACCAACTGTGGTCGTGGTTCACGCAGGTTATCATGACCCGGCAAATGACCAGCGAAGCGTGGGTCATTTTGATCCAGACCCGTTGGCATGAAGACGATTTGGTGGGCCGCCTAACGGACCCCATGAACCCGTTTTACGATCCCGAAGAAGCCAAACTTTGGGACGTGATCGACCTGCCCGCGCTAGCCTTTGACGACGGCACCCCTGACCCCCTCGGGCGCAAGCCCGGCGAAGCCCTATGGCCGGAACGCTTCCCGGTCCCGTTCCTTCTGGCCCAACAACGGCTGGACCCGCGCGGCTTCCAAGCCCTCTACCAAGGACGGCCAAGCGCCGGGGCCGGGAGTTTCTTTCTGGCCGAATGGCTGCAAACCTATCGGCCCGACGAACTGCCGAAGAACCTTCGCATTTACATCGCGTCCGACCACGCCGTGTCCACGCACCAAGCCCGCGACAAGACGGCGCTGGTCCCGGTGGGCGTGGACGAGAACGACAACATCTACATTCTGCCGGACGTATGGTGGCAGCAAGCCACGTCCGACGTTGTAACCGAAGCCATGCTGAACCTGATGCGGGTCCACAAACCGATCTACTGGTGGGCCGAACGCGGCCACATTTCCAAGTCCATCGGCCCCTTCCTTCGCAAGCGGATGCAGGAAGAAAAGGTCTACGCCGCCATTATCGAAGTGACGCCGACCGCCGACAAGCAAACGCGCGCGCAGTCCATTCAGGGCCGCATGGCAATGGGGAAGGTTTTCTTCCCATCCTTTGCGACGTGGTGGCCGAACGCCCGCGACCAACTCCTGAAATTCCCCAACGCGACCCACGACGACTTTGTGGACGCGCTGGCATACATCGGCTTGGGCCTTGCGCACCAACTTTCCGCAGGCCCCACGTCGGCCAAATCCGCCCCCCGGACGGGAACTTTCCGGGCAATGTTTGAGCAAATTAGACAACAAGAAGCCGCCGCGCGCCGTGCGCAGAACACTTCCGGTTGGTGAGAGGATACCCCATGGACGACCAAAACCTGATCGTGGACGGCACCCAAGACGAAGTGATGGACCCCGCGTCCAACATCAAGCGCGGCACCCCATCCCCCAAAGAAGACCGCGCGGCCCTTGTCAAAGAGTGGTCCAGCCAAGTCACAAGCGCCCGTAAATTCTGGACGGACAAAGCCTTCACGCAGATGCGCCGGGACATGGCTTTCGTCGCCGGACGCCAGTGGCAAGACGGCGTTGGACTGCCGGGTGACGAAAACTTCTTGGACGACACCGACAAACGCTACGTCGCCAACATCACGTTGCGCCACATTCAAACACGCACGGCGTCCATTTACGGCAAGAACCCGAAGATCATTTCCCGACGCAAGCCCCGGCTTTTGTCGAAGATTTGGGACGGGTCCAGCCAAACCCTCCAAGCCGCCATGCAAGCTATGTCCATGCCCTCGGTGGACCCGGCGACGGGTATGCCGGACCCAACGCCAGGCATGATTGTCGAAGACGCGCTGAAAACCATGGCGGAAAACCAACGGCTGACCACCATGGCGCGGACGCTGGAACTGATGTTTGAACACGAGATTGACGAACAGCCGGTCCCGTTCAAGGTCCAAATGAAAAACGTCGTTCGGCGCGGGCTGACGACGGGCGTGGGTTACGTCAAATTGGGCTGGCAGCGCATCATGGCGTACCCCCCGGACGTGGACGCGCAGATCGACACATTCCAACGGCAACTTGCCACGGTCGAACGACTTTCCGCCGACATGGAAGACGGGGAAATCCACGACCACGACGCCAAGGCTGAACAACTGCGGCTGACGCTGGACGCCCTGTCCAAGACCGACATGGTGACGGTCCGCGAAGGGCTGACCATGAACTTCCCGCACTCCACGGCGCTGATCCCCGATACAAACTGCCAACAGCTTCGGGGCTTTGTGGGCTGCGAATGGGCCGCAGAAGAATACTTCATGACCTCCGACAAGATCAAGGAAATCTATTCGGTGGACGTGGGCGGCGGCGGCACCGGGGCCAACGGCGACACCGCGCCGCGACCATACGACCGGGGCAACACCGGGGCGTTCGCGCCGCGCGACCGGCACAACGGCGTCAAAGCCGAAACCTACCATTGCGTTTGGGAAATCTACAACCGCACGGACGGGATGGTCTATGTGGTGTGTGATGGCTACCCCGACTTTCTGGTGGAGCCGTCGCCCCCGGACGTGAAGCTGGAACGGTTTTTCCCGTGGTTCCCGTTCGTGGTCAACGAAATCTACTCCGAAGACAACGTGTTCCCGCCCTCGGACGTGGTGTTGATGCGCGATCAGCAAATGGAAATCAACCGATCCCGGCAGGGTTTGCGGGAACACCGCCGCGCGGCCATGCCCAAAACCTATGTGCGCAAAGGGGTGTTGTCCCCGACGGACAAAGACGCCATTGCCTCGCCCACCCCTCATGCGGTCTACGAACTCGACGGGCTTTTGCCCCAAGAGAAAATCGCGGACGTTCTGCAAGCGCACTCCGGCCCACCCATCGACCCCCGGCTTTACGACACAACTCCGGCTTACGAAGACTATTTGCGGGCGCTTGGGCAGCAAGAAGCAAACTTGGGCGGCACGTCTGGGGCCACGGCCACCGAAGCCTCCATCGCGGAAGGGTCGCGCGTGTCGTCCGTGTCCGCCGTGGTGGACGACCTGGACGAGTTTCTGACCGAACTGGCCCGCGCTGCGGGGCAAGTCTTGTTCATGGAATGTTCTCAAGAGCGCGTCATGGAAGTTGTCGGCCCCGGCGCGGTATGGCCGGAAGCCCGGCGGGAAGAAGTCTCCCGCGAAATCTATCTGGACGTGGAAGCCGCCAGCACGGGCCGCCCCAACAAAGCCCAAGAAGTCCAAGTGGCGCAGGCCATGTTCCCGATGCTGATGCAAATCCCCGGCGTTTCCCCGGAGTTTATGGGCAAGGAAATGCTGCGGCGCATGGACGACAAGCTGGACCTGACGGACGCTTTCGCCCCCGGTGTGCCGTCCATCATGATGATGAACAGCATGAAGGGTGGCGCAGGGCAGGGGGCAGGCCCCGGCGGCGTGTCCCCGCAAGACGATCCGGCAGCCCAAGGCGGACAGGGGCAAAACAACGCGCCGTCCACGCAGCCGCCCCAAGTGAACGCCGCCGCGCGTCCGCCCGGACGCCCACCGATGGTCCCACTTCCCGGTCTTTAAGCCTAACTTATTGACAACACAGACAAAGAAACCGTCCCCGTCCACGTCCGGGGGCGGTTTTTTGTCTGTTTTGTGGAACCTACGCTTGCCAAAGCCAACACAGGTCCGTAACTTCCGGGTGAGTTTGGCTTCCACAAGCAAGGAACAAAATGCCCAACGATCCAAACGGCGAAATTGAAGTCGTAGCCTCGCCAGCTACAGCCTCGGACGAAACGACCACCGCCTCGTCCAGCGGAACGGACGAACCCTCCACCGCCCCGTCCAGCGGACCGGAAGACGCCCAGACCGACGACCAACCGAAATCAATGGCCGACGCAATCGCGCAGGCTTTTGACGCGACGACGAAGCCCGAAGCGAAAGCCGAAGGCGACGAAACTGTCAGCGAAGACCTTTCGGGAACGTCCGACGACACGGCAGACGCCAAAGCCACCGGGGAACAGCCCGGTTCTGATGCGCCCAAAACCGAAGACACGGAAGCCGACCCCTCCAAAGAGGAACTGGCGGCCATGACGCCAAGCGCGCGAAATCGCGTCGGGCAACTTCTGACACAGCGCAAAGGTCTTCGTGACGAAGTTACTGCTTTGCAACCTGACGCCACAAACTTCCGCGCTTTGCAGGGGTATATGGCGAAGAACCAAATCTCGGAACCAAACCTGATCGAACTCCTAGAGTTTGGCGGGGACTTGGCTTCCGGCGACCCCGCGCGATTGCAGCGTGTGGCCGACCGGATCATCCCTATTCTGCGCATGGCCCAAGAGGCCAATGGGCAGATCGTCCCACAAGACCTTCTCGGGCGCGTGGACAGCGGGGAAATGACCGAAGAAGTGGCACGGGACACCGCCCGCTTGCGTCACGAACGCAACCTGGCAACCCAACAGGCAGCACAAGCAACGGCCCAAGTGCAAACGAACGTGACGGCGCAAGCCCAAGCGTCCATGCACCAAGCCGTCGTGAACTGGCACACGCAGGCCGCCCAATCAGACCCGGACATGGACCTCAAAGTGGACGCTATGCGACGGACGGCGCAAGCCATCGTTGCCGAACGCGGACAGCCGAAGACGCCTCAACAAGCCGTGGAGTATGCGAAAGCCGCATACGACGAAGCCACAGCCATGTTGCGTCGGATGCAGCCGCAGAAAGCCGCGACTAGGCCCACTCCGAACGGTCAAGCGTCCGTAAATCGCTCCGGCGTGAAGCCCGCCCCCACCAGTTTGCAGGATGCAATCGGACGGGCCTTCGACAACGCAACACGGGGCTAAGGACAGGGGTTTCCCATGCCACTTTCGGCCAACCAAATCCAATTCATCGCGGACGCCGCGCTTGATTTTTACCTCAACAAAGACCCTGCCTTCAAGCAGACGGTCCAAGAACGCCCGCTTGTGGCGCTGATGGAGGGTAAAGCCAAGTCCTTCCCCGGCGGCAAAGGCAACATCGAAGTCCGGGTGAAACCAGCCTTCGGCGCGGCAGGCATGAACGACGGCCTTAAAGGCTTCGATTACGACGACACCGTGAACTTCTACAACCCGGCAAACCTTGCGGTTCTCGCCTTCAAATGGCGTGAAATGCACTTGGGTATTTCGCTGACCCTGACCGAACTCAAGCACGACGGTATCTCGGTATCCGACAGCTTGAACTCGGCGTCCACGTCCAACCATGCCGGGCGCGACAAGACCGCGCTTATCAACATGTTTGAAGACAAACTGTCGGACATGGGTGAGCAATACGGTCGTTCGTCCAACTCCCTTTATTGGGGCGACGGCACGGCGGACGCCAAAGGCTTCCATGGTTTGCGGCACTTCCTTGTCCCGGACCCGTCCATCGGCACCATCGGCGGGAAAAACCGCGCCACGGCGGACAACGCCTATCTGCGCAACCGCGCACGGACGGCGGCCTTTGGAACCCAAGTCGGCACGACCCCGGCCTTGGCCGCCCACGGCGGCGGCGCGATCACGTCCAACCCGGCAAACGGCGGGACGTTGTGGCAGGTCTTGCAGGCCGAACAGCGCCAACTCCGGCGCTACGGAAGCCGCCCGGATACGTTCATGGCGGGGTCGGACTTCATTGGCGCGCTGGAAATCGAAATGCGGGCCAACGGGCACTATTCCGACAAGGGCTTCAAAGGTTCGCAAGACGGCGCTATCGGCCCAATGTTGTTTGACGGGACGACTGTGCAGTATGACCCGACGTTGGACGACCTGGGGTTGTCGAAGCGCGGCTACTGGTTTGACTGCCGCGACATTTTCTTGATGAAAATGGAAGGTGAGTGGAAGAAGACCCATTCGCCCGCGCGCCCGGCAAACCAATTCGTGATGTATCGCTCGATCACCAACACCGGACAGGTGGTGGCGAAGAAGCTGAACGGCGGCTTGGTTATCGACATTAGCTAACCCTTTGCGCCCCGGTCCTGCCGGGGCGCAAACCTTTCTCCCCCACAAAAGGATCAACCCTGTGGCAAAAATACAACTGGTTTCCGCCTACATCAATTTGTCCGGCTCCAACGAAAACGTCGTTTTCCGGGGAGGGGCCGAAGCGATCACCTTCCCTGAAAGCCTTGTCCTCGCGGCGATCCATGGCGGCGCGGAAAACGTCCACGACGTTGTGGTCCAAGGCTTCACGGACCGCAGCATTGCCGAAGAACACCGCCGCCTCACCGAAATTTACGGCGACGTTGTGTCGAAGGTTTTCCCGACCGTTGGCGGCACAGCCATGATGCAGCTTACGGACGACCAACTGCCGACCCAAGAAGAAGTGGAAGCGGGCGCGGCTGCGCAAGCCGAAGCCACGGCCAAGGTCCGCAAGGCCCGCACCGCGAAGGCCACGCCCACGCCCACGCCCGCCGCTGCGGCCCCGGTGAACGAAGACATGCCGTCGCTGGACGACATGCCCCAATAAAAGGAGACTGCCGTGCGTCTAATGTCCCTGTCCGAAATGCTGACCGAACTTCGCCAAGAGGCGGGTCTTAGCGCGGACGTGTCGCACGGCAGCCACCTTCAACCCAAGCACATCGCCTTGCTTCGGCGCATCCAAGAAGACGTATACCACGCCTACGACTGGCCCACGTTGAACTTCACGGCGACCAAAACCTTGGACCCCGCGCAGCGGTATGCGGAATATCCGACCGCCTTCGACTTTGAAGGCATCCGCACAATCTACCAAGAAGACGCCTCGGGGGATTGGCAACCCCTCGGCTACGGCATTGGCGCGCGGGAACTCAACGACGTGGACAGTGACGCCAACCAGACCCGCGAAAACATTGCGCGGTGGCAAAACTACCTGTCCCCGGACGCCGAACAAATCCACGGGAACATGATGGAGGTTTGGCCCCTGTCCGAACGCACGGTCCGGTTGCGGTTTGAGGGCAAACGCAAGATCATGCCTTTGGCGGACCCGGCGTTGCACTTCTCGACCGTGGACGGCCCGATTATCATCCTACACGCCGCCGCCGAGTTGTTGGCCCGCCAGAAGGCCGAAGACGCGGCGCTGAAATTGCAAAAGGCTCAAGCGCGGTTCGACAGCCTCAAGCAACGCACAGCCAACCCTGACCGGACCTTGATTATCCCCAACGGGGGCCGGTACTCCGCGCCAAACTCGCACCGCTTCCGCGTCCGCTAAAGGAGGCCCCCGTGCCGTATCTCCAAATCACCGACTTCGCCGCCGGGATCGACTTGCGCAAATCCCGCAACACCGCCCCGGCGGGAACGCTGCGGGCGTTGAAGAACGCCGTAATCACCGCCGGGGGTGAAGTCGAAAAGCGCAAAACCCTGACGACCATCGGGGCGTTGCCCGCCGGGCTGACACACGGCCTGTCATTCCTGAACAAACAGTTGGTGGTTTTCGGGCTATCTGACGCCGCCGCAGTAACGCACCTTCTTCCGCTGCACGTCACCTATCAAAAACTGGTCCCCGTCGCGGGAACGGCGATCTACCGCATTTTGAAAGCCGAAGTCTTCGCGGGTAAAATCTACGCCGTTGTCCAATTCACGGACGACAGTGTTGAACACTTCTACGATGGGGTGGCCGTGTCCGGCGTGGCCGGGGAAACCGTGCGGGCGCACAAGTCCAAACTCTTTGCCGCCGAAGGGGTCAACCTTCGGTTTTCGGCCATCCGGGACGCGGCGGACTGGACCGTGGGTGCGGGCAACGGCATCATCGACGTGACGACCGAAGACACGGGCGAAACCGAACTGGTCGGGCTGGAAGAATACTTCGGCGCGCTGGCCGTCTTCGGGCGCACGTCCGTCCAAATCTGGAACATGGACCCGGACCCGGCACTGTCCCAGATCGGGCAAGTCTTGGGCAACACCGGATTGGTATCGCGCAACGCCGTGGCGCGCTTCGGGTCCGGGGACGTTTTGTTTCTGGCGGACACGGGCGTCCGGTCTTTGCGGGCGCGGGACATCCAATCCGCCGCCGCAGTCAACGACGTGGGCGCACCTGTGGACAACCTGATCGTGGCAAAGCGCGCGATCCTGACGGCTGCGGAAGCGGACAAGCTGACGGCGCTGGTGGACCCGCTGACGGGCCGGTTCTGGCTGGTCTGGGGAACCGAAGTCTTTGTTTTGACGGTCTTTCCAAACTCCAAAATCTCGGCGTGGTCGGTCTTCGACTTCGGCCTCCCCTTGGATTACGTCACGCGCGCGGGCAGCCGCGTCGCGGTCCGGTCCGGGGACGAACTGTTTGTTTACGGGTCCATTGCCGACCCGCTGCAAAACCCGTTCGACCCAAACACCCCCATCGGGATTGCCGCCGAAGTGTACGACGCAACGCCTGTGGAGTTTGTGACCCCCTTCATGGACGCCGGACGCCCTGGCACAGTGAAGGTTTGGTCGGGGCTGGACGTGTCTTGCACCGGGACATGGGAAGTCTATGTCTGTCCGTCGCCGCCGCGCGACCTAGACGCGGAACCTATCTGGACCAAAATCGCGGTCGTGGACCAAGCAACTTGGGGCCTTGACACAATCCCGGTGGACATGGAGGGCAACCACATTGCCGTCCGCATGGTGTCTGTGGGGGCCACGTCCGCCACCATCGCGTCCATCGCGCTACATCACAACTTGGGGGCTGACGGATAATGCCACGCATCGACCTTCGGGCGGAACCGTCCTACGCGGACATGCTGCACATTGCGCAGAACTTACGCGAACGTGACCGGGAAGAAATCTTCGCCACCCGCTACGGCGAAAACCCCGCCGACGTGGCGCGGGACGCAACCATGACTGGCGCGTTCCGTTGGGGCGCGTATCTGGACGGCGAACCTGTGGCCGCCCTCGGCGCTTTCCCCCGTTGGCCGAATGTCTGGACGCTGTGGGCTTACGGGACCGACGATTGGGACAAAGCGGTCCTGACCGTCACCAAACACGTCAAGCGGTTCATGCTCCCGGCGCTCTACAATGCCGGGGCAATCCGCGCGGACGCCATGTCTTTGGCCTCGCACACGGACGCGCGCAGGTGGTTGGGGTTGCTCGGGGGTGTTCCCGAAAAACGACTGGACAATTACGGCAAAAACGGGCAAACCTTTGTCAACTATGTCTGGACGCGCAAAACTGCAAAAGAGGCAATGGACCTCTGAACGCTGACCGTGGGGCCGTCGCGCCAACCCCACTCCCGCAGCGAAACCAAGTGAGGCCCACATGTGCGGCGGCAAACCCAAGATTGACACGTCCTACCAAAAGCAAATGCAGGCGGACGCAGTGCGCGCCCGCGCGGAAGAAGAAGCCCGCAAAGCCCGGATCAAGGACGGCAACACCAAAATCGACACGCAATTCAAGCAGTTTGACGACAGCTTTTTTGGGGGTTTTGAAAAGAACTATCTGGACTTCTACAAGCCGGACATTGAAAACAAATTCAGTGACGCCAAAGACCAACTGACGTTCGGTTTGGCGCGCGCGGGGACGCTCAATTCCTCCATGGCAGGCGACCGTCAAGGCCGCCTTTTGTCGGATTACAACATGCAGACCGCCGCCAACTTGTCGCAAGCGCAGGACGCCACGGCCACTTTGCGCGGCAACGTGAACCAAGAGAAATCCAGCCTTATCTCCTTGTTGAACGCCACGGGCGACAGCGAAATGGCAGGCAATCAAGCCTTGTCCCGGTCGGCGCAACTGTTCAAGGCGCAGCCCACCTACAACCCTCTGGGGGATATTTTTGGCGGCGCGGCCAACGGGATCGGGAACTACTACGCCGGGAAGAACGACCGCGCGGCTTCCGACGCATACTTCAACCCCGGAAAGTCTGCCAGCAAAGCAGGCTCGTCCAAAGTAATTTATTAAGAGGCCCCCATGTGCGATCCAATCTCTCTTATCGGAATGGCCGCCACCACCATCGGCGGGGCCATGAAAGGCCAACAGGAAAAGCAGTATGCCGAAGCGGTAAACGCTGCGAACAAACAGGCTTTTGAAGTGTCCCGCAAGGCGCGGGAAGACGAACGCGCCCGGCAAGGGGACATGGAACAGAAAATGTTTGCGTCCTATGACGCTGCGGAAGGCGACCTGTCCCGCGACAACTATGACGCCAAAAAAGACGGGGCGGCCACCAGCTTCGTGGAGAAGCTGGACAGCATGTCCCCGGAAATCGGAACCGAAAGCCGTTTGGCCGGACAGGACGGCGCGTCCGTGGCGGTCAAAAGCAGCATCAACTCCCAAATCAACAAGGCCGCAGGGGACGCGCGCGAACGGGTCAAGGCTTTGGCGAACCTTCAAGGCTACGGACGCGCGGGCGAAAGCCGCGCCGCGTCCATGTCGGACGCCAGCAACTCCATGTCCACCATCGGCGGGCTGCGTCGCGGCTCCTTGGCGGCAAGCCAGCAAGAGCAAAACATTCCGGCGGCGGACGTGTCGCGCGGCAGCAGCACTTTTGCAGACGTTCTCTCGGGTGTTGGCGGGGCAATGAGTTTCGCAGGACCAAACGCTTTCAAAGGCGTCGGGGGAAAACTGTTCCCTGGCAAAAGCATCGTATCCAGCGGCGTCGCAGGGCAGGGGATTTATTAAAGTGACCACGAAAAACATCAACTCCGACGGCATCGCGCAGTTTTTCCAAGCCATCCTCGGCGGGGGCAAAGGCAACACGTCCGCACTGATCGAAGCCGACTTGGCCCGCCGCAAAGGCTTGGGGCTGGACGCCGCCGCAGCGAACACCGCAGCGGACACCGCGTTCACGACCGGCCCCAAAACCGAAAACATGAACGCCCAGACGGCGAGTGAAGTGGCCCGCGCCCTCGGACTTAACGCGGACGCGGCGTTCACCGCCGGTCCTAAAACCGAAAACATGGACGCCCAGACGGCAAGCGAACTGGCCCGCCGCCTCGGCATCGACGCGGACACCGCGTACACCGCCGGTCCTCAAACCAATCTGACCAACGCCCAAACCGGGGCGGAAACCGCTTTGGCGGGCAGCCGGAACGCGGACACGCGCCAGACAGACACCGAAACGAGTGTGATCGCGGCAGAGCAAGAGGCCCAACTGGCGATTGCGGAAATCATGGCATCGCCGGAGTTTAACTCCCCGGACCCCACGGTGTATGGCCCCGCGCGGCAGAAGATCGCGGCAATCGCCAACCTATACGCGGGAGGCTCGACCCGTGAGAATATCGGGGGCGTTCTCGCAGGGGACGCCTACGGCAACGCCGACCGGGGCGACGCCCAAGGCTTTTCGTCCGCCCTTCTGGGGACCGGGACCGTTGCGAACTCCGGGGCCACGCCGCAGGGAACTTATGTCCAACAAATGCACGAAGCCATTGGGGGCGACGTAACGGCGAAAGCCGAAGCCGACCGGCTTGCCATGACCATCGCCGGGAACAAAGCCAACAACACCGCAAACAACGACGCGGCATTGGCGCGGGAAATGCTGAACTTCACCCAACCCATCCAGCCCGGCACCCGATACGACCAACCCGGCGGCGGACGCCAACCCTTGTCCGTGTCCACAGCCACCGTCAACGGTTTTGCCAAAGACATTCAAAAGCGCATCGAAGCCCAATACCCCGGCGCGGTTTTGCCCCCGGAATTGCTTTCCAGCTTGGCCGACGAAGCGGCGCTGGAATACTCCACCACGCGCAATTCCAGCTTGGCAATCGACAAAGTGATGAAAAGCCTTTCCACAGAAACGGAAGACCTAAGCTGGTTGCCCACCGGGGACACCACCACCATCACGCAGCCCCTTCCCGGAATGGGGGGCGCAGGCGCACCGGCACCCGCACAGGCACCCGCCGCGTCCAGCGGGGCCAACGCGGTCGCGGGGGCTATCGCAGGCGCACCGCCAGCACCGGCTCCGGCGCAGGCACCCGCCCCCATTCCGCAAGTCGCGCCCACAGTCGCCAACGCCAACTCCAAAATCCCCGCAGGCGCGGTGATGGGCAAAGACGTGAACGGTGTGGAAATCTACCAAGACCCGACGACAGGCAAGTGGTTCTATCCATGAGTGTTTTGCTCCAATACCTCGCCGGGGGGAAAGACCCAAGCCACGTCAACAATCTGCAAGAGGATTTTGCCGGGCGGCTGAACCAGATGATCGCGGCGTCCGAAGGGCGGATCACGATCAATTCCGGCTATCGGTCGGAAGAACGCCAAGCAGAATTGTTTGCGGCAGCGGTCCAGAAGTACGGGTCCGAAGCCGCCGCCCGCAAATGGGTCGCCCCTCCCGGCAAGTCCAACCACAACCACGGGCTTGCGGCGGACCTCGGGTACTCCGGCGACGGCGAACAATGGGCGCACAAAAACGCGGCAAACTTCGGCCTCAACTTTCGCATGTCGCATGAACCCTGGCACATCGAAATGCTCAACGGCCAACCAACTGCCGTCGCGGACGCCACCGGGCAGCCCTTGGACGCGGCAGGCGCTCCGTCGGACCGGGGGCCGCCTCCACCACCCGCGTCCTTCGCGGAAGCCCTCTTTGGCGGGCAGAGTGGCGGAAACGCACAAACCGCCACTCCTATGCAGGCCGCGCCACGCCCGGACCTCCCCGGCAACATGAGGGGACAAGACCCTTCCAAGATGGCGGCGCTCCTAGAACAACTCCAATCGGCTACGTCGAAGGCCAACATTTTTGGGTGATATATGAACTTTTACGACCAACTGATGTTGCGCAAAAACCTTGGCCTCGCCCCTGCACAACCCGCGCCGCCCGCCCCCGTGTCCGGCGGCGAAGTCCCCACGAACATGGTCGCGCCACGGGAAGTCCCCGCCAATATGCTCCCGGACATGTCCAGCCTCGGCGGGGATTTGCGCGCCGGGGGTTTCCAACTCGCCAACGCGCTGGAAATGGGTAAGTTGGGCGCGACCTATGCGCGCGGGAACCTCAACTCCGCGCAGGCCACCGGCCCCATGGACATGGCGGCCCGGATTGACGAAAACTTGGCCGAACTGCAAAACCGTTGGGAAACTTCGCTGGACCCCGCAGAGCAAGCCCTGCTTGCGCAGGACATGGCCGGGCTACAACAAGAGCGCGACGGGTATCTCGCCATTGGGCAGACCCAAGAGTTTCAGGACAGCGCGACGGCGAACCGCCAAGTCGCCTCGGACATGCAAACCCGCATCGCCATGGAGCATATCCCGGCGATGATCGCCAACGCGCAAGCCGCAAACCGCATCCCAATGAACCCCGCCGCCGAAGCCGCCGGACGGGAAACTGGCGACGGCGGGTGGGCCGATACCAAAAACTTCGCAAGCCAACTAGCCGAAGACCCGTGGGGGGTTTCCCGCAACGCAGTCGCGCGCAGCATCCCGACCATGCTCCCCGGTGTTGCCGCAGCCGTCGGCGGCCAGTTTCTTGGCGGACCGCTCGCAGCGGGCGCGGCCTCTGGTGTTGTCAGTGGCGCGACGGACGCAATGGCCGAAGCCTCTGGCGACCTCGCCAACGCACTTATCGAAGCGGGCGTGGACGCCAACAGCCCCGACAGCATCAAACAGTTTTTTGCGCAAAACCCGGACGTGTTGGCGGACGCCTACGCCGACGGTGCGCGCCACGGGGGGATCGTCGGCACCATCAACGCCCTAACCGCAGGCATTGGGGGTAAGATCGTTGCCGGAAGCCTCGGCAAATCTCTTGGCACGAAAGTCGCGGCTATCGGCGGGGCCACCGCCTTGAACACCGCCGGGGACGGAACGGGGGAAGCCTTGGCGGGCCTCGCCAACGACGGCAAAGTCTCCATGCCCGAAGTCCTGAACGAAATGCTTGGTGGTTTGGCGATGGGAGGCCCCCAAGCGGCGGGCCAGATGGGCGCGGAAGCCCTCCGCACCCTCCCGAAGAACCCCGGCAAGACGTTTGCGCGGGAACTGGACCAAGCCTCGCGCGACGCGCCCGCGACCGAACGCGCCTTCCGGGGCGGCGGCGGCATCATGGAACCCGGCTCCGAAGTCCCCGCCGACATGCTCCCCCCGGCACTGGCCCCGGCCCCTGTTGCGCAGGCGGCACCCGTGCGGCCTCCGGCTCCGGTCGCACCCCCCGTGCCAGTCACGGCTCAAGACGACGAAGAAATCGCGCCCACGTCCGGGCAGGAAGTCCCGGCGGAAATGCTCCCGCCCACACAGGCCCCGGCGTCCGTGCCGGAACCTGTCGCGTCCACGTCCACGTCCACGCCCGCGCCCACGCCGGTCCCGGCGGAAATGCTGCCTGAACCGCTGGACGCGGACGAAGCGGACGTGGAAGTCGCAACCCCGACTGCACAAGTCGCAACCCCGACTGCACAAGTCGCAACCCCGGCGGACCCTGCCCGGCGCTCCAAGATTTACACGCCCGAGAACGAAGAAGTCGAAGTGGACACGCTGGTTATGGAAGCGGACGACCTCGTGTCCTCCGACAACCCGGCCTACCCCCAAGAATTGCAGCCCCGCGACCGCAACCGTGCGTCTTCGGAAATCCAGATCGAAGGCATCGCAAACAAACCCACCCCCTCCCGGCTGGACCAATCCAACGAAACGGACCGGGGGTCGCCCATTATCGGCTCCGACAGCAACGTCGTGGAAAGCGGGAACGGTCGCGTCATGGGTCTGCGCCGGGCGTACCAGCGCGGCACCGCGAACGAATACCGGACCTATGTGGAAGGGAAATACCCCGAAGCCGTCGGCATGAAGAACCCGGTGATCGTGCGCCGCCGCGTGACCGCCGTGAACGGGCAGGACTTCACGTCCGCGTCCAACGTGTCGGCCACCATGGAAATGTCGCCCACCGAAAACGCCAAGAACGACGCCCGCCAGATAGACGAAAGCGTCATGGGCTTGTACCGTGGCGGCGATCTTGCCAGCGCCCCGAACCGGGATATGGTCCGGGCGATCATCGGCAAACTGCCGAAGTCCGCGCAAAACGCCCTCCTGACAAAAGACGGCGGGTTCAGCATTGAAGGCCAGCGCCGCGTCGGGGCCGCGATGTTCACCCGCGCCTATGGGGAAAGCAACCTCCTGACCCGCCTGACGGAAAACCCCGACGACGATATTCGGTCCGTGACCAACGCCCTCGCAGAAGCCGCCCCGGCCATGGCAGGGCTGCGGCTGGAAATCGAAGGCAAAAGGGTTTCCTCGGACGTGGACTTGTCGGCGGACCTCTTGGCCGCAACGCGGATTTTGGCGGACATGCGCCAGCGCGGGCAGAACCTCAACGACTATCGCGCCCAAACGGACGCCTTCGCGGACCCTAACTCGGAAACCACCGAAGCGATTTTGGACGCCTTCTATAACGAAACCGGGACGCGCATGGTTTCCAAGAAAGCCATGACAGACTTCTTGAACGGCTACGCCGAACGTGCCAAACAGCAACGGACGGACCAAGCGACCCTGCCGGGCGTGGCCCCCGTACCCCTCAAATCGGCAAAGGAACTCATAAATGACACCCGTGAAGCCAACCGAAAAGACGACAACGACAGCCAACCCGCCCTCTTTGAAAGCGCGTCTGATGGGCGAAGCAATGGTGGAGGCCGGAGAGAAAAACAACGAACCGTCGATGGTCAAAGCCGGGAAGAAACTTCTCGGGCAGACCAGCTAAAAGACGAAGGCACCCGCGCGCCGAAGGGGGGTTTCACGCCCACCATTCGGGAAGCGTCTTTCACGTCCGGGGCTTCGCCCTTCGAGCAGGCATGGCGCGACGCAGGCCACGACCCGGACGCGGCCAACCTGAAAAACCCCAGGGAACAGGTCAACATTCTGACCCGGCTGATGGAAAAGACCTTCGGCCTCAAAACCACACGCAACCCCCTGAACCCCGGCAAGGCTATCGACGCCAAAAATCAAATGCTGGACGCCTACCGGAACGTGCGGCACATGCTGGCAACCCTTGGCCTGCCCTTGCAGGGGCTTTCCTTGAACGGCACCCTGTCCATGTCCTTGGAAGGATATAAGGGCCGCTACCTCGGAATGTATGACCCGAACACCACCACGATCCACATGCCGGGGCGGTCCAACTCCTTCGCCCACGAATGGGGCCATGCGCTTGACCACTTCTTGCGGAACACCCTGACGCCGCAAGCGGAAGCGCACCTCCTGTCCAAAGTTGCGCGGCGTGAGGGCATCGACCCCAACGAAAACATTCAAGCCGCCTACGTCAGCCTGATCCAGCGCATGTTCTTTGATGATACGGCTTTGGCCGTCCGCATGATGGCTTTGGAAGTGGACGCGGCAAAGGTGGACAAGAACGGCAGCCCGACAAAGGGCGCGCTGAACGCGACCGAACAACTCAAGAAGCTGGCCGCAGGCAACACCCAACTGCGGATCGCCCCCTCGGCCTACCGCACAGACAGCGCGAACTACTCCCCCGCGCAAGCCGGGTACTACGCATCTGTTCACGAAATGTTCGCCCGCGCCTTTGAGGCTTATGTCGGACACAAGATGGAACAGTCCGGGGCCGGGTCCAACGCCTTCGTGACCAAGGGTGACGAAGCCTATCTGTCGGACGCGGACGCGCGCCTTGCCATGACTTTCCCGAAGGCCGACGAACGCTTGGCGATCTTCATGGCCTTTGACGACGTGTTCCACCACCTCCGCGTCAGTGGGATTTTGGGGATCGACCCGGCGACCGCCCCCGGCCCGGATACGGACGTTATGGCCCCGGCCCATTGGCACAAGTTGGGGTTGCAACAGGCTTTGGCTGCGGACGACGGCTTCATGGCCGGGATGAAACGCGAACTGACGGCGCACAAGAACAACCTGTCCAAACTTGTCCTGTCCCCGATTGCGACCCTCAAATCCTCGGTGGCCGCCTTCGGGGCGGAAACCGGACTGGCGAACGCCGACCCCATGGCGGCGCTCTCGCGGGTTTGGGATTACACGCGCGGCATCGTGAACTCCACACGCGGCACGTCCAAACTTATCATCGCCCGCGCCCCGAAGGACGCACGGGGCTTTTTGCAGTACCTCTTGGACGGCATCGCCACGGACCCCGGCACTGGCCGGGAAAGTGCGTCCGTCGTGGAGGAAATCTCCGAACGCCGCACCCTGTCCGTGGGGGCTGAAATAACCGCCATGTTGAAAGCCACGGGGCTGGACCTGAACCCTCTGACCCGTGGGGGTTTGCTCAAGAAGTCCTCGGAAAATATCCTCAAGCTGTTGTACGACGAAGCCTCCGTCCCGAACGCCACACCGGGGGAGCGCAAGGTCGCGTCCGGGCTGCGCCGCATCATGGACACGCAGTATCTTAGCGCGGTCGAAGCCGGGCTGGAAATCGGTTATGTCGAAAACAAAGGCTATCTGCCGCGCATCTTGGACCGGACAGCCGTGAACCTCAACCCGCAGACGTTCCGCGAACGGGCGGCCAAGCTGTACGAAATCCATTTCGACAACGAAACGGACGGCATGTCCGCGCAAGACCTTATCAACCTGGCAGGGGCTATCTCCGCGCGCGTCGCGCCGGGGACCAACGCCAACAACGGGGCGTATTCCGCGCAAGTCAAAGCCTATCGCGCTGCGATCAAAGCCTACAACGAAGTTTTGGCGGACCCGAACGCCACTCGGGCGGACAAAGCCCAAGCAAAAGCCGACATGACCGACGCGCGGAAAGAACTTTCGGAAGTGGTGCGCCCAGACTACGGCACGACCTCGGCGGAAAACTGGTTGCGCCGGACGCAGACCGGCGGCGGCGTGTCTTTTGACAGCTTGGCCCCGGACGCGGACTTCAAAGCCAAGCGGTCGTTGCCGCCCGAAGCCGAAGAAATCATGGGGGATATGTATCTGGACGACCCGCTGGACTTGGTTATGGGCTACGTCCGGGACACTACGTCGCGGACCGCCTTCCAAGACCACTTCGGCGTGGAGAAAAAAGACACGGACAGCCTCGACAAAATCTTGGGCCGCGAAGCGATCAAGGACGCGATCCGGGCGAACCCCCGGAAGTATGACCCAAAGACGCCCGCCGGGCGTTTGGCGATCATGCGCGACCTTGCGGACCCGGCGAAAGACAATATCCGGGCGATTGCCTTGGAAGAAGCCCGTTTGGCGGGGGCGAACCCGGACGACCTCTTGAACATGAACAACCAAATCGCCAACATCATGGGGACTTCCCCCTTCGCCAAGGTGTCGCGCGCCACGTCCGCGATCACGGGCGCGGTTGTCGTTTACGGGGCGGGGTCTTTGCTGCCGCGCGCCGCGTGGACTTCCCTCGCAGAACCTATGACGTTCTACCTCAAGACCGGCGACTTCGCGGCCACGTCGAAAATGCTTGGGGCCTACATGCGCGAAGCGATCCGCAGCGCCAAGTCCACCAAAGAACTGTCGGCAATCGCGGACATGGTGGGGATCGTGTCGTCGCCCTTGCACGACATTATCATGATGAACCGGGTGACGGACGGCGGCGACGGGCGCGGCGTCGGGGCCGTTCTCATGCAGCGGTTCTTCCGGGCAAACCTCCTGACGCAACTCACCAACGGTCAGCGCCGGGCGACGTTTTACGGGTCGTTCTTCATGATGCAGGGCCTCGCCAATACGATCAGCGCCAACGCGACCACCCCGAAGGAACGGGCGCGGCAGGAAATCGCGCGCGGCGACCTCCGGGACGCGGGCGTGTCCAACGCCCAAATGGACGCCTTCGTGACGTGGCTGAACGCCCAAGACGGCTTCCCGGACATGGCGACCATGTTGACCAAAGAAGGCAAACTGTTTGCGCAGACGGGCGCGCGCCTGGTGGATCAGATTATCCAGAACCCGCGTCGGGCAGACAAGTCGGCGGCGGCCATGCACCCCGTAGGGCGGCTGGTGTTCGGCCTCTTGTCGTTCATCTGGGCCTTCACCCGGAACGTAATCACCGCCAACATCAACCGGGGCAAGCGGGTCTATGCCGCGAACGTGGACGCCGGGGTCGGCAAAACGGGCGCAGCCCTTGAAGCCTCCGGGGTGTTGGCGAACCGTTTGGCCGTGGGCTTTGCGGGCGTGGTCACGGCGCAGGCGATTGTCGGCGTGTTCCGCGCCATGATCCTTGACAACGCCCAATGGCAGAAGCACGGCCCCGAAGAAGACGACGACCGCAAGAAGTGGCTGTTTTGGCTGGCCGTGTCGCGGTCCGGGATTTGGGGGGCCACCGATCCGGTCATTCAGGCCATGACAGGGCTGCGGTACGAGCGCGATCTTTCAAACCTCGGGGTCGGCCCGGCCATTGGGTCCGCGCTCTCGCACACCGCCAATATGTATTACGGTTCCCCGTTTGGGCCGCGCAACTCCCCGAACAACGACAACGCCGAACACACCGCTGTAAAGTCGGCTTACCGAATGTTCGGTGCGCCCCTCTTGGCTGCGGGCTTGGCGTTCGTTCCGGCGGGGACGCGGGTAGGGGCTGCGGTCCGCGCTGGCGCGCTAATGGCTGGCACGTCCAATTCGGCGGCGGCCACCGTGGCGGACCAATTCTTTACGAAGACTTCAAAGGGGGTCCAGTGAAATCATAAATCCGGCAATGCTGGATTTATGGACGGCAGACGAAGCCCGACAGACACAAGTTTTTGGGGGTTTTTGTTTAACGATTTCAAGGGCTTGGGGGGTGGTGCTGTGAGAGAGGATTGAACTCTCGACCTCACCCTTACCAAGGGAGTGCTCTACCACTGAGCTACCACAGCCTATAAAACTCAGGGTGTTAGAGCATATGCCCTACTAATACCCTACTAAAAACTTCCTCGTGTCGCTAA
>Ga0209491_10003571_pt1 | contig 25443 bp, 28 predicted proteins | sample BON02_FD_187213 | JGI IMG/M metagenome (GOLD analysis project Ga0209491, IMG submission 187213) | Freshwater microbial communities from Lake Bonney liftoff mats and glacier meltwater in Antarctica - BON-02 (SPAdes) (version 2) | ecosystem: Environmental > Aquatic > Freshwater > Ice > Glacier...
TATTCTCAAACCAACTATTATATCTTACTAAAAATTAACTAAATTTGTAGTGCCCGATGGGATACTTTAAATCCCTTGTGGCCCTTGTGCTGCCTGCCTTTTAATTTTGTTTTGTACCAACTTGGGTTTACAGCAGATTATTGGGCTAGCTGGTATGGTCAGCCGTCAATAGAGACTGTAGTAGAAAAAATAACGGCTTATGATCGGTTATTTATATTGCCATCTGGTAAAACTATATCATTAAATTATTGGAAATGCTTGGATTCTGACGTGCAAATAATTACTTCTAGTAGGTTACAATGTTCTGGTCATGGACAGATTATACATAATAATGAAGTGTGGATATATAAGCAAATTTTGCTTTATTGTAATAAAGGTAAGCAATGTAGAGTCGAATATGCTCCACGCAAAAACTAATTTTTAAAAATCTGATACGCGGCCTTTGTTTTCCCAATCGCCATATCTAGTCGGTTCAGGTCCTTTTTGCCCACCAAATTCTTCTGGTGTCTTTTCGCTTGAGGTTTTATCTTGGCTTGGTGTATTATCTTTTTTCATAATCTAAATATATAAATAATTATAATGAAATTTTCTCACTTAAGTAGAATCTATACTACTGAGCCATTATCTGAAAATCAAACCATAAAAATTGTTGGGGATGATTTTCATTATTTAAAATCAGTAATGCGGTTGCGACGGTTGGAATTATTTCGAATATTTAATGCAGTAGATGGTGAGTATTTAGTTAAAGTTTTAGAGATAGGGCGTTCAGATTTAACAATTATTGCAGAAACTTTTTTGCGTCCGGTGGCTGAAGAAAAGCAATTATCTCTTGCTATATGTATCATTAAACCTGATCGTATGATTGAAGCAATTAAAGGCGCGGTGCAGCTCGGTGTGACTAGAATTATTCCTATTATTTCTGAGAGGACACAGCATAAACACCTTGCAGAAGATAGGGTAAAGCGATGTATTTCACAAGCAATAGAGCAGAGTGAGAGATTTATTTTAACTGAATTATTGCCAGAAATAAGTTTATTTGAGCTTTGTTCAAATAATCATCACAAACAAATTATTGCAGCTTGTGAGTCAGAGAACTGCAACAATAATATAATGAATATCAACAAGATAGAAGGCGAACCTGTTATATTGATAGGACCAGAGGGTGGGTTTTCTGAAACTGAAATGGCAATAATAAAAGCCTCTAAAAACATACAGACAGTGAGTTTAGGTAATACAGTCCTTAGAGCAGAAACGGCAGCGATAGCAGCTATTTCTTGCGTTGTAATGATGAGGACTTAATGACTGATTTAGAAATTGAAAAAAGCTATGGCAATGTAATCATTGCTGGTGTAGATGAAGCCGGTAGAGGGCCTTTAGCTGGGCCAGTAGTTGCAGCTGCAGTTATTGTCGATCAACAAAATATCATTGCAGGGATTCGGGATTCAAAAAAAATTTCAAAGAAAAAGCGAGAAGAGCTTTACGATAAAATTACTGCTCACTATCGTTGGTCGGTGGGGATAATTTCTTCTGAAGAAATTGATCAAATTAACATTCTAGAAGCTACAAAAAAGGCTTGTGAGTTGGCGGTATCTTCAATGGATATGGGGTCAGAAATTGTACTAGTTGATGGTAATATGAAATTTAATGATGCACGCTTTTATAGCATAATTAAAGGAGACGATAAATCAATGTCGATTGCTGCAGCATCAATTGTGGCAAAAGTAACTAGGGATCGTATTATGGAGGAACTTTCTTCTAAATTTCCAACTTATAAGTGGTATAAAAATTCAGGATATGGCACAAAAGATCATATAGATGCTATTCTGCAGAATGGGCGTACAATACATCATCGTAAGAGTTTTAAAGTCAAAGGAGTTGATTACTAAATTATGGAAAATAATAATGCTATGATTTGGCTTAAAAATGGCATAGCTGCTTTGGCAATTGCCGGGTTATATTCAATTATATTGGTGATACTTCGCACGCCACAACTCAGTCATTTCTTTCCAGATCAATCAATGTTTAGATCTGCTTTGGTTATACATGTGAATTTATCAGTACTGGTGTGGTTATTAGCGGTTACATGCTGTATATGGAGTTTTTCAAGTATCAAGACGGGCTTGGAGCTGTTATTAGCTAGAACCGCATTTGCAGGCATGTTATTGATGGCTTTTAGTCCATTATATCCAGAATCTGAGCCAATAATGAATAATTACGTACCTATGTTGGAAAATATTGTTTTTATAATAGGGCTTTCGTTATTTGGTGCTGTGGTGTTGATTTTATCGATCCAAACTCTAGTTACTTCCTTTATGCAAAACATCTCAGATTATGGTGAACGCATAATAGCTATTACTAAATTCACCTCAGCTTTTATGTTCATATGTGTTTGGGCATGTTTTATTATTTCATTTTTTAGTCTTGATGAGCTAAGTGAAATAGTACCACTTGATATAGATTTTTATTATGAGATGCTTTTTTGGAGTGGCGGTCATTTATTGCAATTTATTTATACGCAAATTTTAATGTTAGTACTGTTAGTGCTGGCAGAAAGCTGGCGTGGAGGTAGGGTATCTCATTCATCTGTATATGAAATGTTGCTAGCATTAAATTTTGTATTAAGTTTGGCTGTGTTCATTGGTCATTACAGATATGGCCTTGCAGATGGTGCTTTTAAAGAATTCTATACATTACATATGATTTATACAGCTGGGCTAGTACCAACATTATTTATAGCTACGTTATTGCTAGAAATAATACAAAAGCGTGTGCTAGGCGTACCTAAATTTGTTATCACTACCTTTGTAGCCTCTATTTTATTATTCCTATCTGGCGGTGCTATCGGAGCGGTAATATCTGGTGTTAATGTGACCATACCAGCGCATTATCATGGTTCTATTGTAGGTATTAGTGTGGCATTTATGGGGCTTAGTTATATGTTTTGTTTTAAACATGCTATATATATAAATATCAAAGAGTTAGGTGGTGTTATTAATATTATCTTTGCAAAAAACAATATTAATAATGATAAAAACCTTGGACAGAAAATGGCTTCGTTGCAAGTAATTATTCTAACTTTTGGACAAGCTTTGCACGTAGCAGGTTTAGCATTAGCTGGCGGTTATGGGGTACTTAGAAAAACTCCTGGGGCTGAAATAGCTCTTTCTGCAAAGGTCTATATGGGCATGGTTGGTGGCGGTGGCTTAATAGCTATAATTGGTGGCTTGATATTTGTATATATTTGTGTTATAAATTTGTATCCATTAAAGCGAAATAATTAAGAGCAACATCATAGTGACTAAGCCAACGAAAGAACAGGCCGAACAGGCAGTTAAAACCTTACTGGATTATATTGGTGACGATACAACTCGTGAAGGACTAAAGGATACCCCAGCTAGGGTTATAAGAAGCTATAATGAGTTGTTTGTTGGTTATAAAGATTCAGTTGAGGCTATTTTAAATAAGCGTTTTACTGATATTAGTGAATATAACGATGTAGTTTTGCTTAAATCTATTGATTTTACTTCAACATGTGAACACCACATGTTGCCTTTTGCAGGTACTGTTGATATTGCATATATACCTAATGGTGTTGTGCTTGGACTTAGTAAATTAGCTAGGTTGGTAGATTTATTTTCTAAGCGCTTACAAATCCAAGAAAGAATGACCGCTAATATAGCAATAGCTTTGCAAGAGAATTTAAACCCACTGGGAGTGGCGGTTAGAGTGTCAGCAACTCATAGCTGTATGACCACAAGAGGAGCGATGAAAGGCCGTAGTGTTATGGATACAACTCATTTCACCGGTGCCTATAATGAGCAACCGCAAAAACGTCAAGAATTTTGGGAAATGCTCAAATAAAGTTTAAGTTTTGTAATAAAAAAGGTGGCTAGTTAGCTGCCTTTTTTATTGCTGCATCCTTTACAGTATTTACAATAACATGTATAAACTTATATATCGAGATTTTAAGAGATTATACAGAATATGTTGTTATCAAAATATTTTTTACCAGTTTTAAAAGAACAACCTTCGGAAGCACAGGTGGCGTCACATTCTTTGATGCTAAAAAGTGGTATGATCAGACAATCTTCTTCGGGTATTTATAACTGGTTGCCACTTGGCTTAAAGGTGCTTAAGAATATAGAAAATATTATCAGATTCAATATGGATGCTGCTGGATTCATTGAGCTATTAATGCCTTGTGTGCAAAATGGTGATCTTTGGCGTGAATCTGGACGTTTGGATATTTATGGCCAAGAAATGTTACGCTTTAAAGACCGTCATGGTCATGATTTGTTGTTTGGTCCAACAAACGAAGAAATGGTTACTGACATTGTCCGTAGTTCATTTCAGTCTTATCGTGATTTGCCTAAAGTACTCTATCAAATTCAATGGAAATTTCGTGATGAAATTAGGCCGCGTTTCGGCGTTATGCGAGGGCGTGAATTTTTAATGAAAGACGCCTATTCAATGGATATCGATAAGGAAAGCGCGATTAAAACATATAATCAAGTATTCGCAGCTTATATGCGTACCTTTAAAGATATGGGGCTAAATGCAATACCACTTGCCGCTGATCCTGGTGAAATTGGTGGTGACTTAAGCCATGAATTTCACGTGCTTGCAGATACTGGTGAGAGCTTACTATATTATGATAAAAAGTTTGATTTATTGGGAGAAGATCTAGCTGCTAATATTGATAAGTTAAAATCACTATACGCAGCTACTGAAGAAAAACATGATCCAGCAAATTGTCCAATATCAGAAAAAGAATTAGCAGTAAAGCGCGGTATAGAAGTGGGACATATATTTAATTTTGCTGATAAATATTCAACATCAATGCAAGCAACGGTTAATAATAATGAAGGCAAAAAAGTACCATTGCAGATGGGTTCATATGGTATAGGTGTCTCAAGGTTGGTAGCAGCAATTATTGAAGTGAGTCATGATGATAAAGGTATTATTTGGCCAATGCAAGTTGCTCCATTTAAGGCTTCTATAATTAATTTAAACCTAAAAGATGCGAATAGTAGTCTTGTAGCGGAGAATATATATAATCAATTAAAAGCTAAGGGAATTGAAGTGCTTTATGATGATACAAATGATCGTCCAGGAGCTAAATTCGCTACTGCTGATTTGATTGGTTCACCATGGCAAGTTATCATTGGTCCAAAAAAGACAGCAGATGGCTTGGTAGAATTAAAACATAGAAAATCAGGCGAAGTAGAAGATGTTTCCCCGGATGCTGCTATAACCGAAATAATTAATAGTTTGCATGTTAAATAATTTTATTGCTATTTTAGCGTTGCGTTACTTTAGCGCGAAGAAAAATGAAAAATTTGTATCTATTATTTCAGCTATTTCGTTGGTTGGCACTGCTATTGGTGTTGCTACTTTAATAATAGTGATGTCAGTGATGAATGGTTTTCATATCGAGCTTACAAGTAATATAATTGGTTTAAATGGTGATCTAACAGTAACGCCTATGGGAAAAGTTATTGAAGATCATAACGCAGTGACTCAAAAAATTTCTGAGCATAAATTTGTTACGAAAGTTACTCCATTAGTAGTTGGTCAAGCCTTAGCTTTAGGTAGCAGTGCTAATAGCGGTGTTATCATCAAAGGCATCGAAGCTGTAGATTTAAAGCACAAGGGTGAAATATTAAACAACGTATTTGAAGGTAGTTTTTCAGAGTATTACGGCAATAATGTAGTAGCTGTCGGTTCAGAGCTAGCGAGAAATATTGGTGTATTTGCAGGTTCTAAAATAAAAATGATAGCACCAAGTTTATTGCCCACGGCTTTTGGTAGCATGCCGCGCTCAAAAGACTTTACAGTCATAGCTATATTTAGCAGTGGTCTATATGATTATGATGCAGGAACTATGCTAATGCCTGTATCTGCCGCTCAGAAATTCCTTTCCATGGGGGAGGGGATTAATTTGATTGAAATAAAAGTAGACGATACTGAATTAGCTGCTGGTTATGCCAAAGAACTACAAAAAGATTTGGGATTTGGTGTAAGGGTAAATAGCTGGAGCCAGGATAATCAACAATTTTTAAGCGCGCTTGAAGTGGAGCGTACGGCGATGTTTGTGATTCTATCTTTAATTATGATAGTTGCTGCATTTAATATTCTCTCTAGTCTTTTTATGTTAGTAAAAGATAAAACCAAAGATATTGCTATTTTAAGAACTATTGGCGCATCAACGCGTCAGATAATGTTTATTTTTATAATTAATGGTATGTTAGTTGGCACCATAGGTACAGCCATTGGGGTAATTATTGGCTTATTATTTTCTTATAATGTTGACAATATCAGGCTATGTTTAGAGAACCTTTCTGGTACAAAAATTTTTGATCCAGCAATATATTTCTTGTATAGTTTACCTTCAGTGGTACGAGTTAGTGATGTTGTTATGGTCTCTAGTCTTGCCCTGGGTGTTTCGTTTTTGGCAACGATATACCCCGCTTATAAAGCGGCCTCTTTAAATCCAATTGAGGCTATGCGTTATGAATGATCAAATATTACTTACTCTTAAGAATATTTCAAAAGATTATAAACAAGGAAGGTCGGTTATAGAGGTGTTGAAAGACATAAATCTAGAAGTGCACGCAGGGCAAACTATTGCGATTGTTGGTGCTTCAGGCAGCGGTAAATCTACTTTGCTGCATATTGCTGGATTACTAGATGCACCTGATGCTGGAAATATTGAAATTGCAGGAGTCACTTCTGATAAAATTATGAATCTACGATATGCAAACCAAATTAGGCTAGAGCATATGGGGTTTATTTATCAGCATCACCATTTATTACGTGATTTTACAGCACAAGAAAATGCAGCAATGCCTTTATTTATAAAAGGTGTGCGTAAATCAGAAGCCATGGATAAGGCTGCTGATCTTTTGGAGCAACTTGGTTTGGGTAAGCGTTTATATAACGTACCTGGTGAGCTTTCCGGTGGAGAGCAGCAAAGGGTTGCAGTAGCTCGAGCGCTCATCAATAATCCAAAAATCATCTTAGCAGATGAGCCTACGGGCAATCTTGATCCACATACAGCGGAAGAAGTTTTTGCAATGTTCTTGGAGCGTGCTGAAAATTTTGGTACAGCTGTTATTATGGTTTCTCATAATTTAGAATTAGCTGCTAAAATGCAGAAGACATTTAAATTGGATTATAGTTTAGTAGAAATTTAACTTTGTAATTTATTCATAGGAGTGACAATGACTATCTCATATAATGATGTAATTAAATTTTGGTTTGAAGAAACCACCTCAGCACAAAAATGGATAAAAGATAGTAGTTTTGATGCATTAATTGTACAAAGGTTTGGTGATGTACATGACAAGGCAGTAAAAGGTAAGTTGAGCTCATGGCGTTTGAATGCTCTTGGCGCTCTTGCAGAGATTATAATCTTAGACCAGTTTAGTCGCAATATATATAGGGATACTAAAGGAGCATTCGCCAATGATAATTTGGCTTTAAGGCTCGCAGAAGAAGCGATAGAAAAAGGCCAAGACAAAGAAATAGACAAAGCTTATTTGGGTTTTCTTTACATGCCCTTTATGCATAGTGAATCTCTTGAGGTGCATGAATGTGCATTAGAGCTTTTTAAGCAGGAAGGTCTAGAGGAAAGTTATCAATACGAATTAAAACATAAAGTGATTATAGATAGATTCGGTCGCTACCCGCATCGTAATCATATACTTGGAAGAGATTCAACTCCTGAAGAAATTATATTTTTAACAAAACCTGATTCATCTTTTTAAAATACCACGTAATCAAAATTAAAATAAAAGTGAGATTTGTTATGCCTAAGAAAGTTTTAGCTACTAATTGTAGAATACTTAACCTTCCAGAAGATTGGAGCGCAGTCATAAACGGTAAAGGGACTTGTGTTCTAACAGTGCCAGACTATATGGCATATATGTTTTTTTGCATCACTCCTTTAATTATTGCTAGAGGCGTCGACATTAATGATTTTACTGCGTTACCATTTAATGATGACGCAGCTATTCTTACTCCGTATGAAGGCAATATAGACATTAGTAATTTTTATCAAGGGGAGGAGTCTATGGCGTTATCATCGGCCTTTTTAGAAGAAAAGTCTAATGAAGTGCAAGAGATAAAGGTAACCCCTAATAATTTCACCATATTAAATGAATCCTATGAAGGAGATATAGTTTGTAATAACTTAGTAATTTATTCTCCAACTGTAATTTATGGTAATGTAAAAGCAGAACATATATTGATAGATCATGAGGTATTTTCTGCATACGAGACACGAATTACAGATAAAGGTATCTCATATATAGGGGATAACGGTTCTTTAGTAGAAATTATTGGTACGCTAGAATGCCCAGATGTACACATTGAATTATAGTTGGTAAGCTCAACTATAGTGATTAGTGATAGGGAATCTTCTATCTTTTTCAAAGTTTTTAGTAGAAATTTTAACGCCAGGAGCAGCTTGTCTGCGCTTAAATTCTGAGTTCTTTATTAACTTAAGTACTTTTTCAACTAATTCTGGTGCAAATTGTTTTGATAATTCTTTCTGGCCATAATTATATTCTATATGTTGTTCTAGAATTTTGTCTAGAATTGAGTATTCTGGTAGAGAGTCAGAATCTTTTTGATTTGGTATTAATTCTGCTGAAGGAGATTTGTTTAAAATATGTTGTGGAATTACATTTTTATAACGTGCTAGTTCATATAGTTCCGTTTTGTAGATGTCTTTGATTGGATTAAATGCCCCATTCATGTCGCCATAAATGGTGGTGTAACCAGTGGCATATTCCGATTTATTACCCGTTGTTAGAAGTAAAGCACCAGTGTTATTTGATTCTGCCATCAAGATAGTACCTCTGATGCGAGCCTGTAAATTTTGATACATTATGGAAGACTCATCCATCGATGATTTTCCGTTTATTGTTTTTGCAAGGCATTCTACCGCATCATTTATGACTATAGTTTTTAAAGAAATTCTTAAACGGCTTGCAATCTCTTTTGCGTCGCTAATACTTTCTTTAGAAGTGAATTTTGAGGATAGCATAATGGCAGATACATTGGCAGAACCTAGAGCATCTACAGCAATTGCTGCTACCATCGCAGAATCTATACCACCTGAAAGACCTAGTATTACTTTGCTAAAATTATTTTCCAGTACATATGATTTAACTCCCATTACCATTGCTCTGTATATTTCTTCATTGGGGCTGATTGGTGAGTTATACGTAGTATTTGTAGATAATTTACCTGCCGTTAATTCAACCATTTGTATGGTTTCTTCGAAGGCTTTACCTACAATATTTAATGAGCCATCGAAGCAAAACGATCTACCCTCAAAAATTATACCATCTTGTGCTGCAACTTTATTGCAATAAATAATAGGCGTTTTTGTATTTTTGAATATTTGTTTAATTTGGCGCACCCTCTTTATCATTTTGCCTTTTTCAAAAGGAGAAGAATTAATTGAAATTAGCAGTTCTGCACCTAATTCTTTTAGTTTGTTACATACATGATTTGACCATATGTCTTCACAGATAGGAACGCCAAATTTAAAACCATTGATGGAAAAAATTTTAGGTTCGCCTGATGCAAAATATCTATTTTCGTCAAATATTCCATAATTTGGCAGCTTATACTTGAAAGTTTGACCGATAACTTTTCCATTTCTAGCAGCTATTACACCATTGTATAATATTCCATTTTTGACTATAGGCGTAGGTAAAAGAAGACAGGTTTTACCTGTTATTTTAACTATATCATCTACATGTTGTTGGGTTTGTTTTATAAAATATGGATTTAAAAACAAGTCCTCTGCCAAATAACCAGTAAGTGTTAACTCAGGAAAAACACATATATGAGCTCCATCTTTTTGAGCTTTTGTATAATGTTTCTGGATAAGGGCAGCGTTGTTTACCAAGTCACCAGTTCTTGGCGTTACTTGACATAATAAAATTTTCATAATTCTTAATGCCTTTTCTTTGGATCATGATAATATAGTGTTTATTCAGAGTAAACAAAATAGTTGCATTTGTATAAAATTTATTCACTTTTGTTTTAATCGTTAATTAACTAACTGTTGTTATAATAGCTTCTACTGATTTTTCTTAAATTTATCGAGGAGTGCATGAGATTTATTATTGCTGCCATTATTTTGCTTGTTAATGTTAATATAATAGCTGCTCCTTTGTTAGAATTTCCCTTAAAATGCAAATTGGGAGAAGATTGCTGGATTGTTAATTTACCTAGGCATTATTTCGAAGAAAAACAGCTAGATTTTCGTTGTGGTCCAAATACATATAATGATCATAAAGGTACAGATATAGCTTTGCGTGACTTGCAGCAAATGCAAAAGGGGGTGAAGGTTGTTGCCCCAATTTCAGGTGTTGTTCAAGCCAAACGTAATGATATTGATGATATTAACGTCAGGCATATTGGAAGGTCCTCTATCAAGGGAATTGAGTGTGGAAACGGGGTTGTGTTATCAAATAATGAGATAGAAGCTCAGTTTTGCCATATGAAAAAAAACTCTATACATTTATCTGTTGGAGAAAAAGTTAAAGCAGGGCAAGTGATTGGAGAGGTGGGGTTATCTGGCATGACTGAATATCCACATTTGCATATAAGTTTTAGAGAAAAAGTAGAAGATAAAACTCGAGAACTGGATCCTTTTTATGGTTCGCAACCAGATTGTGGATTGCCAGCAAAATCTATGTGGAAAGATGCTATATTTATGAATCAACAAGCTAGAACTGGTGTTATATATAATTATGGGTTTGCTTTCGAACTTACTAATGCTGAGCAAATACGTAGTGGAAAATACAATGTTGCACAGCCGGAAAATCCTCAAGAATTCATAGGGTTTGTAGATATTTTTTCAGTTGATAGAGGTGATAAATTAGATTTATCTATCATAGATCAAGAAGGTTCCGTATTAATAGCTAGAGCGCATAAATTTGGTAAATATCAAGCTAGGTATTTTTTCTATATTGGTAAAAATTTGCGCGGAGAAAAATTGTCTGGAGAATATACTTTGATGATCAAATACACTCATAATACTGGGCAAGTAGAAAGCTTTGTTAAAAAAATTATACTATAATCAATAGTATCCAATAATTTAGACTAGCAAATAGTATATAGAGAAATAATGTGACGTACTGCCACCTAATACAAATAAGTGCCAAATTGAGTGGTTAAATGGTAGTTTTTTCCAGAAATAAAATAATAATCCAAAGGTGTATAATAACCCGCCAACTACTAATAAATTTAAACTGATTGATGGAATAAGAAGTGTTAGTTCGTTTAACACTAGCAGTATTAGCCATCCCATTATTACATAATTACCAAATGCTATGCGTCTCAGTACTTTATATTTACTGAATTTAAAAATACAACTAATTATTACTAATCCCCAAATGACCTGAAGCATAAGCATACCACTGCCATCTTTTAGACTTACTAGCATAAATGGAGAATAAGTTCCTGCTATTAAAAAATATATTGCTAAGTGATCAAATTGCTTAAAAAGTTTATGAAATTTTGTATTAGAAAATGAGTGATAGAGCGTGGATGCAAAATATAAAAGAATTAAGGTGCTGCCAAAAATAATATAACTAATCATATGTAAATTAGTTCCGCTTTCTGCGGCTTGAAGACAAAGAACTATAAGCCCTATAATGCTAAGCAAAACCCCTAAACCGTGAGTTAGGCTGTTCATTAGTTCTTCTTTGAAGCTGTATTCTGAAATACGAATTGTGTTAGAATCTCTCATATTGTTAGTTATTAATTTTCTTTAGGATACTCTCCTGCGCATCTAAAAGCAACAATCTTTTAAATGCGTAAGGAGTATCTATATATGAGGACAAAGCTTATTTTTTACTAGTAGTAGGTGTTTTTAGTTTGTCATAAATGGTTAAAGCTTGTGCTATAAAACCGCTAGGGGATTCAAGGTTTGCTGGTAAAATTACTGTATTAGACTTTTGAGCTAATTTACTAAAAGCATCAACATATTGTTCTGCTACTTTTAATGAAACAGCATTCTCGCCACCTTCTTTTTTGATAGAAGATCCTACTATATCTATACTTTTAGCAGTAGCATCAGCTACACATATAAGAGCTTCAGCTTCACCTTTAGCTCTATTAACTTGGTCTATGTAAGCAGCTTCTGAAGTTAGTACTACTTGTGCTTTTTCTCCTTCAGAGATGTTGATCTGAGCCTGTCTATGTCCCTCTGATTCGAGAATTCTAGCGCGTTTTTGGCGTTCAGCTGCTACCTGTAGCTCCATGGCTTCAAGTATAGTTTTTGGAGGTTGAATATCTTTAATTTCATAACGCATACACTGAATTCCCCAATTAGTAGCTGCATGGTTAATAGAGGTGACTATTGCATGATTTAAAGTTTCTCTCTCCTCAAAGGTTTTATCTAGTTTGAGTTTGCCAATTTCAGAACGCATAGTTGTTTGCGCTAATTGGGTTATTGCATAATAAGGGTTGTCTACCCCATATGATGCTGCGATAGGGTCAATAATTTTTACATATAGTACCCCGTCAATTAGCAGTGTGACGTTATCATTAGAAATAGCTGTTTGAGCATGTACATCGACTGCTTGCTCTTTTAACGTATGTTTATAAGAGACCCTTTGAATAATAGGAATTATAATACTTAATCCCGGCTCTAACACGCGATCAAACTTACCCAGGCTTTCTAAAAGCCAGGCTTGTTGTTGTGGCACGATTTTGATCATGAATAATAACATGATAATGGCTAGAACACTTGCAATGAGTAATAATATTTCCATGATTCCTGTCTGATTTATTTATATTTACCTATATAAAAGTGTATAGGAAGTGCATAAAAAATGAAATAGGTGAAAGTAAAAAAAAGGAATTAACTTGCGGTTAAGGCACTTTGTTACCTAAAAACCACTTGACTCAGAAGAAAATAACGCATATTTTCCATATTACACCATAAATTCCCATATTAACCCAAATTATACCAATTTGTGTGTTACTATGTAAACAGGAGGGGTTAACCTCTTAAATGCGCGATATTAAATTATGAATATTTTTCTTTCGAAATATATAAATAAGATTGATAAAAAGGGGCGAGTATCTATACCTGCTGATTATCGTTTGGCGTTTGCAAAAGAAAGATTCAACGGCGTAGTTGTCTATCCATCTTTTAAAAATAACTGTATTGAAGTGTGTAGTATGTCTAGGCTTGAAGAGCTAAGTCGTATTATTCAAAATTTAGATCCATACTCAGATGAAAGGGATGCATTTGAGACTGTTGTCTTGGGTGAGGCAGCACAGCTTCAGTTTGACAGTGAAGGTAGGGTGATATTGCCGGCTTATTTGATGGATCGCGTTGGAATATCTACTCAAGCTTGTTTTGTAGGTAAGGGATTAGTGTTTGAGATATGGAGTCCTGAAAGCTTTGATAAGCATTTAGACTCCGCTAGAAAGATTGCTCAAAGTAATAGATTGATTTTAAAGAATAACCAAAATAATAGTACGAGTTAATAAATGACTGTAAGTGATAATAATATACAAGAATTGCAAATAGCACCACACTTACCTGTGTTGTTAACAGAAGTGCTTGAATATTTAGTGCTACAAGATGGTAAAAAATACTTGGATTGTACTTTTGGTGCGGGTGGATATACGAAAGCTATGCTCAATACTGCTAATTGTTCTGTAGTGGCTTTAGATCAAGATCCAACAGTATCTATGTATGCAGATGAAGCAAAACAAGAGTTTGGTCAGAGATTTGAATTTATACAAACAAATTTTGCTGATGCAAAATCTAGATTAGGTAATAAAAAATTTGATGGAATAGTGCTGGATTTAGGTGTTTCTTCTATGCAGATTGATTCTGCAGAACGTGGTTTTTCATTTATGAAAGACGGGCCATTAGATATGCGTATGGGAAATGCAGATTTAACTGCTGCAGAATTTATTGCAAGCGTAGCTGAAGAAGAATTAGCTAATATAATATATAAATATGGTGAAGAGGTGCAATCTAGGCAGATTGCAAAAAAAATAGTGGAAGCTCGGCAGTTGCAGCCAATTACAACTACTTTGCAGTTGGCTGAAATTATTCGTGAGGCTATGCATTTTAGAAAAGCAAAAATAGATCCAGCGACCAAGACTTTTCAGGCAATAAGAATTTATATAAATAAAGAGCTTGAGTCCTTAGAAAAGTTATTAAATGAAATGGAAGAATTATTAGAACCAGGAGGGCGTATTCTAGTTGTTTCGTTTCACTCGCTCGAGGATAGTATAGTAAAATATTTTTTTAAAGAGCACTCGCCAAAAAAAGTGGCAAGATCCAAATATGCAAAAGAATTAGAAGTGTTTAATAAAGAAGAATGGCTACAAATGATTACCAAGAAACCTGTGACTCCTTCAAAAGAGGAAGTGCAAAGCAATCCTCGTGCAAGGTCTTCGAGATTAAGAGTAGCTGCCAAAATAGGAGGTAGTAATGTTGCTTAGTAGAACCCCAATATATATAGTATTAATATTATGTTTAATTACCGTTTGTGTGCTTTTTAACATTAAGGATAGTGTAATGACTATTCGTATGGAATTGCGTGAAGTTAGTAAGCAAATGCAGTATGAGAGTGATACAATTCACTTACTTAAAGCCGAACTGGCATATCTTGCCTCTCCAGAACGCTTGCAAAAATTAAACAAGGATCATTTGACTTTAAAAGCAACTAAAGTAGCGCAAATGATTAGTGACCCGTTGCAAGTAAAAAGCGTAGATGCTAGTATTCAGGTCGCGTCTAAGTTCAACACTAACAATGTTAAATGGCGTTATAAAAAGGGGCCTAGTAAATATCTTACTCTAGCTTCTGGCAAAAGTGCGCGATAAAAATAATGGCGTTATTCTATATTGCAAAAATATTTAAATATTAATATAATACTGCCTATATTTTTAAAGCGCCAAAATGAACAGACAGATCACCACGATTCCAAAACGTATATTTTTTCTTTTTAAAAAAAGGAGTGTAGTTGTTGCTTCACGTTTATCGTATAATTTTTTATATTTACGTATAGTATGTTTAAAATTTAAACATAGTTTGAAGTTAAGATTGAATTGTGGAATGAAGGCGTTATTGCGTAATAACAGCCTAGGGAGGTCTATATTCATCTGGAACTTAACAGATTCTATTGCACGTTTGCGTATACAAATAGTTGCTGTTGGCTTTGCATTAGTTTTCTTACTTATTAGCGTACGTTTGTTAGTAGTTGCTAGCAGCGAATATGTGAATTATCACAAAATAAATAATAATGCTGCTCATCATAGATTTGATATTACTGATAGAAACAATAATTTGTTGGCCGTGAATTTACCAGGTGCTTCTCTTTATGCGAATCCTAGAAAGATTCTTGACCCGGAATTAGCTATAAAAAATTTACTGACGATCATCCCAGGATTAAATACTACAAAACTTCTAAGCAAGCTGAAAAGTGATAAGAATTTTGTTTGGATAAAAAGAGATATTACTCCACAAGAACATGAAAAAATATATAATTTAGGAATGCCTGGTTTTGGTTTTGAACGTGAGCAAAAAAGAATATATACATATGGTAATTTATTATCACATATTATTGGTTATGTAGGTCGTGATTTAAAGGGATTAGCAGGAATTGAGAAATATTTTGAGAAATTTCTAACCGCGCAGCCAGAGCAAGAAGATAGAAGTAGCTGGGGTAGTGCATTGAATCTTTCAATAGATGTCAGGGTACAAAATATCTTGAGTGAAGAGATAGATAAGGTAATGAAGAAATTCAGTGCTAAGGGAGCAGCTGGTATCATAGTTGATCCTAATAATGGAGAGATTTTAGCGCTTGTTAGTAAGCCAGATTTTGATCCGCATCATCCAGGAAAAGCGTCGGATAAACAGTTATTTAATATGGCCACGCAAGGCGTGTACGAGATGGGTTCAGGAATGAAGTCACTAACTATGGCCATTGGTATTGATACAAACGCTACATCTATGCAAGATGCTTACGATCTAAGCTACATGAAAGTGAGTGGTTTTCAAGTGAAAGACTACCATCCACTGAAAGGATGGCATAGTGTGCCTAATATTTTTTTAAAGTCTAGTAATATTGGCGTAAGTCAAATTATGCTAGAAATTGGAAGCACGCATTTAGCCAATTATTTGCGTCAATTAGGCTTGCTGAACCAAGCAAAAATAGAACTACCAGAGCGTGCTAGACCGTTATTTCCTTCATCGTTGCGTTGGAATGATTTGAGCTTAACTACGATGTCTTATGGTTATGGTATTTCAGTAAGTCCATTACATTTTATGCAAGCAATGATACCAGTAGTAAATGGCGGTATCATGTATCCACTTACTTTAATTAAGCGTGACGCAAGCAAACCGCTGGTGGCAGAAAGAGTCTTTAAAGAAGAAACATCAATTGCAATGAGGCAATTAATGCGTCTGGTGGTGAGTAAAGGGACTGGATCAAAGGCAGAAATAAAAGGGTATTATGTAGGTGGTAAAACTGGCACAGCTAATATTGCGCATGCTGGTAAATACGACAAAAACCGTAGAATTTCATCTTTTTTTGGTATTATTCCTGCTTCAAATCCAAGATATATGATATATGTGGTATATAATGAGCCACAAGGTATCAAGGAAACATACGGTTTTGCTGGCGGTGGTTGGACTGCTACACCCACTGTTGGTGCAGTGTTTGAAAGAATGATTGCATTATATGGGATGGAAAAGCTAGAAGAGAACAGTCCTGAAGTTAACAAACTAATTAATGTTGAATATAAAATACAAGATGAGACTTAAATTACAGCAAATTATTCTTGAGCATGATGTTAAAGGCCTTACCTTTGACTCAAGAAATATTAAGCCAGGTGATGCTTTCTTTGCAATTAGAGGAGAGGAGTTTGATGGTAATGACTACATAGATATAGCTTTTAAACAAGGGGCTTCAATTATATTTACTGACAACCCGTCTAAACAACGTGATAAAATTATATATGTTGAAGATATTAGAATGAGCCTCGCATTAGTCGCTGGTATGTTTTATCCGCATTTGCCTAAGAATATTATTGCAATTACGGGCACTAATGGCAAGAGTTCTGTGGTTTCATATGTACATCAAATTTTAGTATTATTAGGTAAAAAAAGTGCTGCAATGGGTACGTTGGGTTTGGAATCAACAGAAAAATTACCGGCAAGTTATTCTAATAACTCTGTCGCGTTAACAACTGCTGACCCTGTGACCTTACGTCAGAATTTACAAATTTTGTCAAAAATTGGCGTAGAAAATGTTGCTTTTGAAGCATCAAGTCACGGTCTGTTGCAAAGAAGACTTGGGGATATAAGGGTAAGCGGCGCTGCCTTTACTAGCTTTTCTCAAGACCATCTAGAATACCATCAGACAATGGAAAGCTATTTGCATGCAAAACTTATTCTTTTTACGGAGAATTTAGCTGCTGGTGCAAGTGTTGTAATCAATTCTGACATGATGTTTTTTGATTTTATCAAGCATTTCTTAATAGAAAGAAGGGTTGCTTATAGCACAGTAGGTTCACATGGCGACTTAAAGATCAAAAAATGTATACAGTCTATTATAGGACAAGAAGTGACCTGTGAATTCATGCAAAATAAGTATCATTTTAATAGTAACATTATTGGTTCATTTCAAGCTACAAATATTTTGATTGCTGCAAAATTAGTCTATGATCTAGGAGTTGATTTTGATAAAATTATAGCCATCATACCAAAATTACAAGCCGTGTCTGGCAGGTTGCAACGAGCTACAGGACAGCATTCTGAATACCAAATTTTTGTTGATTATGCGCATACTCCAGATGCTTTAGAAAAATCATTGATTGAATTACAAAAAATAAAAGAAAAATCTGGAAAATTATATGTAGTATTTGGCTGTGGCGGCGATAGGGACAGAAAAAAGCGTCCTATTATGGGTAAAATAGCTTCAAAAATTGCAGATTATGTGATAATTACTGATGATAACCCAAGAACAGAAAATGCAGCTCAAATTCGTACAGAAATTGTAGCTGGAGCGGAGCAGGCAGAAGAAGTTGCTGATAGAAAAACAGCTATAATAGAAACGATAAAGAGATTAAAGAAAGACGATATATTGTTGATTGCTGGTAAAGGGCATGAAGATTACCAAATTATTGGGGATAAAATTATTAAATTCAGTGATATTGAATTAGCGCATAGTGCATTACAGTAATAAAAACTTATAAAATAGATATAATGATCTGGAAAACAAAACAAATTGAAGCTGCATTGTCAGTTAAAATATTACCTAATAGTGGTTATGGAAAAGTACAGTTTAATTCTCAAAATGTAGAAAAAGGGGATTTGTTTATCGCATTACCCGGTCAAAGGGATGGTCATGATTTTGTAATTGATGCACTAGAGCGTGGGGCTAGTGCAGCGATTGTATCACAAGATATACCAAACGCGCCAAAGGATAAATTGATTAAAGTAGAAAATACTTTAGATGCACTTTTATTATTATCGGAATATAAACGTCGTATTTCGAAAGCAAAAATCATTGCAGTTACTGGTAGCGTTGGTAAAACTAGTACCAAAGAAGCAATTAAGATTATGCTTGGAGCTTATGGTAATGTGCATGCTAGCCATGGCACGTTTAATAACTCTTTAGGCGTGCAGTTGACACTGGCTTCTATGCCAGATGATACAGAGTATGCAGTCATTGAAATGGGTATGAATGCAAAAGGTGAACTTAGTGTTCTTAGTAACCAAGTCATTCCAGATATTGCAGTTATTACAACTATCTCAGAAGGTCATTTGGAATTTTTTGATTCAGTTAAAGAAATAGCCGATGCAAAATGTGAGATTTTTGAAGGCCTCGATATTAATGAAGGTGTTGCTATTATTAATCGTGACATTGATCTATACAGCCGGTGCGTAAAAAATATAGATGCTACAAGATTAAAAAACGTACAAACTTTTGGTACTCACCAGAATGCAGGCGTACGTTTTGTTTCGCATGAACTTCTTGATGACCAAAGCACTAGGTTGTTATATGATGTTGAAGATGAATCAATAGAAATAATAATAAATAATATAGTTCCTATTCATTTGGCTCAAAATTTTGCCGCTGCTTTTGCTGTGGTGCATGCATTGGATTTAGATATAGAACCAGCGGCAACTACAATATCTGCATTCGAAGCATTATTGGGTAGAGGGCGCTTAATATCTTTAAATCAAGGGAATAAAGCATATAGAATTATTTGCGACTATTATAATTCTAATCCGCAATCATTGCAGGCTTCATTAGAACATTTTGCTCAATTCTTTGATGAAAACAAAATAGCTATTTTGGGTGATATGGCCGAGCTTGGTACAGAGCAATTATCGTTACATAAACGTATGGTTCCATATATAGCAAATTCTGGAATGACTAAGCTATTTTTAGTAGGAAGTGTAATGCAACAAATTCAGGAGGAGTTGCCTAGTAATATAATAGTTAAATGCTACCCCGATGCTGATGCATTAATCAGAGAAATTGATAAATATATTGAAGGCGGTGAACTAATACTGATCAAAGGTTCCAGGGGGGTTCAGCTTGACAAAGTTGCCAAGCATTTAGGGGTTAAGGATGTTTTATAATCTTTTAGCACCATATGGGCATAGTTCACATGTAGCTAACCTTTTTACTTATATTAGCTTTAGGAGTGGACTTGCTATTTTAGTGAGTATGAGCATTTGTTTTTTGCTGGGGCCTAAGTTAATCTCTTATTTGCGCAGAGCGCAAAAAAATGGTCAGCCAATCAGAGATGATGGTCCAAAAAGTCACTTTGGTAAAGCTGGTACTCCAACTATGGGTGGTTTGATGATTTTATCGTCAACTATTATTTCTACTTTGTTATTTGCTAATTTAGCTAACCCATATATTTGGATTTGTTTATTTGTATTGGTTACTTTTGGTGCTTTAGGGTTTATGGATGATTATACTAAGGTAAGCAAAAACAACTATCGTGGTATTAGTGGTAAGATGAAATTAACCATACAGTTTCTTGTTAGTGTTATTGCCTTTATAGCCATTCAGTATTACGCAAAGCCAGAATATGCAACTTTGTTGTCATTCCCATTTTTTAAAAAATTATTCCTAGATTTGGGGTATTTTTATATTCCATTTACTATGGTAGTGATTATAGGATCCTCAAATGCAGTTAATTTAACAGATGGCCTTGATGGCCTAGCTATTGGTACGACAGCTATTGCAGTTTCTTCATTTGCTTTAATTTCTTATCTAGTAGGGCATAGTATTTATGCCAATTATTTGCAAATTATATATGTACCGCACGTAGGAGAGCTAACAGTATTATGTTCGGCGATTATTGGCAGTTCTCTTGGTTTTCTATGGTATAATGCACAACCTGCTGAGATTTTTATGGGCGACACTGGGAGTTTGTCTTTGGGCGGTGTTCTTGGAACAATTAGTGTGATTACAAAGCATGAGTTAACGTTATGTATTATTGGGGGGGTGTTTGTAATAGAGACATTATCAGTAATCATACAAGTTTTTTATTACAAGAGAACCGGCGGTAAGCGTGTTTTTTTAATGGCTCCTCTGCATCATCATTTTGAAAAAAAAGGTTGGCCAGAATCGAAAGTAGTTACTAGATTTTGGATATTAGCAATTATCTTTGCGCTTGTTGGTTTATCCTCATTGAAATTAAGGTAATAAAATGTTAGGAGATAATCCAAAGCGCCCACCAACTAATGGTGATGGGACGAGTTTGTTGGTCAAAAATATTTTTAAGACCCTGCAAGGGGAAGGGCCGCATGCAGGTGTTCCAGCTGTATTTATTCGTCTTGGAGGTTGTAATTTAGCCTGTAGTTTTTGCGATACTGAATTTGAAGATTATCAACAACATGCTCTATCTGAGATAGTAAAAACTATTGAAAATTTAAGTTTGAATAGTCGGGCTATCAGATCTATTAATTTAGTTGTGATCACTGGTGGGGAACCATTTCGTCAACCGATTAATAATCTTTGTGAGGCATTATTATTTTCAGGATTTGCCGTACAAATTGAAACAAACGGTACGCTTTATCGAGAAATTCCTAAGGAAGTCGATATTATTTGCTCTCCTAAAGTGTCTAACAATAAATATTTATCTGTTCGAGAAGATTTATTGCCCAAAGTAACGGCGTTTAAATTTTTAATTTCTAGTAATGTAGAATTTTATGAATCTGTTCCGGAGTTAGGGCAGAAGGAATATAATATTCCGGTTTTTGTGCAAGCTATGGATGAATATGATGCTAAAATAAACGCAAAAAATCAACAAATGGCAGTAGATTTAGCAATTAATAATGGTTATCGTTTATCATATCAGATACATAAAAATCTTGGTATAGAATAACTTAAAAAAACTTGTCAGCTGGTTTTGTAGCTTTTATAATTATCAGTGATGAGAGGTACGAGTTTATAATGAATAAAAAAGCAGTAATCTTAGTAAGTGGTGGAGTTGATTCTTCAACTGTCCTAGCAATGATTCAAAAAGAAGGGTTTGATATTTATGCGCTTAGTTTTAATTACGCGCAAAATCATGTTGTTGAACTGAATAAAATAAAACAATTTATTGCTCAGTATAATGTAAAAGAGCACCGGGTAATTAATCTAGACTTATCTGCGTTTAGTTCTTCTGCCTTAGTAGCGGGTGGTGTTGATGTCCCTAAATATAAAACAGCTGATGATTTAGGTGATAATATCCCAGTGACTTATGTGCCAGCTAGAAATACTATTTTTTTAAGTTATGCTCTGGGATATGCAGAAGTAATTGGTGCTAATAATATCTTTATAGGCGCCCACAGCACGGATTATGCTAACTATCCAGATTGTAGAGCTGAATATATTGAAAGTTATGAAAAGATGGCTAATCTGGCAACAAAAGCAGGTGTGGAAGGTCAAAAAATTTCAATTACTGCGCCATTAATTAAGATGTCTAAGAGCGAAATAGTTACTGAAGGATTAAAATTAGGTGTAGATTATTCTAACACTATTTCTTGTTATGACCCTACATTAGATGGAAAATCATGCGCAGAATGTCATGCCTGTTTAACGCGTTTGCAGGCATTTAGGGACAATCAATTAGAAGATCCAATAGCTTACGTGAGGTAAATTGTGAATATACAATATTTTTTCAATGCTTTTCCTACTTTAGACCTAGGAGATATAATATTGCGTGAGATTGAGGTAAGCGATGCTCAAGATTATTTTGATTATATGAGCAGAAAAGAAATGGAAGGTTTTTTGACTAAAGATAATATGCCAGAAAGCTTAGAGAAGGCTGTAGAAGAAGTGCAATATTGGGGAAGTCTGTTTTCTAGTAAAAGGAGTATATATTGGGCTATTGCACTTAAGGATACTAATAAAATGATTGGTACAGCTGGATTTAATCTAATTTCATTTCCAAATTCTAGAGCAGAGATAAGTTACGACCTCAGTCCTGATTATTGGAGTAAGGGGATAATGCTTAAATCTATTAAAGGCATATTGACATTTGCTGATCACGGCCTTGAGCTTGTACGGGTACAAGCTACCGTTATTACTGATAATGAACGATCGATTAAAGTGTTAGAGAGATGTGGTTTTAAACAAGAAGGTGTTTTAAAACAATATGAGGTTGTAGAAGGGGAGCATAAAGACTACTATATGTATGGAAGGGTATCTGGGTAATATTGTACAATTAGGAACATATGCTAAAATATTTTATAAACTCATTTGTTAGTAGCATGTTATTATTTCAAACTAATTATGCATTTGCAAAAATAATGGAAACTTCTGATGTTTATCTCATTCGAGAAGAAATGCTAAAATTCACACCAGACGATTTAATTACATTCGATGTAAAAGGAGTTATATATACTCCAGAAGACCATATTTTGTCTCCAAAACACGTTCCTAAGTTCAAACAAAAACTCAGAGAAATAGCAGATGAACGTGGGCATGACGAAGCGCACAGGCTCGAAAGCATAGTATTGTCGAGCTATGAACCAGTGCTAGTTGATGTAGCCCTTCCCGGTATAATTACTGAGGCTAAAAATAATGGGATAAAAATTATAGCTCTTACAAGCGGTAAGACAGGTGCAGTAGGTGGGCTAAAAAGCCGAGAGAATTTGCGGTTAAAAAGGCTAAAAAAACTAGGGGTTGATTTTAGTTCAAGCTTTGCTCAGAGCGAGATTTTATTAGATGCATCACCTTATAATGGTGTAGAGCTACCGCCTTCTATTTATAAAAATGGTGTAATTTTTGCTTCTAGGCGTCCTAAGGGGCATATAATTGAGATATTTTTACAAAAGGTTGATTTTCAGCCTAAAAAAATAATGCATATAGATAATCGCCTGAATAAAATACTACAAGTAGAAAGTTTTTGTAAAAAACATAATATTGAATTTTTGGGCATACATTTTACCAAAATATATGTAGATGCAGATAGAGAGTTTAATGAAAAAGTAGCTGAAAGAAAAATTCAAATCTTAAAAAGTGAAGAGAAATGGGTGTCGGATAAGACTGCGTATTGTATGGTGAATTCTGAGTTAGCCCCCAGTATATGCAGCGATGAATTTACGGTAGATGACAAATAAGGATTAATGGTCGGGGCAGAGAGATTCGAACTCCCGACCCTCTGGTCCCAAACCAGATGCGCTACCAGGCTGCGCTATGCCCCGACTATTTAATAAGTATATCACCGTGGCTTAAGTTTTATAAGTACGACGATGACTAAGATATATAACGTAGTCTTTGTTTTAAATCAACAAAAATTTTGTCGAATAAATATTATCCAATTCTTTTCACGCCTAGTGTGATGCTTGAATAATTTTTCTTAAAGAGATAACATTAGAAGAATTAATGATACAAGAGGAGTTATGGTGGAATTTATTTTTATATCTGTGGTAATAACCGCTATATTATCTAGTGCTTCAACAGTTTATCATTTGTATAGAATAGACACTTTATTTGACTATCATCCAATAGATGCTGTTATTGTTGGTGATGCACAGATGATAGGAGAGGGTGATGAATAATTTTCATGTTACAATTCTAACCATTTTTCCAGAAATGTTCCCTGGGCCACTAGGTTGCTCACTGGCTGGTAAAGGCCTTGAGAAAAATCATTGGTCCTTAGATGTAATAAATATTCGCGATTTCGGCCGAACTAAGCATAAAAATGTAGATGATGAAGCATGTGGTGGCGGTAATGGTTTAATAATGCGTCCAGATGTTCTAGGAAGCTCGCTAGATAAGGCTTTAGATGCTTATCCTGGCGCCACAATATACTATCCTTCACCGCGTGGTATAATGCTGAATCAAAATGTTTCAAAAAAAATTGCTCAAGGTAAAAACATAATTATTTTATGTGGACGCTTTGAAGGTATTGACGAAAGAGTGATTGATGAGTATAATGTCCAACAGATTAGCGTAGGTGATTATGTTTTGTCTGGTGGCGAGGTCGCGGCTATTACTATTTTAGATAGTGTAGTTAGGCTTTTACCAGGGGTACTTGCGAATCAAGAGACATTAAAAGAAGAATCTTTTGAGGTCGAAATTGATGGTTTGCAGTTGATTGAACATCCACTTTACACCAAACCTTCTGTATGGAGGGGGCGAGAGGTTCCGGAAGTACTGCTTTCTGGAAATCATGCTAGGATTGAAAAGTGGAAGATGACTGAATCCATAAGGGTTACTAAGGCGCGTCACGAAAATTATTATTTAGGAGTTAAGAATGACAAACATGATTGAACAATTTGAAAAAGATCAAATTGGAAAGCTTACAGAAAATAAAACTATTCCAGAATTTAGAGCTGGAGATACAGTTAGAGTTAGCGTTAAAGTTATTGATGGCGCTAATGCAAGATTGCAAGCTTACGAAGGCGTAGTGATCGCTAAAAGAAGTCGTGGTCTTACTTCTTCATTCGTCGTGAGAAAAGTTAGTCATGGTGAAGGCGTTGAAAGAAGATTTATGACATATTCTCCAATAGTTGCAGCAATTGATGTTGTAAAAAGAGGTGTTGTTCGTCGTGCTAAACTGTTCTACTTAAGAGAGTTGAGTGGTAAAGCGGCTAGAATTAAAGAAAGAAAAACTTATACTTCTGATAAGGCTAAAAAGAAGAAGGCGTAAACTAGGCGTACTTTCAAAGAATAATACTATAAATAGCAACTCTTTGATAGATGCGATATGATATAGGTCTTTGGCTTTGTGAATTATGTAATAACATCAGATTTTAGGTGTTATAATAGACCCGGGCATTAGTGCTTGGGTCTTATTTATTAAGCAAACGCAAAACCATGGGGCTTGCCCCGTGGCTGTAGTAATCCCGCTGTTTTCGTGTTATAGTTCAACGCATGAGATTAAGAAAACAAGGACACTGCGCTTATAAATGCGAATACCAT
>Ga0209491_10003584_pt1 | contig 25404 bp, 16 predicted proteins | sample BON02_FD_187213 | JGI IMG/M metagenome (GOLD analysis project Ga0209491, IMG submission 187213) | Freshwater microbial communities from Lake Bonney liftoff mats and glacier meltwater in Antarctica - BON-02 (SPAdes) (version 2) | ecosystem: Environmental > Aquatic > Freshwater > Ice > Glacier...
AAATGAGCTCAAAACCGGCCAATCCAAAACCGGCCAAACCCGCGCACCGGGTCCACCGAAAAACACGACGAAAAAACCAGCAAATTAGACCACTTTCCACCAAAACCCTGGCCGGTTTTGACCCGCGCACTGACAACGTGATACCTGTTCACCCATAGGCCAGCGGATTCCTCGTTTAACCCGTGGCCGAAAGGCCAGGAACGTCTCCGGTGCGTAACCTGGCCTCTCGGCAAGGCCGCAACTGCCTCGAATCCCGTCTGAACAGGATCGCTCTACCACAGAACACGTCGGTCTCGCCCACGTCGACGGGCCCACGTCGACGGGCCCACGTCGACGGGCCCACGTCGACGGGCCCACGTCGACGGGCCCACGTCGACGGGCCCACGTCGACGGGCCCAAGGTTGCGGACGTCATCTACCGTTGATTCACTGATTGATAACGCGCACTGATTCTGTCGGTGCCGGCTCACACGTTGCGGCGGGCTGCTTCATCCAGATACGGTTGAATTCGCTGCTGCAGTGAATTGACTGCTTGCTCAGCATCTGCGAGTGCCTTCCCTTTATGCTGCTGCCCTCGCATCTCCTGTTGCGCTTCGGTTGCCTTGTGTTGGGCGACTTCAGCCAGTGCTCTCGCGATGTCGTTTTTTCCATGGGTGACTAATGTATTTAGGTCCTTGTCAGACAGCCACCGAAGATCATCGAAACCAAGACTCGCGTAAGCTCTAAAAATACGGAGGTGCAGATCACGACAGAAGTCCGTATTCAGCGTAGCCACACGATGCCTGGACACGAATTCGTGGCGTGATTCGTCCGTCGGGACATGGAGCGTATGAATCAATTCCAGGCGGGCACAGAAACGACCCTCTTCCCCCAGTAAATGCCCCAGATAAAAAACGTCTGGGCTTTCCGAACCGTCTCTGATGGCCGTGAGAAAATCCAGCATGTCGTCGAAGGTGCTGACGTCTCGTGGCAGGTCCATCGAGTATTTTTGGATCTCTGCCACCGTAATAGCGGCCTTATGCCCAACAACGCACGGGCGAGACAGCACAAGACACAGCCGAGCTTTCGATGTCTTGCTGCTTGACGCATCTTCCAGAGTGCACACTGTGCCGTGCAGTGATATGCCTTTCAGAATATCGCCCTGGCTCAAAGGCAAATCCTCTTTGACAGGATCAATAATCGGCATGGGTATTTTCGCTGAATGCCCTGACCAGTTGACGGATTCTTTTCTTCCTTCCTGACCACCCGTATTCCATCTCGTCCGAAACCTCTGCCATCGAGAATTGTTGGTGGGCTTTAATCTGAACGGAAAGAGCCGCTGCAGACGATGTCTCGGCACTGGCCGCAACGCGAATGGAATTAACGATGGCACTTGTGAAGGCGACCTTTGTGGACCTCCAAAGTTGCATCAATTCATTGCCGCTTCGAAACTCCATTTCCCCAGTTTCACGATCCGGCTGGTCGGAGAATGTTGGTGGCATAAACCCCGATACGGCAAACATCTGTTGAAGTCGTTGCCATTCGTGCGGGTCATCCGTCGGAACGCCGCAGTCCGTGGGTGTCCGATATTGGTGATAGTGTTGATCAGCATACGAATCGCCTAGCACTGTTGTGCTCATCGTTCTGCTCCGGAAATATCGATTAAACGAATCACTTCATTCTTTGCGTCCGCCCAGTGGCTGAGTATGGCTTCGATCTGACTGGCCGCATCCGTGCCTGCCTGGATGTCGTAGTGCAGATTAAATGAAAATTGAAGTCGTTCGGTCGGAAACTCTTCACCATCCTTCCGAACTGTCGCCGGCTTTATCTCCAGTTTCAGCCGACCACCCAGCAACTCCCGACTCAGGTAACAGCCAAACCGGGCATCTTCAACATTAAAAGCCTCGTACAGCGGCTGGCTGGGGCGGAAGAACAGGCTTCGACTTAGGTCCCCAAGTTGATCATCCGCTGCCAGCCAAACAAAGTTCAACCCGACAGCCGTGTATGGCGTGTGCGGGACGCCTTGGACAATTCTGACCAGCACCTGCTGCAGCAGAGTTGCGGTATCTTCGTCAAACTTCGCCGGAACAAATTGAAGCTGTTCTGGCGAGACAAACAATCGAAACCGATTCGTATGGACGTTCACAATCATTTCAGAAAAGACACAACCGCTCGTGAACTCGTCGCGAGCAACAATTTCATTATCCACCAGCCAAAGCTGATTAAACACGGACGGATTCAGATGTCTGGCGGCGATCACCACATTGGCGTTGGCAAATTCGACCTGCATGAGCGGGGTGACAATGTTGAAAACGTTTAGAAAATCAGAACTGAAACCTACGCCAGCAAGTCTATTCGTAGATCGGTATCAAGTCTATCCGCGGTCCGCCGCAACGCACGTGTTTCGTTCTTCCTACGATGTTCGCGGCTGAACATGCGGAATTTTCTATGCAAAACCAGCGATTCACCGCAAAAAAAAGCCGGAATGCGGCGGAAACCCGCATCCACCATTCACTCCCCGAATACACTGACGCACCGGAAGCCTGGCCTCTCGGCCACGGGTTAAACTATTTGCCAGTCAGGCCGGTGATTTTTTTGAGGGCTTTGCCGAACTTGTTGTAGTTGACGACAACTCCATCATCGAGGTCGATTTCCAGGCGTTGGGTGGCCAGTGGGTACAGCACGTCTCGTTCGTAGTCTTCGAGTTCTTTCAGGTCTTTTTTCAGCAGATTGATGCGTTTTAAGGCTTTGGTTTGGTCGGCGGCTGAGGCATTGGCACTGTCGGCGATGGATTGTTCGTGAATCATCGTGGCTTTCAGTTTGGTCTGATATTCACGCAGATAATCGTTCAGTATCACGCTGACCGTGTCCGGGCGGTAGCGGTGCAGGTAGATTAGGGCGTTGAACGTGCCTTTGGGGCTGCTGAACAGCCAGTAGATCGGCCGCTTCTTGTACGTCTTGATGTGGTTGCCGTAGAAATCCTTCAGGAAGTAGTCGCGGATGGTCTTCCGCTTTTTTGCGGTGGCGTTAGTGGGATAGAGTCCGTCTTCCAGGTATCGCAAATTCTGTTCGAAGTTGTCGGTGCCGTAGGCGGCTTTCAGAAACGTCTTGAAGCGTTCGCCGATATCGTCAGTGAACCAGTCGCCGTCCAATATCGGTATGACGTTGTCATCATCAGGTGCGAAGGAAAACTCGAAGCTTTCGCCTTCCTGCATCTGGCCGCTCGCCACTCGCTTCTCTTTAACGATGCGTTCATAGTCTTCCACGGATTCACCGGTGTTTGCCAGGATCAGGCCCGGCGCGTCCAAGCTGTAGCGGCCCAGCATGCAGCCGATGGCGTAGCTGGCCAGCTCCTGCATCGTGTCCTGGCGGAAGCGGGTCCACAGCTCCTCTTCGGTGAGCTTGCCGCCGTAGCGGTAGGCGGGGTTTACCGTGAGGGTGATCTGCTCGATGGGGACGTCGGGGGTGAGCTCGTCCGCCAGGCCGTAGGCGTCGATGAAGAGGCGGTTGTTCTCCTCTTCGAGGCGCTTCATCTCGGCGATGGTGTCGCGGTTCTGGGTGATCCAGGCGGTGTAGCTGGATTCGAGGGTGGGCGTGGGGCCGGAGGAGGCCGTCAGGATGGGGAGGGATTGGAAGTCCCAGGACCGTTCGTAGGCGTCCCAGTCTTGAGTGGTCGATGAGATGCAACTCCCGACGTTTGAATCAGCATCTTGGAATTCAGTTTGGCGAGGCAGCGGTAATCCCAAAACATCGTTGACAGTTGTGTTGAGCGTTGGGTTCATCGCGTTTAAATAGCAGTACGCAATGGGACTGTTGAGGAACCCAAGAACAACTTGATTGCAGCTTTGCGATGCATCAAAAATTGTCGGCGCTCCTGAACTATAGTGAGAGACACTCGGCTTGAGTCTGAAACTGCTTCTAGCTGACGTGATCAAGCCCCACGTAATCCCCTCAACGCCCCAATATTTCTTGGGATACAAGCCTCCGTGTGATTCGTAAAATGAGGTTGCGGCTGTTGACCAATTGACTACCTGCAAGGCATTGCCGGCGTACTTGCGATAGCCACCACCGTTCGCGTACGGCACCCAAGTCCTAGTTTGATTGTCAATCTCCCACCAATACCGCAAGTAAGTTTCATTACCGTGAGTCTTCGTTCGGCCTCCTGACTCAAATTCGTCACCAATTCTCGGGCCGTTGAATGGTTGAGTATTGCTGATCCAAAATGCCACCGGGCTGCCAGGGATGTTCTTAAAATTCCCCGGCTTAACTTGATAAATCCATCCGCAATCAGGATTCGCGATAGCTTCCAGTGTCTTTGTTGGCTGCAGTTCAGCACCGTAAAAATCAGTGAGCCGAATGAATGTGCCTTTGTAGGCTTCCAGGTGCGTTTTCTGGATTATGTAGCTGCATATGGTGACGTGTGCGGAATCCCAGAAAGCATTGTATTCGGGCTGCACCAAGGAGGTAATGGTGTGCTGATCGATCAGGCTTGTACGGAGTTTTTCGTAGCTCGAGAGAAACATCCAAACTTGCGGCGACATGAAGCCGAGTCGTCCGCGGGGCTTGGATAGTAGCAAGTCGCTCTCGATGAAGCAGGCAAAGAGATCACTTTTGGCGTCAGGAAACTTCTTCTCGACGAATTCCTTCACCAGGGCGTTCATTCCCTTGCTTCCGATGTACGGCGGGTTCGCCACCACAGCGTCGTACTGCGCCGCCAGTAGCTCGGCCTGCCGCACCAGCGGCCCCAATCGCTTGAGCGCCTCCGACACAAAGAGATCCTGGCTGGTCGCCTCACTCAACTGCTTCAGCGCCGGCAAGCTCAAAGCCACCCCCTCCGGCACCTGAATCAACGACCCAAACGTCGTCGCGTGCTCGAACAGCCGCTTCAGCTCGGTGAGGTCCCCCGGCTTCAGCCCGTAGTCTGGATTCCCGCCTTCGCGGGAATGACGGGGGAATGATTGGGAATGACGGAGAAGTGGAGCCAGCGCCTCCGCATCGAAGCCCGTGCTATTCACCAGCGCCATCACGTTCAGCTTCACTCCACGCTCAAACAGCCGCCGGTCATCCGCCCGCCCCTTCATCATCAGCGCAAAGCCCGTCAGCTGCGCCGCGCGCTCGTCGATGTCCAGGCCGAAGAGGTTTTTTTCGAGGATCAACTGCGGGACGTCGCGTTGCCGATAACCGCGTTCCAGGTAGATCGCCTTGAACAGCTCGTAAGCCTCCACCAGGATGTGCCCCGATCCACAGGCCGGGTCGATGAGGGTTAGCTCCTCGGGGTTGAGCTCACTTGGCGTGATGGCCGCGAGCTGGGCGTTCACCTCGTCGGTCTGCTCGGCGGGCTCGATGTAGTACTCCATCTGCCCCGCAAGCGGCGAGTCGGGATAGGTCGCCAGCCACTGCGCCCCCAGCGAGTTCTGGACCATGTACTTCACGATCCAGTTGGGCGTGAAGAGCTGGGTCGCCGCCGGAATGTCTTCCGACTTCACCACCTTGCCGATCACCTGATCCTTCTTCTCCGAGATGTAGAACTGGTAAAGCCAGCCGATGATCTCGATGTCTTGCCACAGCGACTCATCGACCTGCTGAACCAGTTGGCCAATCAGCGAGTCGGTGTGCAGCAGGTTGGCGGGCAGCAGCAGTTCGGTCTCGTCGCCGATCTTCTCGAACAGAAAGGGCATCGCGTCATGCAGTGAGTTGCAGACACCCACCAGCAGCAGCTTGTAGGCTTCGCCCTGCGGATCATCACTGGGCACCGAATTGTCCAGCAGCCCAAGAATCCGCTGCTTATCAACCTTCCAACCATCATCTATGATCCCCTGCTTGGCTTCCATCAGGATTTCCGGCTGCACAAAACCTGCGGCACCCGACACGGCTCGCACGCGGTTGTAGCCGTGAATATCCATGTACCGCAGAGCGCAAAAGCGGTTAAACCATGTGTAAGCGACTCGATCGACCACCTGTTCGCGGGACGTGTCGGCGATTTGCTGTTCTAGCTGAGCCACGGCGCGTGGGCTTTGGCGACGAGCCAGACTGCTATCCGCCAGTACATCACGAAGTCTAAGCTCGACCTGGTCCAGCAACCAGCAACGCGCTTCCGGTGCGAAGCTCTTAAGTTTTTTCGTGTCCATTGTGGAATCGCGTCTTGTCAAAAGTAACCTTGTTTAACCCGTGGCCGACAGGCCAGGCTGTTGGTCGCTGCAGGACCTGGCCTATCGGCCACGGGTTAAACGAAGGATGTGGAGAAGTTAGTAATAGGTGACGTGGCCGACAGGTCAGGCTGTTGGTCGTTGCAGGACCTGGCCTATCGGCTACGGGTTAAACGAAGGAAGTGGGGAAGTTAGTAATAGGTGACGTGGCCGACAGGTCAGGCTGTTGGTCGTTGCAGGACCTGGCCTATCGGCTACGGGTTAAACGAAGGATGTGGGGAAGTTAGTAATAGGTGACGTGGCCGACAGGCCAGGCTGTTGGTCGTTGCAGGACCTGGCCTATCGGCTACGGGTTAAACGAAGGAAGTGGGGAAGTTAGTAATAGGTGAGGTGGCCGACAGGCCAGGCTGTTGGTCGTTGCAGGACCTGGCCTATCGGCTACGGGTTAAACGAAGGAAGTGGGGAAGTTAGTAATAGGTGACGTGGCCGACAGGCCAGGCTGTTGGTCGTTGCAGGACCTGGCCTATCGGCTACGGGTTAAACGAAGGAAGTGGGGAAGTTAGTAATAGGTGACGTGGCCGACAGGCCAGGCTGTTGGTCGTTGCAGGACCTGGCCTATCGGCTACGGGTTAAACGAAGGATGTGGAGAAGTTAGTAATAGGTGACGTGGCCGACAGGTCAGGCTGTTGGTCGTTGCAGGACCTGGCCTATCGGCTACGGGTTAAACGAAGGAAGTGGGGAAGTTAGTAATAGGTGACGTGGCCGACAGGTCAGGCTGTTGGTCGTTGCAGGACCTGGCCTATCGGCTACGGGTTAAACGAAGGAAGTGGGGAAGTTAGTAATAGGTGACGTGGCCATGACCATACTGGAGGCCGCGAAAGGGAGTTACGAAAGACCACGTTTGGCACGGCTTTCCTTCACGCCCCGGGTTTTCTTCGACGTAACGAATAGCTGTTTCAATGTGTTCTTCATTGTTTAGGTAAACCTTCCATTGCGACTCCGCCCAGACGGAACGAAGCGGTTTCGTGTCTGGCGAATCCGGCTGGAATGGATGCTGCTTCTCGTGGCGAAGGTGATATGTGGCAGATGCCTTGAGCAATTTCGCCATCTGCTCAACCGGATAGGTATGTCGGGCCAACACAACGTGCACGTGCTCGGGCAGAATCGCGCAGGCCCAAACCGTGTAACTGCTGCGAAGAACTCGAAAAGCAAAACCCTTTGCAACGGACAGAGCCTGCGTCCCCGTCAGAGACACTGGTGAGTAATTCAACACGGCCCGCGCGTCTGTCTGCTGCTGAATCTCATGGGGCGTTAGCTGGTCGAACGTGCGGCGGCCCAGGTCTTTGGCGGCACGGCCGAACCGGGCAAGCTCCCATTTCCACACGAAATCCGACCATGAACCACGCGGATCATTGGGAAGCCAGAAGCCGTAGAACGGCAGAATGATGTGATAGCCGTGAATCATGATGTGAATCAGAGTTGTTTAACCCGTGGCCGACAGGCCAGGTTGAGAGAACAGGTTGAGAGAACAGGTTGAGAGAACAGGTTGAGAGAACAGGTTGAGAGAACGGGCTGAGAGAACGGGCTGAGAGAACGGGTTGAGAGAACAGGTTGAGAGAACGGGCTGAGAGAACGGGTTGAGAGAACGGGCTGAGAGAACGGGCTGAGAGAACGGGTTGAGAGAACGGGTTGAGAGAACGGGTTGAGAGGCTAGGCTGTGGGGCGTTGCAGGACCTGGCCTTTCGGCCACGGGTTAAACGAAGATGTGGCGTAGACAAAGTTGAGGGTTAGGTCTGAATGCGATGCCCCTTGGCGATTTCTTCCAGCATCTGTGACTTGAGTGTCTGCAGGTAGTCTGTCACGTCCTGTTCGCTGACCAGATACGCTTTTTCAAACGTCACGGACAACGACTTGATGGCCACAGACTTGATGGGCTTAGGCTTCGGAGGCTTTATCGGTCGGTCGGCGCCACCTGTTGGCCCGTCAACGACTTCCGGTTCGGGAAGTGTTGAGACCAGTGACAACAGATAGGGGTAGCTTTCTTCGTCAAATCGTCGCTTGAGATCTCGAATAACGGCCACCAAACTGGCATGACGAATCTTCTGCTGCACTTCCTCAACACTCTGCAGCACGGCGTTCTGAGTGTCAGTGTCCTGCTGGCTGTATTCCGGCACGTTCTTTAGTTGTGCCCATCGTGATTCCACAAGGTCCAGCGCCGTCTGCTGTTCTGTTTGTACCAGACTGCGAATCGAATGTTTCAGACCTTCCAATTCTGCCTTCACGGTCTGCATTGTGTTGCCCTGATAGCAGGCCGCATCATCCAGGGCTGTTCGAATGCTGCTGCTGGCGGTGGACTGCACGTAATCCAGATTGTCACGATGTTCAATTAGATAACGGCGAGCATCGGCATAGATTTCGGCCATCGTGCCATTCATAAACTGACGGATCGGGTCCAGCAGATTGTCTTTGCGGTCCAGCAGGTCGTCGCCAAATTCTCGCACGCCATCAAAAAAGAAATTGTACTTTTCCTTTGCCAGCTTGCTAAGTTGCTGACTGCTTTCTTCCAGGACCGACAGAAACGGAAATTCATGTTTCTTGTCTAGGAGACTTTTCAGTTCTGTTGCTAACTGATCAAAGCGATGCGCCACATGTTTGCCCAGAGTGGCTACTTCTCCACCGGGGGCGGGTTCGTCAAAGAAATCCTGGTAAAAGGTTTTGAGTTCTCGAACCTTTGATTGAGGTACGTCGATTTGTGGTTCCAGCAGTAGATTCACATGCTGACGTGTATTCAGCAGAACATCGGCCAAAGCCTTTTCGGTCAGCACGTTACTGTCGCTACGAACATCCAGTTTCCCACGGGCACACAGCTGAGCGAGAATGCACTGAATGGCCGCCAGATACCAGCCATTGGAACCTTTTTGAAAATGCTCAACAACCGACTGGACAGAAACTCGCAGGCCTTTGCCGATTTCTCGGTTAATGAACGCCAGCATTTCCGCTTCTGCTTCCGTCAGCCTGCCGACACCGCTTTCGAACAGGCTGTTCTGCGTATCCGTCAGAATGGTACTGACCTTATCTTCTGTGTACGTAATTCCCTGCAGCATCTTCAGGTTGGTGTATTCGTGCTCCACCAGCTTGCCAAAACCGGCCACCAGCCGCACCTGTGGATCTTTGCTGGAATGTTCGACTTCCGTGCCCCCGACAAACATGATGCAACTGCTCAGCAGTTCTCGAACGGCTTCCTGGATCTCCTGTTCACGAAGCTTATTGGTAGACATCTTGCTGGACAGAATCTGACTAACTGAATCTCGCTGATTTAACGACTGGTTCTGCCTGACGTATTTTTCAGTCCGCTTAAGCAGGTACAGGTCGCTCACCAAACGAGGATCGCTGGGCATCGCGACAATCAGTTCTTTACGCCCCATGCTGGACATTTTTAGCTGGTCCGTATTTCCCGTGTGTTCATGAAACGGCGTAATGATATTAACCGACAGTTCGTGTTCGCGACCAAAGGTTTTGTCGTCCAGCTTGCGAGTAAAATCGTAGTCGTGCCCGATATCTGCATAACGGATTTTCCGCTGCTTCAACACTTGATCAAACACGATCTTCTGCAGCTCGTCGGCGACATCCTGAAGGTCGATGTCCGTGTTTTTGATTTCCTGTTCAACGTCTTTTTCTTCGTTCGTCAGAAATTCGTACAGATCTCCGTTTCTCTGAATGTAAGACTGACTTTCCAACAGATTAACGGCTTCTGTAATGTCCTTTTCAAAGCGGCTGATGTCGCGTTCGAAATGGTCCAGCATCAGCACGCCCAGATTGCGAATGGATGCCTTGAATTCTCGAATGTACTTCACCAGAAACAGGGCCTTCAGCACCTGAATCGCCAGCTTGTTGTCCAGGTTTTTTTCCGCCGTGCTGATGGCTGAATGCATCTGGCTTTTCAGCACAGATCTTAGACCTTCATACATCATGTCAAACGTGGCCACCGCCCCAACTTTCAGCCCCGCCAGTTGCTTGGCAACGTCCTGAAATACTCCCAGCATGGATCGTTCTCCGACCGACTGATGTCGACCTTCAAAAGCATCCTGTTCGGACAAACGACGAATTGATAACTGGAACAGTTCAAACTGGTACGGAACAAACGGATAGCACTCAATAAACTGCTGTCGACTTTTGTAGTTACGGTACGTCTGAGAACCATCGCCAAACGTCAGCAACGTATTGAAGTTGTTGGCATGTTTGTCGTAGATCGATCCGACTTCGTCTTCAAACGCTTCGTCTTTTTTCAACAGACGCTTCTGAATCACTTCCGCCACGTCTGTGCTGGACAGCTTCATGCGTTCTTTAAAGCGAGCCTGAATTTTGCTGAAGTCGTTGCCTTCCGCTTTCGTCATTTCGCCAATCACGTTGCTCATGTCTTCCTGAGCCGTGACAATCACCCATGCCTGACCGTTGCAACGGGTGGCCAGGCTTTCGGCAATGGTCTGCAGGTTGGTCATCAGCTTGACGTTGTCGGCAATGTACTGGCCAACTTCGTCCACAAAGAAGTTCAGCCGAAAGCCTTTCGGCTTGCTGTCAATGTAATGCCTGACGTTAATGGCAAAGTCTTCAATCGACAGGCGGTAGTCCTGCCGGTGAGCATCCATCACGCCGGTCTGAGAAGCCCCGGTGACCTGTTTGTGAGCAGTATCGATGTGGTCGGACATGCGTGTGATTCGCTTGCGTCCTTCGTCCCACGACATGCCAGCCGTTGCTTCAAACGCCGCCTGGAATTTGTCAAACAGTCCGTCTTCATCCAGCTTGCGTTCGAAATGAGCGATGTAAGCCTGCTTGCCATAATAGCCGCAGTGTTCGTCAAACACCTTCACAAAGACGGCCAGCAGCGCGTCCAGCTGCGTCTTACTGATAACGTCGGCTTTCTGGTCGATGTTGAACAGAATGCTTTGCGACGGGATGTTAATGGCTTTCGTTAAGCTGGCTTTTAAAATCGGGTTACTGGCCGCATCGCACTTTTCCGCAAACTGCGAGGCAATGTCGCAGTCTTCGATTGGCCGCTTTTCCAGCAGCAACGCCAGCATCTTTAACAGGTGAGATTTACCAGACCCGAAGAATCCAGAAATCCATACTCCGTTGGCATTGCTGTAGTTGTTGTAGGCATCCAGAAACGAAACCAGCCGCGATTCCAGTTCGCCCGTGATGACGTATTCTTCCACTTCCGTTTTCAGGGCATTGTTGGCATCGGCTTTGATGACGCCTTCAATATCGCGATCGACGGGCTTAGCAAAAATGGAATTCAGTTGAGTGGCAGTCATGATAGTTTCTGTGAAGACAACTGGATGGTGGGCTGATGAATCACGAAGGGAAGTTTGAGGCTGGTGTTGGCGGCCGTCGTTTTCTGCAGATGGCGTATCCGGCGGTTGGCGTCCGGCGGTTGGCGTATCCAGAAAACAGTCGGGGTCAGGGTTCTCGTTCAAACACGTTGAAGGCTCGATAGTATTTGTCGTCGTGTAGCCGGCCGAACAAGTTCAGTTCGGCCCCGCTTTCCAGGGTTTGCTTGTACTCGCCCGGAAAGAACAGCAGCGTGGGTTGGTTCTCCGCAACCTTCTGCAGGTTGTTCAGCACGTTGTGTGAACGAATGTACGGAAACACTTCGCCCACTCCGGTCAGAATCAGTAACTGAAATTCTGCAGCCGCCTGCATGCGATCGGCGATTGCCGGCACAAGCGTCGTTTCTGTATCCAGCAGGCCCTGCAATTCTTCTTTTAATTTTTCTTTGCCAATGCTGGCTTCTTCCTGCAGAAAAAAGTCCCAGTCGCCTTTCTGCTTCAGGATTTTTATCGCCAGATCGTAAAGGTCCACATGCAGCGGCTGTATTCCGTTTTGCTTTAGACGACTGATCAGCTGCTGTTGCAGCCCCGCCATTTCCACGGCTTCTGTGGCTGCGTAAGGACAGATGAAAAACGGAACTTCGTTGTTGAGACCTTCGCGATTCAAAAATCGCTTGCCGCTTAGTAATGCCAGCAGGTGGTCAAACCGTTCTGACATGGAAGCTGTTTCCAGAGATCGGTTCATTTCGCTGCTCCTGGGATGTCGGAAATCGCAATCGGAAAAATCAGAAACCATTCGCGGTTGTCAGACGCAATGGCTTCGGCCACATCATGAGACAGCAAAGCGGGTTCAATAACAGCGTTCTCGGTTGTGATTTCGGCTTCTCTTAACATTCGCATGGCCACGGTGCGGATTTTCTGTCTTGTGTTGGGGGTTAAATGTTCGATCTCAGCATGCCACACGGTCTGCGTTTCCAGAAAGTCGTCGAAATGCAGATCGGCCAGACAGGGCCGCATCGACAGATACATTTCCCGAACCACCATTCGAGCAAACTCGGCCAGAAAGGCGTAACGCTTACAGACCGCCAGCCACAGCATGGCCAGTTGTTCCGAACGTCCGCCATGGACCAGCAACTGCAACTGAGCGGCGGTTAGCGTTTCCAGCCGAGGATGAATTTCCCGCAGCTTTCTGGTCGCCGTGCTTGTGGTCCGTGACTGCAGCAGGTTGTTGTCTCGAATTTTCCGGATCGCCTCGTCCCAATCCCCACAGCTTTCCAGAACCTCAGCCACCATGATGGATTCTGTCACCAGAAGCCCACCTGCCGTGAAGGAGAAAATGTAAGTCGACTGATTCATCACAGACGCAGCACAAAGGGGATTTCCTGTCATTTCAAGTGGGGCAGATTACACACAGAATGGTCACGGTCACAGTGAGTGGGGTTCCTGAGCAACACGAATTGCCATACGGAATATTTACGCAGGCACACAAAACGATTCAACAAGTTTAAAGGCTGCGGTTTCTGGCTGATATTGGTTCCAGCGAAAAAGATAGGCCTTGTTGTCGAGAAGATGGACATTTGTGGTCTGGCCGGCGTCCCCGGTGTCTGTGCCACCCGGAATTTCAACACCTCCACGATCAGACAGAATAAAGCGATCGTGTAAGCGTTCGCCGCCTGGTTTTTGGGTCCATTTAAAAACGTGGATCTCAGGGCACTCAGCGAGCTTTGCGTATACAAACTGCCGAATGTTGTTAGCCAGCAAATCTGCCGAAGCTGCCGTCTTTGTGTGTACCTCGACACGCCCCAATTTGCCTCCACCTTCCAAAGCTGCCGCCAGCATGCACCGCAGGGTCGCGCAGTGGCGATAGTCACTCGAGAAATAGGGATCGATTAGCAGCAAGTCGCTACTGATTTGGAGTAACGGTGCGACGACGGCTGCTAGCGCCGTGTCGCTTCTGTCCACGGCAACGGACCGCGACACACTCCATAGCGGGTTGCGGTCTTTAAAATCGAATTTGCCTAGGACTGGGATTTCTGAATTTGCGTCAGGATCCAGTTGCAATACGGCGCGGAAGGGCCGTTCCCGATGTTCTGACAGCAGCCCCTCCAACCATGTCTTCGTTTCGCCATCGAATTTCATGTTTCTACGATGAATCAGAATTCGGTCTTCCTTCAGGCGAAAGCAGCGTTCTTCCAGTTCTTTGTATTCGGCTGGCGGCAATTGACTTTCTGCGACCGCAAGGTTTGCCTGCACCATGCCCCACCAGCGTTTCGGACAGCCGACCAGCATCCGCCCATGCCCGACACCAAATTGCTCAAGCGCCTGCCAGATTTCGTTAAACGACGACAGGCTGTCGGGATTCACCGCGTATTCGTGAATCATTAAAATAGCTCCTCAGCACGCTCACTGAAGAACCCATGCGGCCAGCGGTCGATAAATTCGCCATGCTCATCAATGCGAAGTCGCTTAATGGTTGTGCCGTCGCCGAGGTTGTCCACGTACAGTACGCAGACGTCGTCAGGCTGGACCGGAGGAATGTGGTCTGGCAACTCGTTATCGGTAGTCTGTCGAATGCGACGTAGCAGACGAAGAATCAGATGCTCAGAATGCGTTTCGACCAGCGCCAGACGCTCTTGTACAATCAGCTGCAATAAAACGTCTCCCAGGCGTGCGGAAAGCGAGGGATGCAGATGAAGTTCTGGTTGCTCAAAGGCGACAATCTCGAATTCGGCCGCAAGTGCGGCGAGAACCGGAACGACCTGAGTAATGCCTTCGCCGAGATCCTGTGGATGCCGTGGATTTAGATGTTCATCCAGCAGCATAATTCGCCACATCTTTGGTATCTCACTCAGCTGTGTTAATGCCTTTTCTTTCCCTGCGGCATCGCCGTGGCTGGACAGGACTTTCAGTAGTTCCTCGGGGACTTCTCGGAAGAACTTTCTTTCCAGTCGATAGTCCGTGTTTAGGAATTGTTCTCCCGATAGCCACCTTGAACACAGTTCAATATTCTGGACTGTTGTTTTGCTGCTAAGCAGCCATTTCCATGCGGCAAGGCCGTCTCCCCAGTCAGTCAGAGCGTCAGCATTTCTGGATGTCAGTTCGCGTGGCACTGTGCTTCGTTTCGGGCCGACGTAGCATGCCGTAGCAAGGTGTTTCTGCAGAACAGTCAGAGAGCCTCGGACAAGGTGATCGATAAAAACTGATGCTGCTAAAGCATCAAACTCTGAAGAATCTTCTGCAGTGTTTTGGTTGTACTCATTATACCAGTCCTCCCATGTGAACTTAAAGGAAGGCTCAATTGCCTGCAGTTGTTCCGAAACGCTTTTTGAGTACTCCGGTCCATCCCAATCGAATTTGATAGGTGCCCGTAGATCCGGAAGTGGACTTTTGGCTTGTTTCCATGAAAACTCACAGGGGCCTGAAATGAACGGCGGACTCGGACTCATACTCATCGACTTATGATAAATCTGAGCAAGTTCCACGGCATACTCTGGCGAGTGCCGCGTTACGACAAACGACGGCCGAAAGGTTCCGGCTTTGTCGCATTCGAAAACGACACCATCGTCGAAACAGTCGTTCCGCTCGTCTGATGTTGAGTCCTGATTGCCAAACGCACTGGCGACAATATTCCGAAATTCAAACCCCGGAAGGATATAAACTGGTGGCTCCGGTTTCCCAACATGTTCCAAACCGCAAGCCGCGCGGAAGATTGCATCAATTCCTGACATCCTCCACGACTCAATTGAAAATTCCTTATCCGCAAAGTAGTGGACGAACACACAATGCAGGAGTTCGTTGCTGCCATGAGGCTGAAATGCCTCAAGATCGCTCAGTCGGGCCTGAACCGACTTTAATCTGATTTCGGCGACAATATCAGTATTCACATGAAACAATTGAAGTGCCTGCAGCAGTTCGTGGCTGAGATTAATCTGCCCACTTGCCGGTCCGTCTTCTACTCGGTTCAACGTCAGGAAATCATGGTCATTGAATCTAAGCCCAAACCCGTGACAGCAAACGACGTCTTCATCATTCTTGCTGATCTCGATTTTAACTTCCGCATTTCGGATCTGACTGCGGGCATTATACATAGATCCAACACACCCCAAGTCATCATCGGTATCATTATTGAGGATCCTGTCGTCCATTCCGGCCTCACGCAGGTCCAGCATCAGGTGCTCATCAAGAACGTGCTCGTTGAGACGAAATCGAACGGACAGCGATACGATTCCGTTACAATCAGGCCCTTCGTCCCAATTATTTAAAAGCGTTGAAAACCCGCCGAGCGACAGCGTTTTCGTCGACAGCAACGAGGTTGTCGGATTGAAATTGCGGTTCTGTAGAATTTCCCCCAGATACAGCAGGGCGTGTAGCACTGTGCTCTTTCCAGCACTGTGCTCTTTCCAGCACTGTGCTCTTTCCAGCACTGTTCGCTCCGAACAGCAGGGTCAATGGCCTCAGCGGGATGTGTTGCCGCTTGCCGATACCTTTGAAGTTTTCAATCCAGAGATCTGTAATCATGTGAACGACTTAGAATGTTTTTACCGGTGATTGGGGTAGCGTTTTTTAACGTTCCTGCGGAACAGTATGTGGTCCCCAGGAACGAAATGTCTGACGATTCACGGTTAAGCATTTCGTTTGTGCTTTCCCATGGATCGGCCAAATGCCGTCAATACCTCGTCGCTGTGAACGCTGGCAAAATGAATGACTCCGGTTCGCAACAATCCATATCCCGCGGCGGCCGCCGTTTCAAATACGACGCTGTTTAGTCCCAGCCAACGGTCGATGATGCCGCTCTTGATATCTACCATCTGGATATTGTGAGTCGGAGCCATACGTGTGCGGTGACTGAACCAACCGGTTCGTGAAATGACTTGTCGCGATGTGATGGCGAAGTAGGTGGACTTCCACGATACATAAGCCATATACAATGAGCCCAGAAACCACAGCGCTGCTAATGCAAACAAGAGTAAAGAAATTATTGTAGTGTTTTGCTCAAGAGATATTCGTGCAATCATTGGTGGGTTAAATGCGATGCCACCCAGAAAAGCAAGCACCAGTCGAACGTACAACACGGTCTTCGATGGATTGCCAGAAAACAGCCAGTCTTCATCGTCCGAAACCAGTTCTTTGATTCCTGATGGAATCAGCTTGCGTGGTACTAACTCGTCTCTTAGTTCCGAAAATAATCGGCCGGTCCTCCGAGGTGGAAGTGGTGCTTCGGTGTCGTAGTCGTCCTGAAATAATTCATCATCATCATCGGCGAATTCGTCTTCGGTCGTATCCAAATCGTGATAGTTATCTGACGCCACGTCGGGTTCGTGTTGATGATTCGATTTCGACCCGTCAAATACCCGCTCAAAGTCGAAACCAACACCAGGTTCAGCGGGATGTTCTGGCGTGTTAAAGAAAGCATTTTCCTCGGTCGCCGGAAAATCTGAATTTCTGTCAGCTGTCTCGCCTGAAGACTTCCGTACTTTCGGAAGTGCTGGAACCTCCACAAACGCCCGGCATTTGGGGCAACGCAAACGCTTTCCGGCCTTATCAGCCGAGCAACGCAGTTTTGTCTGACAAGCCGGACATGCCGTTTCAATTTTCTCACTCACTATGTTCTCCAGGGCGGGGCGTCGGCCAAATCAAGCATGTTACGACAGCGGAGACGATGACCACGTTTATCGTTCGAACTAATCAGCACTTATGACAGGCGGCTCACCGACTCTAAGGTATCGGCCGTCAGCGTACCACCATGCAGCTAATCCGTACACAGATTCGGCCGGAAGGGTGTTAAGCGACTTGGCCGGTGGAACCGTAAAGAAGATCATGGGTATCGCAATCCCTCCACCTGAGTGGAACATTCGAAAATTCAACACCAGTTGGGGTCGATCATGAGCTTTCGTCCAACCGCTGTTGCTAGAGCCGCGACAGTCGTGCGTGTTCAAATATGGATCAACCATTAAAATTCCGGCAACCGGTTGTGACAGTTGCCCCGAATTCGAGAGGGGCTGGAGTCCTTCATTGGTTGTGAAGAAACAACAACCCAGTTTCCAGTATTTGGGGCCGCGACTGTCGGCCGCCATTTTCCATCCGAACAGTTCGGCCTGTTCGTTGTACCACATTGTCGCCATCTTTTTTGATTGCAGCACGACCACGTAGACAGATGGATATTCTGTAGCGGCCAGCTGCCGCAGTTTTTCGTGAATACGGATCATGTTGCCGCAGTTGCCGATCAGGACCCCAATCTCGTCTGTACCGAGCTGCTTTGAGATTTCCGCTGTCAGCTGAAAGTCGCCAATCTTCTGTTCGCTCATACGAGCAATCTGCGTTGCCCGAATCGCCGGAAACGGGTACACGTCATTCATAACATTTGTTTCCAATGTACTTGTAATCATAACCTAAGCCTCCAGTTTGGAACCGCAGTTCGGACAAAAACGACTGTTGGAAGAAACCGCTTCTTCACAACGCTGGCACTTTAAATTAGCGGTCTGGGAAATCTCAGTCGCCCAGTTGTTTCCGGCGTCCATAACGCTCGGGCATTCCGCTGACAGCGATGCCAGAATTGCATCGATCAACACCATTGCGTCCACTTTGCTGGCGGACTGCTCTTTCTGAGGGTCACGGATGCATCGGAAGCAACCTTCATCTTCCTCGCAGGTGCATGTCGACAGTCGCTCCTGAGCACGCTGAATCAATGGCAGCATGTGCTGAAACGCAATTTCCGTCAGGCCAACACCGTCGTAGACCGCGTCGTATAGAAAAATGGCCTGTTCACCAGTAGCGACCGTATCTGTGCCTGACGAAAAGTCCTGTGTGTCACAGGGGCCGGAAATAGTCGGGAATAAACCTCGCATTAAACGCTCCAGAGCATGCAAAGACGCTTCCGGACGCCCCTGCATCTGCCGCTTCAGCTCGTTCCAGAAGGAAGCTCGCAACACCAGCATGGTGCCTTCCGTCGGTAACTGATGAGGCGGCATGCCCATGCTTCCCGACCAGGTGCGAACCACTGCGCCACGTGGACTGCGTTCTGTCACGCTGTGCAAAAATTCCGTTACGTTCAGCGTCACGTGTCCCAGCTTTAAATTGGCATAGTTTTGCGACTTGATAGTCTGGCGGACCTTGATTTTCTTCATGATGTGCGGCCGAGTTTCGTTGTATGTGTATTCACTTCGTAGTGAAACAACTCGTTTTCCGCGAATAACATCGATGACCCGAAAAGCCTTTCCGCCGTGGCGGTAAATCGCGTTGCGACAGGCTTCGCGAATTAAATGCAGAGAATCAATTTGGCCAAGCTTTTCTTTGCCGATCATCAGGTCGTATGAACCATCGCCCATGCCACGAACGCTGACCTCCATATGCGGTTCGGCACGATAGAATTCGTCCCGGTCCAGCTGACCGCTTGCACGCAGATCGTGGATCTTTTGGATCTCATCACCCAGCGTTTGAAAATCCATGCTGTCATCGTCACCACCAACTTCCTGTACTGCACACGCATAGTGCTGACATAGCAGACGTTGATTGGTTCTGTTCAGTACCAACGGCTCGTGATCTCGGTTGAATAGCTCATCCGGATGGGCTGCATACCAGGAATCAATCGGAGTCTCTGCCGGAATAAACACGGTGGCTCCATCACGGCCTCCTCGTGCTGACCGCCCCGCACGCTGCCATAGGCTCATCATGCTGTGCGGCAATCCAATGCAAACCACAACATCGATGGCACCGATGTCGATACCCAGTTCCAGAGCACTGGTAGAGAACACCAGTCGAACAGATCGGTCTCGCAGACCACACTCGATTTCTTCACGGTCTTCCGCTGACAGCCCCGAACGATAAACTCGTACAAACGACTGGTCTTTACCATCACTACTTTTTTCCAGTCGCGACACCATCTGTTCTGCAGCAACTCGCGTTGGGCAAAATGCCAGAACGGAAAGACCAGCTTCGGCTAATTTTAAAGCCAGGTTCCGCCCCGTTTCGTGATAGTACTCAGGCGAAGTAACCATCCAGAACTTGCGCCGTCCCTGCTGACTGCCATCATGGTCTGCATCAACACAGGTGAATGGAACACCGGTCAGCTGCTGCATGTGTTCCTGCGGATCGCTGACGGTGGCCGAGGTCGCGATGAACTTCGGGTTTGATCCGTAACGCTGGCACAGCTGTCGCAACCGATGCAGAATGTGAGAAACGTTTGTTCCGAAAATGCCCCGGTATTCATGGCATTCGTCAATCGCCACCAGCTTCAGGTTGCGAAAAAATCTTTGCCATTGCCGTTCGTGATGCTGCAAAACAGAAAAGTGCAGCATGTCCGGATTGGTCAGCATCAACTGAACCTGTTCACGAATTGCCGGACGGATGGCACTGTCGGTCGACCCATCATAACGGCTGATAAAGTGTTCCTTGCCGGCATGAAGATTTGCGATGCACGGAATAGCTGTTGCCATCTCCCGCAATTTCAGTAACTGGTCGTTCGCCAGTGCCTTCTGCGGATATAGGAACAGCGCCGTAGCGTTCGGATCTTCACAAACTGTGTGGAAAGCAGGCAGCGAATAGATCAAAGACTTTCCGCTGGAAGTTCGCGTCGCCACAACAGTATTGTCGCCGGCAAGGACACTTTCGATCGCATCGTGCTGATGCGTATATAGCCCGTCAGAAAACTGCCCGGAAAGATAATCAACAATGCTGCCGCACAATGACGACTCGCCGAGTGGCCGAAACCTACCCTCGCAAGATGTCTCTGCAACGGGGTTGAACAGAACCTGCAGGTCGTCTGTTGAGTCAATGCAACTTGCAGTGGTTTCGATGACAGAACGGCCGGGCATGAATCAGACTTTCAGGGGCAGGAGGACGTTTCCTTTTCTGAAATTCTGTAAAAGCAACCACTGTGCCGTTCAGTAACAGATAGTTCGTAAGTGCCTTTACTGTATTAGTTTGCGAAACTTAAGGCGTGTCATCAGGACTTCCGGAGTCTGCGAAATCAAGAACAATATTGCTGAAAACCGAAGACTTATTCTACGCCGGTTTATCGTTCTGCTTCTTCAGCTTCTGGCGAAGGTTTGAGTCGGAGATCCCAAGCCGTTCAGCAACTTCCTTCTGCTTGCTGGAGGTCGACTGAGCACGCTGAATCAATCGTTCCTGAGCGTCGCGTAAAAATTCATCCAGCTTAAAACCATTTCCCAGCGGTACGTCGTTTACGGAAAGAGAATCGGACCGGCCCATGTTAAGCAGGCTGTCTGACATTTCCTGTCTGGAAACCTTATCGGAATCGCACCAAATGACGGCACGTGTCAGGGCGTTGAATAGCTCTCTGATATTTCCCGGCCAGGAATGCTGATTGATAACACTCATGGCACCAGCCGTTAACGATGGAACCGTTCTTGTTCCGTCGCGTGAAATGTTGTCCTGCAGTTTGTTCAGCTTGTCCTCGACCAGCAATTTCAGATCGCCCGCTCGTTCTCGCAGAGCAGGCAGGTTTAAGACGCCCAATGCCAGGCGATGAAACAGATCTTCCCGAAAGCGACCATCCTGAATTTCGACGGCAAGATCTTTATTGGTAGCTGAAATAATTCGGACATCGACCTTGCGCGTTTGATCGTCGCCGACCCGCCGCACCTGACCTTCCTGCAGCACCCGTAACAACTTGACCTGCACCATCAGCGGCAATTCACCAAGTTCGTCCAGAAACAGCGTGCCACCATCAGCGGATTCAAAGCAGCCAGCCCGATCCTCCGATGCTCCAGTGAACGCCCCTTTTCGATGCCCAAACAATTCAGATTCGACCAGGTCCTTCGGCAGTGCACCACAGTTTACGGCCACGTACGGACCGGATGCTCGAGCACTGGCACAATGAATGGCTTCGGCAAACAGCTCTTTCCCTGTCCCGGACTCACCCAAAATCATGACCGGCACATCAAACTCAGCGACTCTCTGGGCGCGACCCACGACTCGCTTCATCGCCTCACATCGATAGATGAGTTTGTCAAAAGCCGCTGTCGTACGATCTTCATATAAAGCCGTGACTGCGTCAGATTTTGCCTTTGCGGTTTTCCGAGGCAGATAGTCGGCGGCAATATCAAACGGAAATTCAGGCACGTACACACCCGATTCCAGAGACGATGCGATCAAACCAGCATTGTATCTTGTCGTCGCCAGTATCAGCCACATGGCGCACATGGCAGACGTTCCCGGACTTAAATGAAACGTCAGTCTGACAGGTCCGTCGTCAAGAACCTGTTGTACACAATTGCTGGCCGCTTCGTAAACGTCCCGAAAGTCCATCGGGCTTGAGAGACTGACGGATTTGAGTTCAATGGTGGCGTCGGTATAGCCTTTCAGCCATTCCACGTAACCGTCCGTCTTGGATTCACCGTAGTCTGAAAGCAATACGATGCGATCGAAGGCAAGCTTCGTGACGGCACTACAAACAGGTCCTGTGCCGTTTCCAGTTCCCGCTGCGGCATTGAGATCGTGTTGACCAACCCAACTCACCAAAGTGTTTTGCATTTGCTTATCCGACTGTCAGAAACATCAATCAGCCGAAAGCTTATACGATCTCCTGAGCAGATTCGCCGCTGCCGCCGTTCGTAACTTCAGTTTGACAGGGATGAAAACAGCCAATACGCACGAATCGTATTACGCTCAGCACGTAAATGTCGGGATATTCCATCGGCACCTGAAATCCACCGCGGCGACTCACCGATCTGATCGGCAGGTGTGACTTTCCGTAGGTCGGTATTGACCGTCAGATTTCAGAATTCGTTGGCTCTGGGCGACTGGTTGCTCGTTCAAACTCAGCGAACAGGCCTTCTCTGCGATACCCGATGACTTCCAGATATTCGATGGCTCGTGTGCAACCCACATAGAAGGCAGCTCGACCGTCGATATTGGTCTTGAACTGATTGGCAGATACCAGCAGTACGCAATAGGCGTCGTATCCCTTCGCAGATGCCACGGTCGACAGCGTCAGACGTTGTCGCTGGCCGAGAATTGCATCTTTCTCTTCGAACGCCATGTGTAGTTCGGGAAGAAACGTTTTGCCAGCCCCGCTTAGAAATTTCGCCAGGTTCTCAATGCGATCCTTACGAAATGACAGGACCAGGATATCTTCGATACGCACTTCCTGATCCAGTATCAGCCATTGTAGCCTGTCAAGTATCAGCTGGTTTTCCGCCGCTTCGCTCTCAGCAAAAGTTGCCTTGGCAGGCAGACCTTCACGCTTTGCAAACTTTGTTCGCCAGTAGCCTTCGCAGTCTTCCAGCAGATTTTTATCGACCAGCGTGGAAATATCGCCAAAGGCCTTGGTTGGCACCTTCGACGCCTTTTCCGCGAAACTGCCGTATAGCACGTTAAATGCCGCGTCAACGATTTGCCGCGTGTTCCGAAAGCACTCGACCATGATGCGAGAACGCCCGCCGATAACATTCAGACCAAGTGATTGCCAGTTAGGTCGCTTTTGACCATAGAGGTTCTGGGCATCGTCATAGAACACAAACAGACTTGGTTCCGGCAGGTGTCGTTTCGTCAGTTGACTAAGCAGCTGAAACTCTGCTTCTGCAAAGTCCTGGCCTTCATCGCAGTAGATTGCGTCGAATGCATTTCCATCAAAGGTGGCGGTGTCATTTTCCTTAAGAAAGGCAAGGTCGGCCAGATATTTGTCAGCACGCATCTGGTCGCTGACGCCCTTTGCGAAAATTTTCTGGTATCGCCACACACCTTTTTCAGACAGGTGCCACATCAAACGGTTGAACGCCAGCACCGTGACGACTCCATCCGGTAAAGAGGCTCCCGTGCGCTGCCGATAAGCAACTGCAATTTTCTTTTCCACAAACGGCACCAGCGTTCGGTTGAAACAGACGACCAAAATCCGTGGCGGATTTTCACGATCCTCGGAAAACAGAGATTCCTGACTGCACAGTCGCTGGACTCGGCGAGCCAGATTGTTGGCCAGAACTATCGTCTTACCGCTTCCCGCGACACCGCGAATGACGCGTGGGCCTTTCTCCCAATACTGAGCTGACAGAGTCTGCTGTTCGTCAGATAGCGTTTTGTAAGATTCTGCGGACTCGTCAAACATTTCGCCCAGCGTCGCTTCGCGCGGGCGTCGCGGTTGCCGTTCTTGAGGCTCTGGAAAAAGTACGGAGGAATCTCCAAATGCACAATGTACGGCTCTGAGTTCTGCTGCTGGCCAGAACGTCAGGCTAGCCCCTTCAAGACGCTTCCCCCCTGCTTTTTCCAGGCCGCGGCTGAGTCGCAGCAGATCATCCTCAAAAATCAGCTCCTGTGGACAAAACGCTTCTTTCCCCCAACGCTGCATCCATTCCGAACGCGTAATGCGGGGCAGCGCCACAAAGTATCGAAACGGAATTGAGAATTGGCCTTCGTAAACTCGCTGGGCCGCATCTTTGATATCGAACATCGCATTACGCACTTGAGCGAACGGATTGCGGCTGTGTGCCCCGCCGGCGTATTGAATGCCAAACTGCCCTCCCGGTGAAATCTCTTTAATGTCACTCAAGGAAACGCCTTTGACCTCGACAACTGCCACACCACGAATGGGGCACACGATCACTACGTCAGCGGGCCGCGCAGTTGATCGCGTCAGACTGGGCTCGCACAAAACGGTGGCTGATTCTTCCTGTGTTGTCTGAATGACGTCTGCCAGAACGCGGCGATGTGCGTCATTGCTGGCATCTTGAAATCCAAACACACTGCACGTCGCGTGCTGCACAATCCTCGCCAGATTTTCTCGGTTCATAAACGTTAGCCGTCAACAGCACAAACAACGCACCAAGGTGCGAAGAAGTACAAAGGTTATCAAGGCAGTGATGCCCGCGTTGGTGCAGGCCGTGGGGCGAGCATTCTCACGTCGCAGGCTTCAGTTGCAACCATGCCTCGCCCATCACCCACGCTGGGGTAGTTCACGAAAGCCTAGCTCACTCCAATCTTAACATGAAAACCGGCAAAAGATCGGTCCACTGACCGCATCGTGAATTTTCCATGAAGGTCGTTCGTGAAGGGGGGCAACCACGAATTCTTTGGCCGATTCGACAGCCATGAACCTTTGAATTCCGCACGGCCGGCACTGGGAGAACGGGCATGGCCAATAGCTAAAAAAAAGGCCCGCGATTCCGGATGGAATGGCAGGCCTTCAGATGCTTCCGAGCTGCGTTCCAACCATGTTTGTGGAGACAAACGTTTGGCCGTCAGCACAACAGGCTCAGCGGGCCGCCAGTGGTTCAGCTGCAGTTCGGTTAAGTTCGCGGATCAGAGTACTCGCTTCACGAAGGGAAAGATCGGCGGGACTCATCCGCTGAAATCTTTGCTGAATCAGGCTCTGCAGATCCAGCTGCTGTCGCCGAGCCATTGCCAGAATGGCACGCAGTTGATTCGTCGTCATACTGCTGCCAGGCGGCTTCCGATCCGTTCCAGAGCGATTAGACTTTGCATTGGAATCGAAAGACTCTCGTGGATGGCGGCTGGTGCGACTGCTGCCATTTCTGTCAGGCGGATTAACCTGCTGCTGTGCCAGCTGATCATTGACAGCCTGCTTGCAGGCCGCAAAGGCTCTCGACACAGTCTGGTGGAAGCCGTCGGGATTGCCGTCAATCATGGAATGATCAATTTCAAATTCCACATGACAGCTCGCACCGAGCGAACCGTAGTTGGGCTGGCCGATTTTCTTTTGCAGGCCAACGGATAGTTTGACTGCCATATCTGAATCTCCAAGGTAAGTGAACAGAATAACCGCCACCTTGGCCCGTTGAGGCCGAGGCGGCGGAAACAAAAGAGGGACGAATCAGGCTACGCGCACACCGCGTGGCTGTGAAACAACCGCAATATTGCGTTGGAGGTCCAGCTCGTCCCAGTCGATCATCTGCGGTGGCAGATTGTCGGGTTCCGGGTCGAAGTCCACTTCAAACGGATCTGCCACGCTGAAACCGCGTTGACGGATGGCTCCAATATCTT
>Ga0209491_10003585_pt1 | contig 25391 bp, 27 predicted proteins | sample BON02_FD_187213 | JGI IMG/M metagenome (GOLD analysis project Ga0209491, IMG submission 187213) | Freshwater microbial communities from Lake Bonney liftoff mats and glacier meltwater in Antarctica - BON-02 (SPAdes) (version 2) | ecosystem: Environmental > Aquatic > Freshwater > Ice > Glacier...
GAACAAGAAGATGAAGGAGGTACATATATGCCCACCATCAACAGCAGCAGCAGCAAAAGAAGAAATAATAGTCATATATTTGTGTTTGTGTGTTTGTGTGTGAGTAGGAGAAAAGAGGAAGAGAGATAAAAGGAAGCAGCAACAGCAGCTGCAGCAGCAGCAGCAGTGTTGAGACGAGCGAAGAAAGAGGAGGAGAATTAGAGAGAAGAGCAAAGAGGAAGTGAGGAGGGAGAAGGGGAGAAGGAGGCACGAGGAGAGGAGGACAGGAAGGCAGGCCTCAGTCCAATGAGGCCCCACGTGGTGACGACGAAAGGAAGGAAGAGAGAGAGAGAGAAAGAGAGAGGAGAGCAGAGAACGAGTAGGAGATGAAAGGCTGTGTATGTGTGAAGAAAGTAAGAGGAGCGAGGACGGAGGGCGCGCGAGAGGGTTGTTCGATTTAGCTGTCGTCGCTAGAAAAGTGCTCAGGAAAAAAACGCGGGCCTCGTCAGTCGTGGCGCATGCGTTTTGGAGAAGCGGAGGAGAGAGAGCAAAAGCAACAATCAGACACACATACACAACAACAACTGTTCCTGTTTATTCTGGCCAGCCCACTCACATCCAGCCTCCGACACGAAAAAAGCGACCGTCAGCCAACCAGCCACAAGACGCGTCTCTCTCTGCTCTCTTTGAAATTACAAAAAGAAGGAAAAGCAAGAATCGAACGGAAAATGAAGTCCAGCCATCAATATTTTGTGCTGTCGTCCGCTCGTCTTTTGATTCCTTCCCTTTGCGGGTGCGTCTTGTCCATCTTATCTCACATATAACTCACTCGCCACTCTTTCTTCTTCGCCTCACTCATCACTCTTTCATCTTCGCCTTACAAATCCTCCCTCCCTCCCTTCCTTTTCCCCCCTCCCTCAGCCATCCATCTCCTCTTTCTCCTCCAGCACGCCCGCTTCTGGCTTAATCTTCTGGTAGATCGAGGGGAAAGCGCCTTCACAATCATACTTCTTTCGCATCTTGTCGTAGAGCGTGTGATTGAACATTTCTCGAAACTCGGCCTCGCTCATGAAGGTGTCTGCGTAGAGGCATTGATAGCTGGCAGGGAGGAAGGGAGGGAGGGAGGGAGCGAGGAAAGGGAGATGAAACCAAAGACATTTTTATTCCAAGCTGATGGATAAATGGAATGAATATTAAAGCTAAAGAGGTGGGACAAGAAAACCCCTACGTACCCGCCCACGTCCCGTGTGTATTGCTCCATGGCCCGGATGCAGGCCTTGGCGTTCCAGGGCTCCTTCCGACGGACCTTTTCGGGCACTATGTAAAATAAATAAAGAAAAACAAGGAGGAAAACGTGAGTGAAACAGCGCGGAAAAAAACATTTAAAGGCGTCGTCTCTATATATATTCCCAACCCAGCCACTATCCAGATACTCACCTCCATATGCGCCCAAATCGAAGAACAAAGACTTGCCCTTGACCTTGTTGGTGGGATTGCGCAGGAAACCCTCATGGTCAGAACCGTGGTCGAAGACAGCAATAGGAAAAATGAGCAGGGGGTAAATCTCAAACCAATCGTGGAAGAGGTTGAGGGAGCGGGCCATTTCGTCGATGGGGATGATGCTGTGGGTGTGCAAGGAAGAAGACGGAGTGAGTCACAGTTAGGAGGAGTAAAGGTGGGTGCGGCAGCAAGAAAAGGCATGCTTGCACCCTCCCCTATTTTAGCTCCCCTCACACTCACTCACCACCCCTCACCCCTAATAACACTCACATGTCTTGTACCACATGCTTGTAAACCACCTCCCGTCGAATCTGCGGTGTCATGGTCAGCTTGATAAACGAGACCTTAGGCGCACCCAGCCACCCTAGAAGATAACGATACAAAGGGTGGTTGCCAAACGGAATCAAATCCCGCAACTCCCAAAAAATAGAGCGAGTAAACCGATGATGATAATGACGCACAGGAATGTACTCATCAAATCCTCCCTTGCTCGTCAACGCCTGCTTCACATGCAAATAATACCAAGGCTTCCAAAAATGATTCACACCGTTCACCTTCCGACGCTTCTCGGGCGTGTCCACCTCTGCAAATTCACCAATCTGAATCACACTTTTCTCCTTGCTATACACCGTGGCCTCCAAAAACTCAGGAGGATCTTCCGCCTCGCTCAACTCCTTCATTTGCTCACACAGTTCCGCTTGCGTGTGGCACGGGAGATACCGCACATGCACATAAGGCTTGATAGGAATAATTTTCAGCTCCACCGCAACGAGGAACCCAAGCGTGCCATGGGACCAAGGTAAGGCATAAAACAGCTCCGGGTTATTCTCACGAGTCACGCGGAGGAGCTCTCCCTGCGACGTGACAATTTCAAAAGCCAACACAGTCTCTTGTAGCAGCCCAAAACGATGCGAATTCGTCTCCATTCCTAGCCCCATGCACAAGCCTCCGATGGTGAGCGCTTCCATTTCTACTTGAATAGCCAATTGAACTCCCAATGGGACCAGCGTCCGAGTCATGTATCCCATGTCGACCGAGGGCTCCGTGCGCACATATCCCTTCTCGGTGTCCACGTGCAAAATGTCTCGAAGGAAACACTCGATTTTGCTGCAGTCTTCTTTGAAAGTGGCCGTGCGTGTAGACCTACGGAGAGGGGATGTGGAGGGAACGTTAAGGTGTGTGCTTAGTATTGCCTGCATTCGTTCCTCCTCCTCCCAACTTACATAGTAAGCCAAGATGCCCGCGCCGTGCACATCGTTTTCTTCCCCCGCAATCCCGCCGCATTCCAGCGCTTCACTTGCTCCTGCACATGCCGCACCCGCGCGTCGTGGAGTTTGGGCGCCACCTGAAAGGTCCGAAAGAACCAGTCGCGCAATTCAAAATACTGCTCAAAGAGGAAGGAGAGGGGGAGGACGACTAGTAACATCACCACGCCTCGGTATCGCGTCATCCACTCCATCCAGAAACGCGTGAATGGATCGAGGTCCTTGTTCCCGTTCATCTTGCCCTTGGCCATGCGGGCCTTGACCACCAGCGGGAGGGCAACGATGCTGGCAAAGCAGACGGTGCCAAGCGTTATGAGGGCGGCGTAGAGGAGGGAGGAACGCCTAACTTGCGTTGAGGAAGAGAGAATTAGAGACAACAAAATGTGAATGTTGGCAGTTGCTTTGCCTTGACAGAATTACCCAAGGCTTCTGGCACGTACCCCTCGTTCTTGCTTTCCATTTGCCCTTGTTGTTCCTGCCTGAGCTGTCCGGGTTGCCGCTTCCTTCACCGCGTTGTATATAGCCTGTTGTTTGTACTGGGTTTGTGAGATGGAAAGTACGTGAATGCGTGGCTGTGGGCAGCAAAAGTATGTCCCCCCTGTAGTAAGGCCGCTGCTGCGCAGCAGGGGGCATTGAGGAGACAGCAGCCTACCAGAACTGCTGCGCATCCCAGAGCGGCGGGCAAAACTTGCTGCTAGCTTACGCTCGTCCTGTATTCAAGGAATCAGGCACTTCTGCCGGAATGTGCTTGTGTATGTGCACACAAATCGGTGCCTCAGAACACGACGCGATGGGGCGAGTGCCCTACCAGAATATCGAGCTCCCTTGGCTAGCCACTGACCAAAACACCCACCCCACACAAACACACCACACACGACCAAACAGGGGAAGACAACATCATGCCTCCGCCTGTCTCGGCCGGCGTGCTCAAGAGCCTGCAAAAAGCCAGCGTCGCGGCCATGAAAGCACCCGACGCGTCGACCTCCTCCCCCCAGCCACCGCACCCCCAACAAGACTTGCTGCCCAAACAATTCCAGCAATTCCAAGACCGGGCATACTGGGACACCTTCTTTCGGGAGCGGAAGCAGGAGGCGTTTGAATGGTATGGGACTTACGAGGAGCTGCGTCCCTTCGTGGCCAAGACTGTGGAAGGCAGCAAGGGGAAGCAACGGGAGCGGATGCTGGTGATTGGGTGCGGGAACTCCGATTTCTCCACCGAGTTGTACTGCAAAGGCGGCTACCACCGTGTAACGAACGTGGATTTCAGCGCGCCTGTGATTGATGAAATGCAACGCAAGACGCAGGTGTTGTGCCCGAAGATGGAGTGGAAAGTCATGGACGTGACGACGATGTCTCAAGAATTGGGAGCGGCCAGCTTTGACGTAGTCCTAGACAAGGGCACGCTGGACGCAATTTTTAGTACTTCTGAGTGCGAAGGACCCGCGGATCTGATGCTGGATGAGGTGGGCCGCGTGCTTTCTCCGATGTTTGGCCGGTATATGGTGGTGACGCTCGGGCAGGACTTCATCTTGCGGAAGCTGCTGCAGCGCTTTGATGGTGGAGGGGAGGGCGGCTGGCGCTTGGCTTTGCATGCTGTGGAGGACCCTATGGCGGCCTCGCCATTTTTGACCTTGGTCGGCATTGCGTATCGTATAAGTGAGAATGAGGAGAATGACGACAGGAAAGGAATCAGTGTCCGTTTCGATGCGAGCGGGCGACGGCTTTTGGACAAGGACGCAAAGCATTTCGGTCCTGGCGATCACGCCGACGTTTTATCGTTAGTCACGATGGCGCAAGAGCGTGCCGCTATCAAGCACGAGCTCCGTCAAGTCACTCCGGGTCGGTTCAAGGGAGAAGTCAATATTTGGATGGCCCGGCAAGCAGAGCAAGAAGGAGAAGAAGCAGCAGCAGAAGCAGCAGCAGCAGCAGAAAGCCCGCGCTACACACTGAGCATTGTCGACCTCATCCCACCCACTCCCACCCCCTTGCCTTGCGCTGTCCTTATTATCCCGCAAGGCCGAGAGCATGACTGGCTCTTCTCCACCGCCGATGGCCTGCGGCAGGTGGGGCAAAGCGCAGACTACCAACGTTTGATCTGCGTGCGGATGAATCGCGGGCATCGTTTCAAGGATATGGAGGAAGTGAAAGCGGAGCTTGGGCCTGTGGTGATTGATTTTGTGCCTGTTGATCGGGATCCTGCTTATTTAGTGCCTTATTTAGCGGTGGGGGAGTCGATTGGAAGTAGGAGTGCAGTGGTCGCGTCGGGGGACTTACCTGGATGTGGACGGTATTGTGTGGAGGAGGAGGAGGATGATGATGAGGATGGGAGGGATAGAGGGGCGGTGTTGCGCCGGTTGGTATTTTATCGAAACCAGCACGTGATTCAGAGTGAGGTGAGGTTGGTGCCTTCTCCCCCTGCTTCCTCCTCCTCCTCCTCGTCCTCGTCCAAGAAAAATAAGGGCGGTGGCAAGAAGAAAGGCAAAGGCAGCAGCAAAAGAAATGCAGACAACACACAGCAGGAAGAGCAATCAAACGGCAACGGCACGACGCACTCCTTTGTGGTTGATTGGTCCTATCTCAGCTTTGATTACCACCGCGCCATCTTAGCAGGGCTTATCGCCTTGACCTACCCCTCCCTCCGCCGCGCCCTGAAAGCAAACGAACGACGACGTTGCTTGGTCATTGGGTTGGGAGGAGGGGGTCTGCCGCTGTTTATTCGGCGGTATGTGCCTTGTGTAGATGTGACGGTGGTGGAGCTGGAGGGGGGCTTGGCAGCGTTGGCGGAGGAATGGTTTGGGTTCACCCCGAGGCCGGAGGAGGGGCTGAGGGTGGATGTTGGGGATGGGTTAGAGCGGGTTTGGCTTAAGCAGGGAGGGGGGAAAGAGGAGGAGATTGAGAAGTGGGATGCTATTGTTGTTGATGTGGATAATGCGGATGCGAGCTTGGGTATTTCGTGCCCGGCGCCTGCTTTTTTAACACCTGAATTTCTGGAAGCGTGCCGCGCGCGTTTGACGGATGATGGTGGTGTTCTTATAATGAATGTGGCGGCAAGGTCATCGGAGTTGTTGGGTGGAGCGATTGGGGCGGTGGGGAAGGTGTTTGTGGGGGGGGAGGTGCATGAGGCAAGGCCGACGGAGCAGGATGTGAATCGCGTGTTGTTTGCTCTGAAGACGCCGCGGGCTGCGAGTGCGTGTAAGTTATCCTTGGGGCTACAGGCGGAGAAGTGGCTGGAGGAGTGCTTTCCGGGGAGTAAGAATGTGGATCCTTTGGGGTTGTGCGAGATGCCGATTACGAAGCGCAGGTAGGAAGGGAGGAGGAGGAGGAGGAAGGACAGACAAATGTGTAAACAAACGATGAAGAAATAGAAAAAAAGCAAAAATGAAATAAAAAACGCAAGCTTTCTGATTTTGCACTCTGTGTTGTTTTTGTCGTCATCCTCGTTCGTTCCTTGTTTCATTTTGTGTAGTTTTTGTATGTTTTGTCCTTGCTGGTCGTAATTAAAAGACGCTCATAAGAATGCCTTTCTTTCCCTTTTCTCACTGCTCTCCTCACATGCATCCTACTCTCCGATCCCGCCGCCGCACCACCACCACCACACACATTCTCACACACACATATAAGGGGCACTCAAATGCCAAAAATGAAATCGCAGACTCAGACCTAGTGGTCGGCTGCTCACCTCTAACCTACTGCCTATGCAACGTTGCGTCGCTTTTTCTCCTTCTCCTTTTCTCTCTCTCCCTTCTTCCTCCCTCCTTCCCTCTCTCTCCCTCTTCCTTTTGTTGACCATACCGGGGCCTTCTCTCTATGTATATAAACTCTTCGCGAGCTGTCATCATCAGTGAGGACATCATCTTCCTCCGCCTATCGTTCCTTCCCTCCCTCTCTCTCTCCGTCTTATCTCTTCCTCTCCTCTCAAATTTTCTGATAAGCTTAAACCGATGTTCCTCATCCATATATTTTTCCAACGAGCGAAACACAAATCAATTAAAAACTAAAACCCCTCCTCCCTCCCTCCCTCCCTCCCTCTATCTAATTCGTCGCCTTGTGCGTCTCGCACCAAGCCCGGGCATTCTGAAACATGCGCAACCAAGGCCCGACCCCCGTCTTCATCCCCTCCCACTCCCTAGGCAGGTACGGCCACTGCCACCCCAAGTAGCAACGCTCCGGGTGAGGCATCATGGCCAAATGCCGTCCATCCTCCGAGCACAACGCAGCAATCCCAAGCGGAGAGCCATTAGGGTTAAATGGGTAAATTTCCGTCGCATTATTATCATCATCCACGTACTTCATCGGGGTCAACTTCTTCTCCACCACAAATGCCTGCGTCTCCGGCGTGGGGAAATGCACGCGCCCCTCCCCATGAGAGACCCACACGCCCATCGACGAGCCAGCCATACCTTCAAACATGATCGCCGCCGACTCCTGGATCTGCACAGAGGTGAAACGCGACTCGAAGCGTGCGGAGTTATTCTCAATAAAACGAGGCTGCGCCGCTTCCGCCACGTTGTGGTCAGGGTAAGGCACCCAGCCCAGCAACGCCATCAACTGGCAGCCGTTGCAGACGCCCAAAGAGAAGGTATTCGGGCGGGCCTTGAACGCCTCCAGCTGCACGAGCACGCTCGGGTTAAACTTGAGCACGGCCGCCCAGCCCTTGGCCGAGTCCAGGACATCAGCATAGGAAAACCCACCGACGAAGACAATGCCCTGGAAGCTGTCCAAGGTAATGGTAGAGGCAAGCAAATCGTTCACATGCACATCAAACACCTCGAAGCCCGCGGCATAGAAAGCCGAGATCATCTCCCTATCTCCATTGCTCCCCTCCTGGCGGATGATAGCCACCTTCACCTTCTCCGCCGCCTCCATCGTCGCCGCAGGCGTGGCCTCCGGCGTGTAAGTCAACGTCCACTTCGGCCCCGTGCGGGACGCAAGTCCCTCCCTCTCCTGCACGGCACACTCAGGGTTGCACTGCCGCTTCTCGAGCTCAAAACCCGTCTCCTCCCACACGTCGCGGAGCACAGGCATATCAGCATCAATGACCGCCTCGCCATTCACTCGGACCACGCACTTCTTCGCGCTGGTCGTCTTGCCGATCACCGAGGCCGCCAGTCCCTGCGCCGCATACGCAGCCGCCACAGCCTCCGCCTCCGCCGTGGGCACCTCCAAAACAATGCCCACCTCCTCATTAAAAAGGGTGGAGAGCGCCGTCTTCTCACTCCCAGCAGGCACGACCAAATCAACATCAATCCCACAATTGCCCGCAAACGCCATCTCCAGCAACACCGTCGCCAACCCCCCATCCGAGCGATCATGACCCGCAAGCAACGCCCTGTCCTCGATGAATTGCTGCGTGACCGTAAATAACGCAACAAGCTTGGCAGGGTCCTCCACATCAGGCGTCTCATTCCCGAGCTGATTATAAACCTGCGCCAACGCCGTCCCCCCCAACCTCGCCTTCTCCGCGTCCAGCTCCACAAACACCAGAGAACTCTCATCCGGCCGCTTCAAATCAGGCGTGACCGTCTTTGTAATATCACTCACAGTGCAATAAGCCGGAATCGTCAAATTCCCGGGGCTCTTCACCACCTCCTGCTCCACCCTCGCAGCCATCGACAAGGAATCCTTCCCCCCATCAATCCCCACACCCATTGCCATCAGAATATCCCTCAACGCCTCACAACAATCATACATCTTCGGCCCCTCCCCCTCGAATTTCGCAGCCCACATCCAATTCCCCGCCACCTTGATATCAGACAACGACGAGAGCTTCGCCCACATAATATTTGTGATCGTCTCAGCAACCGTCATTCGCGCCATCGCCGCTGGGTTAATCAAACCCTTAATTGGCTGCTCCCCACACGTGACAGCCGCGCCCGTCAACGACAAATGACTCTGCGCCACCACCCCCACATTCGCCAACGGCGTGTGCAAAGGCCCCACGCACTGCTGCTGCGCCACCAAGCCCGTCACGGACCGATCGACCTTGTTGGTCAAAAACCGCTTGCAGCACACAGCCAGCAACCGCAACACTCGATCCAAGGCCATCTCAACCGTCAGGCCTTCTGGGAAGGACAGCGGCTCCAAAGGCATAGGCACACGCGTCATCGGGAACTCCTTCTGCGGCATCTTGCCCAGCACCAAGTCCAACGGCAGGTCCACCACCGTCGTTCCGTCCTTCGAATCAATCACCACCACCCGCCCATCCTCCGTCACCTCCCCCACCGCCGCAATCACGCAATTCTCCCGCTTGGCAAATGCCAACACCATCGGCAAGTCCTCCTTAGTCGTCAAAAAGCAATCATTCTCCTGGTACTCCGCCCCCCAAATCTCCAACGCACTCAACGTCGGATCGCCCAGAGGAATTTTCCTCAAATCATACAACGCCCCCAGCGGCTCCACAATCTCCTTCAACACATTCCCATTCCCCCCCGCCCCCTGGTCATGGATCGAAACAATCGGGTTCTTCTCCGCCAGCTCAATACAAGACCTCAACACCCGATTCAACTTATTCTCCATCTCGGCATCCCCCCTCTGTACCGCATTGAAATCAAGCTCCGCATCCGCCTCCCCCGACGCGCGACTCGACGCCGCCCCTCCCCCCATCCCAATCCTATACGCAGGCCCCCCAATCTTCACCACCACCATGCCCGGCTTCGGCTCCTCCTTCTGCGCGTGCAACGCATTCAGATTCCCAACCCCCGCACTAAACATAATGGGCTTAATAAACTCATACCGCTCCCCATTCGGCAGCCTCTGACCAAATGACCGCGTATACCCACTCACGACCGGCTCGCCGTACTTGTTCCCATAATCCGACGCACCATTACTCGCCTCAATCTCAATATCCAAGGGACTAGCCATCGAGCCCGGGTACTTAAAAGTCGCATCCTCCCAAGGTAAGACATACCCAGGAATCCGCAGATTACCCACACAATAAGCACTCATCCCCGCCACCGTCGAATTCCCCCTCCCACAAGCCTGCACATCCCTCAACCTCCCTCCCGTCCCCGTCTCCGCCCCCGGGAACGGCGCAACGCCCGTAGGGAAATTATGCGTCTCAGCCGTCAGGGTGGGGTGGAAGGTGTTGCTGTACTCCACCATCTTCGACGGGTGCCCCGGCGTCTCAGGCTTAAGCGTCGTGATCGGATACCCACGAATCGCGCGCGAATTGTCAAAAAAAGCTATAATGGAGTTATTGGGCTTATCCTTCGGCAAGGTGTCCTTGACCATCTTAAACAACGTATCAGGCTGCTCGACCCCGTCAATAATAATCTTCCCCCCAAAAAACCAATGCCGGGAATGCTCCGAATTCGACTGCCCCATGTCAAAACACTCCACATCCGTCGGATTCCGCTGCAAGCGATTCGTAAACAAATTCGTATAATAATCCAGATCCCAATCATCAAACCCCAGCCCCAACTTCTCATTCAACGCCTCCAGCGCCGGGCGCCCCTCCTCCAAAATCGGCACCACCTGGATCTTCTCCGGCAGCAAACCAGTCTCGAATGTCTGCAGCGGCTCAGGGTAAGGCATCTCCGTCATGCGATCATGCACCTGCGCCACAAACGCCGTCGCCTGCTCGTCAGTCAACGCAGCCTTAGTCCACACCAAATAGCGTCGGGAGCGCTCCAAGCGGTTGACCCCGTTCAGGCCACAGGCTTGGCACACCGACACAGCATTGGAAGAGTAGGCTGTGCTGAACGTCAGGCGTGGCCCCACCTCAAAAATCTGCCCAACCAGCCCGTCCTTCCCTGAGGCCAGGACGTCCGCCAGGAAACTGCCGCCCGGCCGGGTTTGGGAGGGCTCGAAGGTCTCGCGCAGGATCCACAGGAGGCGCTGTGTTGGTGTGCGTGGGTGCGGTGGTGGGAGAAAGAATAGGGAGAGGTGAGCTGCGTGCTACGGGGGGGAATCTTTGGGTGAATTGTAGCTTCACACACACGTACCTCGCTCTCCTGCTCCGAGAAGGGCTCCGCGTTGGCCGCGAGTTGGACATTGAAACAGAACTCGGTATCCACGGCCTCCACCTCGGGCAGGGCCGCCTTGATCTTAAAATTCAGCTTCTTCACGTGCGGCTCCGCGTACCCGGGGGCACGGAAATAGTGCAGCATGGTAGTGTCCGTCTTTTGCCGCTTCGTCGTCCCGTTGCTGGCCATGCTTGCGAGGGGAGGACGGAGGGGGGGTGGGGAGGCTAAAAAAGGATTGGATGGACCTGTGACGGCGCGACCCGTGGCAAAAGGCAGCGACGACGACGAGGTCTGTGGTGTGTGTGTGTGTGTGCAAGTGGGGTGCATGAGTACATGGCATGACGCCCGCCCCTTGGAAAGCGTCCTAGTAGCGGTAATTGAAGCAGTTGTGGTGGAAGCGTTAGTCAAGTGGACAGGAGGGAGAGTGGGGAGGTCAAAGCCCCTACTAGTGGTGGTGGACACGCCCAAAGCCAACCAACAGCACAACAAGGACAGGATATTTTGGTCCTCCGCCCTGCCGTCCAGGCCACCGCGCGAAGAACTTGGGAAATTGACCAAAGACCAGAAAACTTGGCCGCCTCCAATACGAACGGGGATAAAGTGGTGGAAAGCATCTTGGCTACAGTAGTGTAGGGCTCGGAACGGAGGCCGGACAACAGCTTTCGGGGTGAGAACTGCGCGGTTTGCCTACACTTTTTGATAATCGAGGGTCGTTTATTCAGGAAAGGAAAAAAATCCTCTTTTTATTTTGGAGAGGGTTATCTTTTGGTCGCACAAATGCCCGCCAACAAAAAATAAATCAGGATCAAATCGTTGAAAAGTAAAATTAAAAATAAACAACAGAACAACAGCACACCAGCAAAAAAGCGAAGTTATCAACTGCTAATCCAATCTAGCTCACGATTTTTCACCTTCCTTCTTTGTTTCTCCGCGTCTCAGTGCCAAACACTTTTGCTGCTGTTATTCCTCTTGTCAAAATACCTACACACACGCCACCACACGGACGCCTCCAACGTCATTTCTCCTGCTTACATCATGTCTCGCTCGCCATCCTTCTTGGTGTTGTACCCCTGCTTCTCGTACTTCTTTTTCTGTTGAGTTTTTGTGAAGGACAGAAAGAGAGGAGAGAAAGAAATGAGCAAAGGGAAGCCACACATTTGTTTTTCTAACAAACGCACACACACTTTTGAACCACTTCTTCAACCCTCCCCAAACTTCCACCTTTTTCTCCTCTCACACAAACTTTCCCAACCCCCCTTCATCCCCTCCCCAAAAGCCAGCACGTACCAACTCGTCCTTCATGACAAAGTAGATGAAGCCAGGGAAAATGACAACGAGGCCAATCAGGGAAGGCACCGTCTTGCCGTCAAACTTGAACGTCTTCTCCGTAATCTCACGCCGTCCGTTCCACTCCTACGTGTGCATGTGTAGTGGTGAATGTGTAGGTGAGAAGCTTGAATAAAGAAAAGCGGAGTGGGGGGAAGCTCTAAAAAGACAGGCTCGCCTCGTTGTCGTCTTTTGGAATGGCGCCACCCGCTCTGCCTCACGCACGGCCCTTCAACAACCACCCTTCAACAACCACCCTTCACACACCGCTACTAGCCGATGAACACACATACACAATCAAAGGAGTCGACCCTTCTCCGGGGCTACACCCTCAGACAAGCACGCACGGGAGGCTGCTCGGTGGTGTTGGATCTCCCTCTGCCCTCCTCCTTCTCATCTCACGTACCTCGACAAAGTAGTTCTTCTCCACCAGGCCCGACATCTTTCGCTTCTGCTGCTGCTGCTGTTGGCGTTGTTGTCGGGTGGGGGCAAGAGTGGTGTGAGCGTCGTCGTCATCTCCCGAGCACGATAATCACAGGGCATCCTCCCTCCCCTCTTGATCGAGCAAGCTCTCCTCCCCTCTGACATACCTTGGCCACCGCCACCCCTTGGCCCCGCTGCAAGCCCCGTTGCACTGGACGTGCCAGTGCCCGAAGCATGGTTGGTGCTGTAGTGTGTGTTGTGTTGGGGAGTGAGTGACCGTCTTGATCTCATCGTCATCCGACGTGAGCTTGGAGACAAGAAGCAAGTTGTGCCTTTCATCATCGGCGGCTCAGCGGCCTCTCTGCTTGACCAGCCAAGCACCACCAGACAGATGTATGCCAGCACATTTCAGGCAGATTACTCTGTCCCCCACAGGCAAGTACTGGTCACAGAGAAAGGTCTAGGGCTTGGCCAAGACGAGGCTTGGCCTTCAGGATGACCCGAGAAAAAGTGGAGGCCTCGCTCGGAGCAGTTCTCTTCTCTTCTCGTCCGCACACAACGCACACAACCATTACCATTCCAGAACCCCTTACGCACCCCCACTCGCAGATCAAGGACGACGACAATGGGCATGTCGAGAGCCTGGGCATTCTGCTGCTGCGGGTCTGGCGAGGGCAGAGAGGCGGTCTTTACTATGTGAATCAACGCAACGCCTCTCCTTCGCCCAAGGACTGAGAAGCTTCCGTGCGTTGAAGACCCTTCGGGCCTTCCAAAGCCCCCCTGCCCAGGACAAAAGGGACCACGCCACCGACAAAAGGGACCACGCCACCGGCAGCGCGTGGACTTGCCGCGACTTGCCAGCCGGGCTCTTTCTGCGGAGCGGCTAGGGCGGGGCGGAGCGCGCTTTATGTCTGCCCTTCTTGCCCTCTGGCCACCATGTGAATCAGGGAACGAGAACAAAACGCTCGCGTCGTTGCTTCTTCCAAACCACCGCGTCTCGGCCGTGGGCAGGCGCACAAGCAGCCCTGTGGCGCTCGCGCCCGCGCAACACGTCGCTTATGGTGCTTACACACCTCTCTTGCATTGCGCTTGGTCCTCACCCGTCTCCTTTCCTCCCCCACCCCACAACACAGCAACACCCCATCGGTATCTACCCGTCGGCGTAGCAGCAGAAAAGGAGGCCAACAAGATGCTGGCGTCCCGCTCTTCCCTACGGCGCCTGCGGCCCGTGACTGGCACGGTAAGGATGGCAATGGAAAGGAGGGAGGGTAGGGAGGGACTTGGGCGGGGAGGAGAGAGAGGGGTGTGAGGATGGGTGCCTCTTGTCTGTTTGGTAGGGGGCGCTTGGGCTTGGATGAATGTTGCTATGATTGAGGCCTTCATTCTTGTTATGTTGTCGTATTCAAGCTTGTTGTGGGCGTCTTGACTCTCGCACATGGCGAGCGTACACGTTGTGTGGCATCGAGTGGGCTTCCCAACCTCTCCTCCCCCTGCGCCGCTTCCTCGGCGCGGCAATCACTTTCATTAATATTTCTCTCCTCCTCACACGTATACATCTGCTTGTCACTTACTCACCATCCCTCTCTCCCTCCCCCCTTCTCCCTCCACTCCAATAGGCCCTGCGTGGCAGCCTCGCGTCGCTCCAAATCCGCTCCCTGGCCGGCACCCCCTTGTCGGTGCTCGACCCCAAGGGCAGCCCCACCATTGAAGAGACCTACGCCAAGATGGCCTCCCGCTTGGCCGTGGTCCGCAAGACGTTGAATCGCCCTCTGACGCTGGCGGAAAAAATCCTCTTTGCTCACTTGGATGACCCCACCACCAAGATCACTCGAGGGGAGACGTACCTTAAGCTGCGACCTGATCGTGTGGCCATGCAGGACGCCACGGCGCAGATGGCCGTGTTGCAGTTCATCTCTTCCGGCCTGCCCAAGACGGCGGTGCCTAGTACGATTCATTGCGATCATTTGATTGCTGCTGAGAATGGGTCAGTCAAAGATCTGCATGCCGCCAAGGTGACCAATAAAGAGGTCTATGATTTCTTAGCTTCTGCCGGGGCGAAGTTCGGGATTGGGTTTTGGAAGCCCGGCTCTGGGATTATCCATCAGATAATCTTGGAGAATTACGCGTTTCCCGGTGGCTTGATTATTGGTACTGACTCCCACACGCCTAATGCGGGGGGGTTGGGCTTGCTGGCGATTGGGGTGGGGGGGGCGGATGCTGTGGATGTCATGGCGGGGATGCCGTGGGAGCTGAAGGCGCCGAAGGTGATTGGTGTGAAGTTGACGGGGGAGTTGAGCGGGTGGACGAGCCCGAAGGATGTCATTTTGAAGCTGGCGGGGATTTTGACTGTGAAGGGGGGGACTGGTGCGATTGTCGAGTATTTCGGCCCGGGTGTCGAGAGCATCTCAGCGACTGGCTTGGCGACGATTGCGAATATGGGCGCGGAGATTGGTGCGACTACCTCCACGTTCCCTTATACTAAGAAGATGGGGGCTTACCTGCGCGCGACGAAGAGGGAGGGCATGGCGGCGGCTGCGGATAAGTTCAAGGCGAATCTGACCGCGGACGAAGGGTGTGAGTATGACCAGCTGATCGAGATTGACCTGACTTCGCTTAAGCCCCATGTGAATGGACCTTTCACCCCTGATTGGGCCCACGTCGTCGGGCCGGATTTCAAGAAGACCTTGAAGGAGAAGGACTGGCCTCAGCAGCTCTCTGCCGGCTTGATCGGCTCTTGCACCAATTCTTCCTACGAAGATATGACGCGCTCCGCGGCCCTCACCAAGCAAGCGCTCGATGCCGGGCTCAAGTTCAAAGTCCCCTTCCACGTTACCCCCGGCTCGGAGCAAGTCCGCGCGACGATTGAACGCGATGGCCTCATCGAGATCTTCGAGAAGGCCGGCGGCACCGTCCTGGCCAACGCCTGTGGCCCCTGCATTGGTCAGTGGAACCGTAATGACGTCCCTAAAGGGAGCAAGAACAGCATCATCACCTCCTACAACCGGAACTTCGCCAAGCGCAACGACGGCAACCCGAGCACCCACGCCTTCGTCTCGTCCCCCGAGCTCGTGACCGCCGTGGCGTTCTCCGGCGATATCACCTTTGACCCTATGCATGACACGATCAAGCTGCCGAACGGCAAGGACTTCAAGTTTGCTTCTCCCGTCGGGAAGGAGCTGCCTCCTAAGGGTTTTGATCCGGGGGAGGATACCTTCCAGGCGTCTCCTGAGGATAGCAGCGGGCTGACTGTGAGTGTGGACCCGAAGAGCAGCAGGTTGGCGTTGCTGGAGGCGTTTGATCGGTGGAATGGCAAGGATTTGATGGACATGCCGGTGCTTATTAAGGCGAAGGGGAAGTGTACGACGGATCACATTAGTATGGCCGGGCCGTGGTTGAAGTTTAGGGGGCATTTGGACAACATCTCGAATAATCTGTTGATTGGTGCGGAGAACGCGGAGACGGGGAAGATCAATGAGGTGACTAATATTATTACGGGGGCGAAGGGGAAGGTGCCTGAGATTGCCCGTCAGTATAAGGCGCAGGGCGTGAGCTGGGTGGTGTTGGGGGATGAGAATTATGGGGAGGGGAGCTCGAGGGAGCATGCGGCGCTTGAGCCGAGGCATCTGGGGGGACGGGCGATTATTGTCAAGAGTTTCGCGCGGATTCACGAGACAAATTTGAAGAAGCAGGGGATGTTGCCTTTGACGTTTGCGGATCCGAAGGATTATGATCGGATTAGTGGGCATGACCGGGTGTCGATCTTGGGGTTGAAGGGTTTGAAGCCGGGCAAGCCGCTGAAATTGCATGTGAAGCCGGCGGCGGGCGGGAAGGAGTTTGAGGTTGTCGTGAATCATACTTTCAATGAGGAGCAGATTGAGTGGTTCAAGTATGGGAGTGCGTTGAATCGGATGAAGGCGATGGCGAAGTAAGGAGGGGAGGGAGGGATGGAGGAGGGAGGGGTGGATGGTGATTGACGACGTGCGCCGCGCGACGACGACGGCGAGTAGCTTTATTATTTACAGTACTATGTGTTTTTCCGGGTTCCAGCAGCAGCAGCAGCAGCAGCAGCAGCAGCAGCAGCAGCAGCAGCAGCAGCAGCAGCAGCAGTAGTACTGCGCTTGAGGGATGGATGGATAGACCTATATATGGAGCAGCAGCAGCAGCCTTCCATTCCCGGGGATCGTTGATTGTCATTTTTAGTTGAGAAAAAAGGAAAGGGCATTAAAAGGAGGGGGGGAGGGAGGGAGGGAGGGAGGGAGGGAGGGGCGGATTCTTATCTAATCTATGCGGATTATCTACTTGGCTGTGTTTATTCGTTACGATCGAAGAAAAATGAAGAGAGGAGAGGATGCTGCGGGCCCCATATGGTGAGGAAACAATATGAATGAGAGGGAGAGCTACGGTGGAGAGAAAGAGAGAGAGAAAGGGAGGAGAGGGCAGGTTGAGGACGTGATATAGAGACTTTCCTGCCAGAAGGTGGATTTTTGGAAACGCAAGGCGGGGAGGGAGCGGAGAAGGAGAAGGGAAGGAAGGGGTTCGTCCGCACACGCACACACACACATGAAGAATCGAAAAAAGAAGGAAGAAAAGCAGAAAGAAGGAGAGAGGAAAAGCGACCTGCGCGGCACGCTGTTCTTCCGCATTCATTAACTTATTTCGCTTCTCACTTCTCACTTTAAAAGACCTGCTTCTCACTTCTCACTCTCAACCCGGACACACACACACTAACTAATTAACCAACCCCTCTCTCCCTTCCTCCCTCCCTCCCTCCTTCTACGCCTTGCACTGCTTCCTCACCTCCTCCGCATACCACCCCAAATGGCCCCTAAACATTCTCGCAGCCTCATAACTCATATCCCTAGGCACCCCCACCCTTGCCCGTAGATAATCCAACCCCTGTGCAACCGCCTCCCCCGCCACAAAACCCTCCCCCGGCGGCGCCACGCCCTCCCTCCCTACCAACATCGAATGAGCCACCCCTCGCAAAGCAGCATCAAGTAGAGGTAAATACGCCTCATTTGGTTTCGCGTTCGGATCAGCCAAGTCAGCCATAACGGGGGGAACGCCCGGCTCCCCTAGAGCACGTGCAGCAAACTTGACGACCGCTTCAGGGTTAGCGAGCAGCTGTGCGGCTGCTTCTCTTCGAGCGGAGCCTTCGTTGAAAGTGGGGAGGAGAGGTTCCACCCCGTTTTGTTTGAGGGGAAGGGTCCAAGAGACGCCATCCCTCCCTGAAAGCTCGGCGGCGAAGGGGGCAGCTTCGGGGATGCTGGAGCAAGAACCCACTTGTGGAGGCATGTCCATTGCGTGGGTGTACCAATCACTCTTAATATTGGCGAAACTCTCCCTGCTTTCCATCGCGCGAAACCACCGTTCGACACTGGGGTAGTTTGCATTGTTTCGCATTTCGAAGCCTTTGTAGTAACACAGAGTTCCCGCCATCCTCTCCATGAAGGGCGCAAAAATACCATCGATCAACGAAAAAGTCTCCCCCAAAAAATAAGGGCCTCCCTTTGCGGCTAACGCCGTCTCAACCCTCCCCAACACTCCTTCAAACGTCATTTTACTCCTCTCATTTGTGCTGGTGCTTCCGGTCAACCACCGCAACCACCCACTGAAGAGCTCTCGCTCTAGCCTCAGCAAAGGAGAGACCAAAGCTGCGTTCGGGTCGGAGGCGAGGGGGAGGAGGGGGACGGCGTCGGGGAAACGATCTTCAAGTGCCTGGATGATCATGTCTGATTCAATGACGACCTCGCCATCTAGCTCCATTACTGGGAGGAGGCCCGTGGCGGACAGACGGGAGAACCAGGCGGGTTTTTGACCGTAGCACCGCATGGGCACTTTTTTCACTCGGTAGGGGATGCGTTTTTCCTCTAATTGTGTGCGGTGGTGGTAGTGGGGTGGGAAGGGAGGGAGGGGAGGATTAAAACAAATGAGAGGGACTCTAGCAGTTCGAATAAAATGAAACAACGATGGCGATTTTGTGTGACTGCATAAGTGGTGGGAGGGAGGGAAGAAGACGTGAATGAAGGTTTAGGGACTCTAGCAATCCGAAGAAAATGACAAAGCGATGACACTGTGTACAATTGCACATCCCGCACCGTGGCGCTTTTCATCCCTCGTCTGCTCCCAGTCTCCCACTCCCCCACAAGACGTACCGAGATAGAGCCAGACCTTCTCGCAATACGGGCACCACGCCGCAGTATCCCTATAAAGCATCACGCGCGGTTCGTACCCGTCCGGTGCATCAAACAAACGCAGCGCCGCCTTGCTCGAAGGCGGACCACGGCCCTTGGCACGCAAGTCAGGCAAAGCCCGCTCCTCCGGCGTCTGCTTCTCGAGCAACAGCGCCTGCAGCTCCGTCCAGCTTGGCGCCGGGTCTTTGAACGCACCCATGTCCGCAGGGGGTGGGGCTGGGCCCTTCAGCATTCCACCCAGCATTTGCGAGAACATGCCGCCGAGGGAGGAGTCGCGTTTGGTCAGGGGGAACGAGGACGAGGAGGAGCGCTTGGGGGTGGAGAGGGTGGGAGTGCAGGTAGAGGGGGGCAGCAGGAAGCCTTGGACGGATGCCGACGCGCAGGTCAAGACAAGAAGTACTGGCTGGAGCAGACAAGGCGGCGCACGCATTGGCTGGCGTAGGAACAGCAGGAGGGAGGGCCTGTTAGGTGGTGTGTGCGTGAGGTGGAGTGTGTGAGGCTTGATCTTGATGATTGCCACGGACTCTCGTGCTTGGGGGGGCTTTGGTAGCGAGCAAAGAGCCTACAAGAGCGTCTGGGAGACGTCTAGCCATCTATGGTATACGTGTCCTTTGAATGAATGTGAGGTGTGTGGTTGAGGGCTTGCCCGGATTTGGACACGGAGGTGCAATGAGGAGGCCGGCCGAGCGCGTCGTCATCATGGAACATTTGCTTTAGCTTTGCCATTCCCTTCTCACACCACCCCACACACACCACACACATGAACAGACAGCGGCATGTTTGATTGGACGCAAGGGACGCAATCCCGGGCCTGGCTATTCAAGAGCGCGGAGGAGCTAGGTACGTCTTGGCCCCCCTCCTCCCCTCCCCCCAGCCTCCCCTCCCCCCTTTCCTCACCCCTACTCCACCCCTCACCATAACCCAGCCGAGCTCCGAGCCAAGGCACATCGACTGGCCAAGGAAGGTATTCGAGAGGGAGGAGGCGTGCCCATGCCCCGTAGTTTCGCCTCGCGGCTGAGCACCGAAGCCAAGGGAGGCAGCAGCAGCAGCGGCAGCAGCAGCAGCGGCAGCAGCAGCACCAGCGGCCGCCCTCCCCCTCATCCCACCACGACGGCAGGTGTGAAGCGCCCTCGGCCTGACGACGAGGACGACAAGGCAAGCACCGATAAGAAACGAGTACCCACCGCTGAGCTGGAGGCATTGACGGCGGAGGATGAGGAAGCCTTGCTCCAGTATTTTGGGTACATGATTCAGGACTCGTGCGGGCACCGTTCGGAGAGCATCAAGCGAGGGTTGCACGTCCAAGCGACGGCCTTAACTTTCTTTTACCGCTTCTTCCTGAGTAATTCCATGCTGGATTTCGACCCGAAAGTGGTGTTGATGGCGTGCATGTTCTTGGCGGGCAAAGTAGAGTATGACTACATCCGCCTAAGTGAGCTCAAGGACGTGTTTGGGGAGAAATATGGAAGGCACATCATTGAGTTTGAAGGCAGCTTATTACTAGGCCTGGGATTTTGCCTCAAGACCTTCCATCCATACAACCCTTTCTTTGGGCTGGTCAATGGGTTGGAGAACGTGAATCATGTCAAGAAGCTCGGGCTGGTGGCTGCGGATTTGAGTCGTCTGTTTGCTGCGGGCCAGGAAACGATCGATCTGCTTTTGCCTACTGATTTGCCGTTGCTACATGCGCCTGCACGCATTGCGCTGGCGGTTTTGGTGGTGTGTGTGGCGGAGCTGGGGATGACGGAGGTGGTAGAGATTTATTTGTCTTATTGCTTTGAGGAGGAGGATGAGCATGCAGCTATAATGGAGGAGGTCGCGCTCATTCGTCCTGCTGTCGAAAAGGCTCGGCGGGACGTGCCGAAGAGTTTGGAGGAACGAAAGCAGAGTCGGATGGAGGTGTGGAAGGATGCGATGGCGCGCTTGAAGAAGGCGGCAAGGTGGGGGACGAAGGGCGAGGGGAAGAAGCGGAAGAAGAGTAAAGGAGGGGGGGGAGGAGGAGGGAGGGGGGGGGACAATGGGTCGGTGGCCAGCATGGGGAGCAGTGGACCAGAAGGAGCTGGGGAAGAGGGGTGATTGTAAGTAAAAGAACGACTAAAAGGAAAAAGCGTTCGAATCCATTGCTTATTCTTCTTATTGCCTTTTGCTTTTCGGTTGGGGCTTTGCTTTAGGGGGGTAGGAGGTTATCGAGAGCCTATTGGCCTCTTTTTGCATCGAGTCTTGGCGCAGAAAGGCCAAAACTACGTGCTTGAGCTCGGGAGGCATCATAGCAAGGTGTACGTGGCTTGGCTTGCGTGGGGATTTATAGATAATGCCAGTGGAGGAGGGTTTACCACGGCGCTTTTGTGGGTGGGGAGGTTGCCTGGTCCAGCTCCAAGGCTCCATTCATACTCACAACTTGATGCACACGCCCACAAAGACAGGCCAAATCAAGCCATGGAGCCACTGCCTTGTGAAGAGGACGGCGGCGGCGGGGAAGGGATGGCGGCGGAGCTCGTCGACGTCAATGCAGGGGAGGGAGAAGAGGAGCAGCAGCAGCCGCCCACCCACTATGAGGCTCCAGCAGGGCAAGGGGAGGCACAGCAACGGGAGCGCCTCAAGGCCGACATTCGAGCGCACACCGTGAACGTGTCCTTCACCAAGTAAGTCCCTATATTCTTATCTATGCGTCTGACCGCCGCATCAGGCTCACTTCCTCCCCCTCCTCCCGCCTCTTTCTCCCTACACCCGCAGGATCTACCTAGACGACAAGGCCTTGCTGCGTGGCTTTCGGGTCCGTCCCTGGGTTGTTCAGATGCTGACGCAGCTGGTAAATCATGCAGTGGAGCAGTGCGAGAAGGCTCAAGACAACGGAGAAGGAGAAGCAGGAACGGAAGTGAAGGAGGATGCCCAGCAAGAAGGAGAAGCAGGAAAGGAGGAGGACGATGACGAAGACGAGCTTGACGCGGCCGTGCGGGCAGAAGCAGCCGAGATGGCACAGACTATGCAGGCGATGGGCTGGGAAGTGCCTCTGTCCTTTGGGGGCGGTGATGGTGGCCCTGGAAGCAAGGGGAAAGGCAGAAGAAAAAGACAACGAAATGCCATCAAAGGAGCAGCGGCCTCGTCTCACAACAACAAGCACATCCGATTTGGGGAGGACGGGGAAGGTACTACTCCTGCTGCTTCCTCCTCCTCTTCCTCTCTTTTCCTCACCTTCTTCCCGGCCGACGGCAAAGATGAAGCACCCACCGCTTGCTTCACTCTTCCTCCCTTCCCCTTCTCCTCTTCCTCCTCCTCCTCTTCTGCTGCTGCTGCACAAGCTCCTCCCCCGCAAAAATACTGGATGCAACGCTTCCGCCTCTTCAGCCAATTCGACCTCGGGTGCCGCTTGGACGAAGAGGGGTGGTTCTCCGTTACTCCCGAGAGAATCGCGCGTCACATTGCTGAACGTTCTCGTTCTGATGTGGTTGTTGACCTTTTTGTAGGGTGTGGGGGAAACGCAATTCAATTCGCCTTAGCCTCTCACTACGTCCTCGCTATCGATCTGGACCCCACCAAGCTTGCCTTGGCGAGGCACAATGCTCGCATTTATGGAGTGGCAGATAGAATCGAGTTTATTCTAGGCGATGCCCTCACCCTCCTTCCCCGCCTAGGCGCTCTAGCAAATGTTTTGTTTCTCTCCCCTCCATGGGGTGGGCCTGAATATGCCTCTGCCCCTACTTATTCCCTTGACCAGATTCAGCTGAAAGGAGGGGTGGGGGGGAAGGAGATGATGAGAAGGGTGTTAGAGGTCTGTCCGAGCGTGTGTGTGCTCTTACCGAGAAATGTGGATTTGAGAGAGCTGGCGGAGGTGGGGGGGGGGAGGAAGTGTGAGGTCGAGGAGAATGTGCTGAATTATAAATTAAAAACGATAACGGTTTATTATGGGGAGTGGTTTTTGCCGGCCCCCGTGTCGGATTGGACGATGAAGAAGCAGCAGCAGCAGCGGCAGCAGGGAGGGGGAGGAGGGAGGGGGGGAGGAGGGAAGAAGAAGAAGAGGAATAAGAGGCAGAGGATGAAGGGTAGGGCGGAGCGGGAGGCGTTGGAGGGTGGGGGAGAGGAAGCAGTGGATGCGATGTTGCAATCATAACCTTTAAAAGATTTGAAAAATCATAATCAAACCGATGGTAACGAGAGGGAGGTAGTGCGGTTTATGGTTTGTTAGTTGTGGTAGTGTACACGCCTTGATTCTTTTTCGTGCCCTTTCCTTTCTGCTCCTTCTTCTTCTTCTTCCCCATCTTCTTCTTCTTCTTCTTCTTCTTCTCTCTCTTGTTCCCTCGCTCGGAATTTCTGATCCTTCTTCTCAGGTAGTTCATGTCTTACTTCTTAATTAGATGATCCCTCCTCCCATTGTTTTTGTCTATTTGTACGGGCGGGTCATGACTTACGTTTTTTTTCTCTTTCTTTCTCTCTCTCTCTCTCTCTCTCTCTCTCTCTCTCTCTCTCTCTCTCTCTCTCTCTCTCTCTCTCTCTTTCTCTCTCTCTTTCTCTCCAAGCTTTTCTCCTTCTCGCTTTGTGGGTGCTTGATTTTGTGAATTGATTAGATAGCTTGTGGCGTGCTTTCTCTGTTCTGATTTCCTGTGAGTGGTTTTTGCCTCTTCCCCTTCTCCTGCTCCGCCCTCCCCCACATATGCTTTGCTTTCTGCATGCAGACCAAAAAAACGAATAGGGTAAGGTGCTCGTCCTCCCTCCCTCCTTCCCTCCCTCCCTCCCTCAGAATCCAACAGTCAGTCATTATTCAATACACTTAACGTCGTCCTCCTCCTCCTCCTCCTCTTCTCTCACTCCTCTCCTTCTTCCTCTTCCACAAATGTATGTGCGCATGTCTCTATGTACTTATATACCTTCCCTCCCTCCCTCCCTCCCTCCCTCCCTCCCTCCCTCGTCCTTCCTACCGACGCCCCTGAAAGTTAGGACGAGCAATCGTCAACCGCAGAGGCGCCCCTCCCTCCTTCCTGGTCAACACCAAACTCGTATTCGCCGGCACGAAGAAAACCTGCCCTTTTCGGAGAGGAACGATATGCCCCTTCTCTTCCAGCATCAACATCTCCTCCTCCGCCTCATCCTCCCCACCCTTCCCTCCCTCCGTAAACTCCTCCCCCACCCCCTCCCCCTCCAACACCAACAACAACGACGGCCCATCCAACCCCTCCCACGTAAACGACCCCCCATCCCTCCCTCCCTCCCTCCCTCCTCCCTCAAGCTTAATCGTCTCCACCTCAAATTCTGGAATCCCCTCCCCAGGACTAAACCGCCGATGCTCCTTTCCCCCTCCCTCCCTCAAGACCTCGCCCTCCGTCACGGCCATGGGGCCCGAGGCATAAGTCAACATACCAAGGAGGGTAGGAACATCACGATATTTAGGTGTCAATCCCACCCTGACAACATTATCCGAACAGGCCATACACTCCAGAATATCCCCACTCAAATACGCGTGGGGCTCGTTCGCCTGCATTACAAAGGCCTTCCCTGGCCCTAGCCTCACATAATTCAGAAAGAAAGGGCCAAACACCCCCCGATCTCCCGGAAAATGAGCCAACAACCGCAAAATCAGTTTCTCCAGATCATCCGCCGTCTCCCTCTTCTCCTTCCCTTCCAACCGCGCCGCCAATACCGCCACCTGCTCCGTCGTCCGTTCTTCCGACGCGTGCATATAAGAGGAAAACACCGCCTTCAAAGCCTCCCTCTCCTCTTCCTCCCCCGCTCCCTCCCCCGCCGCCTTCTCCAGCAGCGCCTGTTCTTCCTCTCCCACCAATGCCCTCAGCTCGGGATACAACACCAAATGCGCGACCAGCTCCTCCAAAGGACGAAACCCACACAGCGCCTCAAAGTCCGTCAGTGAGATCGCCATCTCCGGTTTATGGTTCCCATCCTTGTACACCTGCGGGCGACTCGCATGCAGCTGCTCCGCGAGCCTCTTATCAGGGTGCGCTTGAATAGACAACGCCTTGGAAATCGACAGGACTTTGAACATAAAAGGCAGGTCCCCCTCAGCAGAAGGCTCGCTGCCCAAGGCTTGGGGATGGGCCTTGAGGTACTCTTTCAAGGGCACTTTATCATCCTCCCCCAACACCACATAGGACGGCCCCGAGGGGTGCGTGCCCATCCACAGTTCAGCGTACCGTGTGTTGTCGTCTGCTTGGAAGTCCGCCTCGCCTTCTTGCTTAAGCTGGGCCACGGCGCTGGTCAACCCGGGTTTGCCCCATTCGTACGTCTGAATCGCGCATTCAAGACGGAGCATAGGCGGGAGGCCCCGTATCGACTCCTCCTCTTCTTGCTGCTGCTCCTGCTCCTGCTCTTGCCGAAAGTCTTTCTCCGCCTTGTTGGGGGACTGCGCCGCTTCCTCACCGATTCTCCCTGGGGACGCCAGTTTTGACTAAGGTGGGGCTGGAGGCGGGCCTCCAACTAGGGTAGTGGTGGTCCTTTTGGTGTCGAGTGGAAGGCGCGGGGCCTTGGCTTGGACGGTGGGGACGAAGAGCGGTGTGTGATGTGCGTGCTGTGCGGTGGGTGGGTGGTGGGGTGGGGAGATGGTGGAGTGAGATGGGCGTCAAGGGCAAGGGCAGTACTTGCGAAGGCAACAACGACGACGTCGTCGCGCATGTCGGGAAACGCATCATCAGGCTCCTGCAAGGGATCGCCCATATCAGTTACACCGGCGGCTGCGGCTCGCAGCCGCCGCACCCAGGGGGCCAAAGGGTATATGCAGGCATGTTGCAGAGCGT
>Ga0209491_10003590_pt1 | contig 25315 bp, 22 predicted proteins | sample BON02_FD_187213 | JGI IMG/M metagenome (GOLD analysis project Ga0209491, IMG submission 187213) | Freshwater microbial communities from Lake Bonney liftoff mats and glacier meltwater in Antarctica - BON-02 (SPAdes) (version 2) | ecosystem: Environmental > Aquatic > Freshwater > Ice > Glacier...
AGTGCACAAGACCTGAGCACCCTGCCCATGGGGGTGTGATGCTCTGCACGGTACAGTGTAGGCCTGCTTCGGCATGCGCCAGAAAAAGCCCTCCCAGAGGGTGCACTCTAAAGAAACAAGACAAGATGCTCTGCACGGTACAGTGTAGGCATGCGCCAGAAAAAGCCCTCCCAGAGGATGCACTCTAAAGAAAGAAGACAAGACAAGACAAGACAAGACAAGAGACTCTTCCATTTGCTCCCTTTGCCAACAAGACACCCACTACGACACACTCAACGCACACCCCTGACCGTCCTCACGTATCCCCTTGCTATGCACCTCCCTCTCATCACCACAGGAGCTCGCGTCCTGTGTTCACGTCATCATCATCGAGATCCCACAGAGGCAAGCACATCATTCCTTTCCCCCTGCTCAGCCCGATTCGTCTCAGTCAAGCGCAGCCTCCCTACAGCAAGATCACCTTGCCGTCGAATTTTATTCCCTGCGGCGCTCTCTGCCTCGGTCCTGCAAGGAACTCCTTTCAATTGGTGGTGCGGTCTTAGCCAGAGAGCAGCAAGGCCTCCATACCTCTACCCTGCCTAGCGACCCTTTTTGCAAGCAAGGATGAATACCTACGTCAACTTTGTGCGAAACCACTCCCTCCTCGTCCGCCCAGTCGAAGGGTTGTTGCGCACCGTCACCTTCTTCCTGCCGTCGCGCTTCCATGAGAATGGAAATGGGGAGATCACCACCGAAGCAGCTTTGGCCGCTAGCAATGTCCTTACCTTGGTCAACGATCTTATCCTGCTCAGGCCTGGTAGCAACACGGCAGCACTCTTGCCCCAAGCAGAAGACCGCATTGGGCTGGTGCTCATGCTCATCAGTCACACGGAGGTGCTGTTGGAGAAGGTCTCAATACGACTGGGCGACGGCGCCGAGCATTTGGTCGTCGTGTGCCTGGAGGCCCTCAAAGCCCTCTTGCGCCTGAAGCTCGTTCACCTTCAACAGCAACAAGGAGGCGCGGGAACCAAGCTGCTGCTGGACGGTGGGCGTGTCATCCCGTCGTTTGACAACCCCATGCCGCCCCTCCCCTCGACCACGACGACGGCGATAGACGCCAGCATGTCGTGGGGGCCAGCCTCCGAGGCCTTAGCGGTGGATGCCGACGAGGAGCAAGAGGAAGAGGAGACGCTTTTGCGCGTGGTACGGGGGAACGGAGGAGGGTCAGAATGTAAAGGAAGAGAGGACAGTGGCCCTCGGCAAGAATGGAAGCGGGGCAGGCGGACAGGGCGCAAGTTTCTGTACTATGCAAGCGGTGAGAGCAATGAGGTGGTGGGGGAAGGTAAGAATTCGTCCGATGATGAGGACGATCATGACAAGGCCAGCATCGACTCCTCTTCCTTCCCTACTTCCTCGTCGTCCTCCTCGTTCGCCTCGTCGTCAGCGCCTAGCCTGGCGGCATCCTTTACGGCGGCGGCCAAGGACGACGTCGGTCCGGGCCTGGGAGTGCGATCGATGGAAGAGGAGGAGGCTGTGGTCGCCAAGGCGCGCGCCCGTCTATTACTTACAGGCGAGGTGCTGCACATTCTGCGCCCGCTTCTCTTTGCCTACCTGCGCTGGTTGATGGCCCGCCGACGCCGCCGTTCCCAACGCCCGGTCGCCGTCGCAGCTTCTGTCGGCAGCGATCGTGGACGCATACCAGGGCCGCTCTCCTCCTTCCCGTCGGCGGCGCCCGAGTGGCTGCCCTTGTTGCTCCCCGGTTTGATGGACGCCGTCAGTCACCAGTGTACCATGAGCGCCATCGACCGAAGCGCCACCCTCAAGCAGTCCTACCAGGACGAGCTGCAGCGCCGCAAGAACCTTTGGCTGTTGTACCTTCTCCGCACCCCCGTGTTCGAAGGCCTTACCCAGCCCGTGGCAGGCGCCGTGGACCGCAGCCTGGGCCGGGTGCCCTTGGTGGGTGGTTTGGCCAACTACGGCTTCCAGGCTCTCCTCTACGTCCAGCGCCATTTCACCCTCACCTCGGGCTCGTAAGCGCGGCAAGAAAGTTAAAGAGACAAGAAGATGTCTTGCATTTGCATATGTAGAACGTGCCTCAGGCGCGCACACGAGAAAGAAAAGAAGAAAAGCATTTGTATACAGAAAAGGAACTGAGTCCCAAAACAAGGTGTTTGTCTTTGCTTCATCGATGATAAGTCGATCGTTATTCGCGTGGTTATGTCTTTTCCTTTGTACATGGCTTTGTGTCTGTCTTTGTTGTTGGGGCCTCAAAGGTATATTGGACTCGTTCGTTTAATTTGTTTGGGTTTTGTTTGTATTTGTTTGGACTAGCCATGCAACGCGCCACTCGCTCAATCTTCAATTTCGCCTTCCTCCACCTCTCCTTCCTCCTGCTGAACGGGTGACGGAGCAAGTGGCGGCACCGGAGGCACCAGGCGAGGCGTCTTGGTCGCAGACTCGCCGTCGGGGGTCGGGCTGCTTGCGCCCCCGCCACCTGCTGCACCGGCGGCACCCGCGCCCGAATTGCCTTCGCCCCCCCCAGCCGCCGACGAGGACGAGGACATCTGAGAACGCTGGCGTTTCACAGGAGGTGGGGCAAAGCCGCTGTGCACCTCGGGCGGGGGAGGTGGAGGGGGAGGGGCGGTCCCGTACGCCGACGGCGCAGGCGGAAAGGCGTACGTTGGGGCCGGCAGGTAGGAAGTGGCCGGTGGCAAGGCACCCGCCCCGTAAGGGTACGGAAACCCGCCACCAGTGGCGGCCGCTTGTGCTACCTGTGCTTGCTGCTGCTGCTGCACCTGTTGTTGCTGCTGCTGTTGCTCTTGTTGTTGCGCATTTGTCAGTGCAGCGGCTGCGCCTGTGGCATCAGTGTACCATGAGCGCCATCGACCGAAACGCCACCCTCAAGCAGTCCTACCAGGACGAGCTGCAGCGCCGCAAGAACCTTTGGCTGTTGTACCTTCTCCGCACCCCCGTGTTCGAAGGCCTTACCCAGCCCGTGGCAGGCGCCGTGGACCGCAGCCTGGGCCGGGTGCCCTTGGTGGGTGGTTTGGCCAACTACGGCTTCCAGGCTCTCCTCTACGTCCAGCGCCATTTCACCCTCACCTCGGGCTCGTAAGCGCGGCAAGAAAGTTAAAGAGACAAGAAGATGTCTTGCATTTGCATATGTAGAACGTGCCTCAGGCGCGCACACGAGAAAGAAAAGAAGAAAAGCATTTGTATACAGAAAAGGAACTGAGTCCCAAAACAAGGTGTTTGTCTTTGCTTCATCGATGATAAGTCGATCGTTATTCGCGTGGTTATGTCTTTTCCTTTGTACATGGCTTTGTGTCTGTCTTTGTTGTTGGGGCCTCAAAGGTATATTGGACTCGTTCGTTTAATTTGTTTGGGTTTTGTTTGTATTTGTTTGGACTAGCCATGCAACGCGCCACTCGCTCAATCTTCAATTTCGCCTTCCTCCACCTCTCCTTCCTCCTGCTGAACGGGTGACGGAGCAAGTGGCGGCACCGGAGGCACCAGGCGAGGCGTCTTGGTCGCAGACTCGCCGTCGGGGGTCGGGCTGCTTGCGCCCCCGCCACCTGCTGCACCGGCGGCACCCGCGCCCGAATTGCCTTCGCCCCCCCCAGCCGCCGACGAGGACGAGGACATCTGAGAACGCTGGCGTTTCACAGGAGGTGGGGCAAAGCCGCTGTGCACCTCGGGCGGGGGAGGTGGAGGGGGAGGGGCGGTCCCGTACGCCGACGGCGCAGGCGGAAAGGCGTACGTTGGGGCCGGCAGGTAGGAAGTGGCCGGTGGCAAGGCACCCGCCCCGTAAGGGTACGGAAACCCGCCACCAGTGGCGGCCGCTTGTGCTACCTGTGCTTGCTGCTGCTGCTGCACCTGTTGTTGCTGCTGCTGTTGCTCTTGTTGTTGCGCATTTGTCAGTGCAGCGGCTGCGCCTGTAGCTATTGCCTGGCGCGCTGCCCCGGCTGCCCCACCGTCAGCGGCGGCACTGGCGGCGGCGCGGATTTCTGTGTAACGGCTGATGTACATGTTGCCGTCGACGAGGCGGAAGAGGGCATGGTAGGTCTGCCAGATGTTGTACTGCGAGGCGACAGTGGGCTCGGAGCTGTTGAGGAGGGCGTTAAACTTGGCCAGGGCCAGGAAGACCTTGTTCAGTACCTGCGTGGAGATGAGCGGGAGGTGGGCCTCGGTGAGCGGCACAACGCCCAGCGCCAGCAAGAAGCGTTCCCAGTAGCAGCCCTGCTCCACGCTCCTGAACCCGTCTTCGGCGCGGCTCGCGCGGTGCCACGACGAATCCCGAGTGGCCCCTGGATGCTTGACCAGGCGCGGAATCTCCTCGAGCTGCTTGTCCTGCAGCTCCAGGTCGATGCCCAACAAGGAGCCGAGGTACACGGGCGCGTGGGCCTCGGCGCTCTGCAAGGCGTTCACCAATGTCACCGTGGCCTCGAGGCCCCACACCCCGCCTCCCGCGCCAGGGCAGGCCGTCGGCGGCTTGGCGCAAAGGGGCAACTTGAGGCTGGTGCGCGCCGCCTCGATGAGCTCCTCATTGCGCTCCAGCCCCTTCGCCTTCCAGATCTCGGTCAAGACCAGGTCGCGAAGCTCTGTGACGTTGGCCCAGTACCTAGCCAGCTCGGTGCGGGGCAAGGTGGGGCCGGCGTAGAGCTCGCCCAGAAGCTTGGCCACGTTGACAGCGTCCACATTCATGGCCCGCAGCACGCTGACCATCGAGCTGGTCGAGTCGGCGTAGGACTCCAAGAAAGAGGGCCGGGGCTTGGCCAGTGCCAATCGCGGCAGGAGCGCGGGGCTGGCCAGCTTGAAGAGCGAGAAGATGGCCGGATGCAGGCAGCGGGAGGGGAAGAACTTCCGATAAAACCAGTCCAGCGCCCCGTCGTCACTGTCCCCGGATCCCGCCACCCCCACCAAGGGCTGCGCGCCTCCTTTGACAAGATTGTTGCTACTACTACTGCTACCACTACCGTTGGTGCGAAGGTGTAGCACATGGGCACCGCTGCTGCTGCTGGCGGCGGAGGCGGCAATGGCGGCGGCCGCGGGGCTCAGGACGGCCAACGTCGCCGCATTGAGGTTCATGTTCAGCACCGGAATTTCGGAAAAACTGAAGCTGGTACTCGCCTTTATTGATACCCCGACCCCCCCTCCCGCCCCCGACCCTGATGCCACCGCTCCCGCGATCCCCGCCGTCGTTGTGCTGGCAAGCGTCCGGTACAGCGCCTCCACATCCCGTGGCATGGGCCCCGGCGCTCGCGACCACCGTTCCAAGGCCTCCCGCAGCAGCGTCACGAACTTGCCCCGGAACCGCTCTCCTGAAACTCTCAAGGAGTCGGTGAAGAAGCGACGTACCATGTCGCTCGTCCCCTCCTCCTCCTCCTCCGTCTCCAGCAGCCCGTTCACCTCCTTGTCCAGCGCCACGCATGCAGCGTGCTCTTCGCCAGCCGCGGCAGCTATTGACGTCGAAGCAGTAGTCACATAGCGGGCAATGGGGTCCTCCAAACTCCAGACAACCTGCTCCAAGGGATAGCAAGCCGCTGGCGACGAGTATGACGACGACGACACCCAAAAGCCGTACTGCCGGCAGTAGGCCTCAAAGAGCGCCACGTCGTCTTCTTGGCTCTTGTTGTTGCCCCCCGGTCGTTTCCGCTTCCGATTGCGGATGGCCAGCCCGTAGGACAGGCTCATGTTCTCGATCGCCTTGTGGAAGAGGGCCATCAGGAGGTGAGCCCACTTCTCGCTCCCCTTCTTGAGCGTTCTCGGGCCGGGCGTCGATGGCAGTGGTGACACGTCCATGCTCTCCGTGCCCGCGGCCGCCGCCTCTTGCTGCAACTCCTGCTGTGTCGACTCCAAGAGCAAGCCAAATTCGGCCAGCCGGCGGGTGAGGATGTGCAGCGCCAAAACCACGGCGTGCAGCGAGTCCAGATCCGCCACTGCCAGCTGCACTAGCTCTTGAAACTGTCGCGCCTCGGGCCACTGCTCCGTCTCCACCACCGGCAGCACCTCCTGCAATTCCTCCAGTGTCGGCGCTGCTGTGCCTTTAGGCACCAGCGCCAGGCACCCTTCCGCAGCCTCTCGGGAGAAATTGAGGGAGCGGGCTTGGGGGCTGTGCGCGTTATTGGGGTCCTTGACCAGGTCGAGGAGCTCGCTGGTGGACAGGCGGTGGGCCGCCCGCATCTGCTCGAACACTTGCGCGTGCTGCTCCTGGTAGGACTCCAGTAGCTTGGCAAAGGCTCGCCGGCCTTCGGCAGTGGTACCCGGGGCCGTCAGGCCCTTCATGACACCGTCCGCCAGCTCAGCCGGCGACAGCACCCCCTCAAAAAGACCTTGCCAGTTGCGATTGCTGCCCCCGTCCACGCCCAGCTCCTTGGCCACGCAGGCCTCCCACCGCACCAAGGCGTTCCACGACTGCATAGCTGCCGCAGGAGCCGGCAACACACCTCCCCCGCGGCGGCCCTTCGGCACCTGCTCCCACGAGGCCGCCGCTTGCAAAAGAACAGGTCCCTTCTTGGCCGTGGCCGCCAAGGCCACCCCCAAGAAGGACGGCAGCACGAACCGCTCTGAGACGTCCTCTAGCTGCTCCACACGGACCAACCGGGGCCCCAACTCCCCGCCCGGCCTCAGGTCGAGGACAGGCACCGAGAGTGGCGCCTTGTCCCCCAGAAACTCGCGCAACGAGGCAAAGCCCAACCCCTCCACCACCAACGACCGAACCGCCCAGAACCGATCCGCGTCCAAAGCCGTGGCTGGCTGTCGTGCCGAGCTGGACGACGGCGAACCGGTTGGCGGTGCCTGCTCTTGCCGCAGGATGCGTCGGATCACGGGCTGGAGGCTCTCCACGGTGGCCATCCGCGCCCCCACCACCCGCAGCGCATCTTCCAGCGCGGCCATTGCGCCGGGTCCTCGACTGCTGCGTAGGCGGGCTAGATCCAGGGTGGGCACCAGCAGGGCGCGCAGTTGAGAGTCCTGTCCCTGGAGAACGGCCTCCAATTCTGGCGCCACCGACAAGAAGAGGGGCACCTCGCCATGTTTAAATCGCCGCAACTCGGCCCGCCCTTGCACCGGGTAAATCGGCAGCTTCTCCTGCAGCAGCTCCATCGACGCGGGGCTGACCACCCCCGCACTTCTTGCCATCTCGCCAGCCACATATGCCCACAACTGCGGCAGCGCCGCCGTGTCGCCTCTCCACTTGTTAGCGGCCACCAGCTTCTCCACGCACTTCAAGACCGTCTCGAGGGAACAAGCCCGCCTCTCGTCCCCCTCCCCGTCCCCCTCCCCGCCCCCCACGGACGCCGGCCCCGCATCCGCCGCCTCGGCAAAATGCTTCCGGCCGCCCGTCACCTCCCGCAAGAGCTCGTCCGAAATGAAGTCCCGGCCAATGACTGCGGGCCGCAGCACGATCTGCGCCCGGGCCACCATCAGACCGCTCTCCGTCCGCACCAGCACGTGGCTCTGCAGCAGGCGTTCCAGCGTCTCCCGCACGCCGTGCCAGAGACCCCCCGCGGGCATCTCCTCCGCACACGGCGCGTAGTGCTCCACGGCGCCCCGGAGCGTTGGGTCGGCGAGGAAGGCCAGGACGAACAAGCGGGCCGTGCAAGACAGCAGCCAGTGGTTCCAGCCAGAGGTGGGGTGCAGGCCCAGCATGTCGCTCGTCACGTCGAAGTCCGCCTGGAGGGCGAACGGCAGCTTGCCCGCGTAGGGCACAGGCATCTGGCAGTAAAGGGACTCTGTGTGCAATCGCCCGTCGTTCTCTTTCCGCCGCTGCCCTTTCGGAAGGGGCAGCCCGTCCGAGCCGAGCGGAAAGGCCAAGGCTATCCGCGTCGTCGTTGTCGTGGTCGTCGCGGCTTTGCCCGCCCCTTTGCTGTCCTCCAGCGCCACTTGGAACTCATGCAGCCTGTAGCGCCGCTCCACGGGCCCGTCCCCGTCGTCCTGGTAGTTGCGGTCCGGGATGCGCGTGGTCTTGCTGCAGCGCACCAGACAGTCGGCCACGCGGTGAGCCACCACCCGCACCGAGGCCTTCAAAGCCCGTAGCCGGCTGCTCTCCACCACCTCCCCCTCCCCCGGCAACCGGACGGGCTGCAGCTCCACCTCGTGTTGCACGTTCCGGACAACCTTGACCTCGGCAGGGCCCTCGTACGAGACCAGCATCAGGTCCAGCTTCCGCACCCGCTCCAAGAAGGCCAGCGCCAGCCCCTCGAACGGCTCCATGTCCGAGGAGAGCAGCAGCTCCTTGGCCGACTCCCGCAAGGGCGCGTACACAAACGTGCTGTTGTCCTTAATGCGGGCCCGGTACGACGGGGGGATGACGGCCTCGCCGCGCGGCGTGGTGGCGTCGACCGACGACACCCACTCGGGACAAAGCATCCCCTGCGGTCCTCGCGCGGCCGCGTCCAATCGAAGCTGAAAGGGCGTGGAGAAGAGCACGGGCGTGTCCGAGACGGCAAAGAGCGACTTGAGCCCCCAGCTGCCGCCCCCCCGGGGCCAGGCTTCGTCCAAGGAGCAGAGCATGTACACGTCGCGGGGCTGCAGGCGCATGTCCATAATGCGAAAGATCAGGCTCTCTCCCTCGATGAACACCATTTGGATGTTCGGCGGCTCCACGCCGGTCCCGGGTCCGGCCGCTTCGTGTTGTTGCTGGTGCTGGCGGTCGGTGAATTTCACCACCTCGGCAATGCAGCTGTTGACACGACAGTGGTTCTCCATCACCAGGCATCGCAGCGCCCGGTTCAGATTTCGCTTTCCTTCCGTCGCCTGGACCTGCTCCAACGTCGCGGTAATGCCTGAACTACTCGACGAGCTCCCCGTGCCAAACGAATGGATGGCCCGAATCAAGTCGACCACGGCCTTGGCCTGCTCCGTGTCGCGCAACGAGAGGCGCGTCGATAATAGCCGCGAATCCAAGAGCGCTTGGACTTGGGTCTCTGGCGCCGAGCCGGACAGTTGGCCCTGTAAGTCCGCGGCTTCTCGTCGCGCCCGTTCTAACTGTGCCAGCAACGAGGCTTTCTCCTGCCGCAACCACGAGGACTCGCGCTGCTGCTGCGACAAAAGTTTCAGGGCCGTGCCCTCGACGTCCTGCGGCGTGCCCCGCTTCTTCGCCTCCCGCACCACTTCCTCCCGCAACCCCATTACCGCGGCCGCCTCTTCCTCGTCATCGGCCATGTTGTTGGGAAAGCTGCTGCTGCTGCTGCTGCTGCTGCCACCACTGTCTTTCGCAGTGCTGCCGGCTTGGCCAAGGGTGGCGCCCGCGCCCTTCATCGTATTATTAATAAGGAGGCAGCGCCAGGGGCCGGGCCAGCCTGCTTTCTTGTCCCCCCTACTCTCCGGATGCGGCAAGGCAAGGCTGTGGCTGAGAAAAGGAGGTGGTACTTTGCGTGAGTGGCCGTGGTGAATCCATAGCTTGGTGTACATGGTGGGTGGTTGCTTGGCTATCACTGATGCGGCCACAATGCTCCCGCTTCGTTCGCGCCCTTTCTCCCATCTAAGTCGCACGGTGCCCTTCTCAAAATTGTCCAGATGCACACACACGACACGACGTCTGGAAGCCTCAAAGCCCCCTAAGTTGTGCGTGGTGTGCGTCCAGCAGCGGGCAGGAAGGGCGTATCTACATGCCATTTTACCCCAGCTTGCAGCATCATCATAATCATCATCATCATCATCCAAATGCTCCTCACTCACTCCACACTCCACTCCCCACGCACTACCACCAACACACAAGGCAAGACACGTCAGGATGCCTGCGACGGTCGAGGGCACCGACAGCAGTCCCGGTGCCTTGACAACGGCGTTGCGGGGGGCCTCCTTGTCGGAGGGAGAGCGGCCGGTGGTCCCTGCGACGGCGAGCATCGACGGCAGCAAGGGCAAGCACGACGTCGTGGAGCCTGTCACGGGAGCCGCACCCTCGCCGGTGTTGTCCGAGGAGACCGCGCCGTCGACGACAGCAGCCACAGCTGATAGTGGCAGCGCGACGGTGGCCGGGGTCGACGACCAGGGCGTGGCGAGCAGCAGCACGGCAGTGACAGTAGAGGCGCCGGACCCGGACAAGCCCAACCAGCGCTTCATCGACGGCTGCCCGGGGGACTTGGAGGAGGCCAAGCGGCGGTGGCGCATCACATTGCAGTGGCGGAAGGAATTTGGCACCGACGAGATCCTGGAGAAGCCCCACAAGTTTTTCGACTTGATCAAGGACTCGTACCCTCATTGGTACTGTTGCGAAGGCCGCACGGGCCAGCCCGTGTACTACGAGCGTTCTGGCCAAGTGGTGAGTGAGTTATTACTTTGAAAAGCCCCGAATCGTTTCGTTGGCTGACAGTCTTCTGAACTCTCTCCTCCTGTATTTCTTCTTTGGCATTTAGGATCAGCGTCGCATGCGGGCCGCGGGTTGTGGGGTGGAGGAGCTCGTGTGGCACTATATATGGATGGTAAGTTAGGAGTTCAAATGGTCGTATTCTTGGAACTTGCGCCTAGACGTGCTTGCGGCCATAATACAAAAGAAGGGCACATTTTTATCAGATTCGATTGCCACTGTCCTGACCTTTTCTTCCCTCCCACGCTGCTGCCCCACAGACGGAGTTTTGCTACAACCAGCTGCACCCGAGCGAGACGGCTAGGACCATCACCATCCTCGACGTGCAGGGCGTGGGCATCCGAGACCTGGGTACGTATTTCCTTGTCCTTGCCCATTCGATCTGCGTGAGAGTCCGACTTGTGTGTGAGTGCGGACGTAGGATTGGCCCCGAAAGCCGCCATCTGGGGACACTGAATATCTCGTCTCACCTTCCCACTTTCGTCTCATCCATCACCATGCATATGTCTACCCACAGCGGGCGAGGCCTTCGACTTCTTGCGGCGCTCTATCCACTTGATTGGCGAGCACTACCCCGAACGATCGGTAAGTGCGCTGGCTGGGAGGCACGCCAACGGTCAAGACTATGTAACGACCCTTCCTCCCCTTTTCTTTCATACAGCTGGTGATTATGATCGTGGGTGCACCGTCCTGGTTCTCTGTCCTTTGGAAGATGATTCGGCCCCTGGTTAACTCCCGCACCCAAGCCAAGATCAAGATCTGCAGCAAGAAGGGTACGTTTTGTTTCATTGGTCGCAAGGACAGGAAAAGGAGGAGGGAAGGAATTGTGACGTCCGTTCCACCAAAACGTACTCAGGAAATGTCCGGTCACTACCCGTTTTTCACACGCCTCGCCCTCTCCTTCTTTCCTCTCTACATCTCTCCACTGACCACCACAGAGACGTTCGAGACGATCAAGGAATTCGTGGCGCCCGACTTCATTCCCGTCGAGTACGGCGGCCTGCTCAAGTACTCGGACCAGCCCGACAGCTGCCGCCGCCAGTCCCCGGAGGAGGTGCGCATGCGGGAGTTTGTGCTGGCCGTGAACAAGCGGCACGGGGTGGAGATGGTCAAGGGCTAGAGAGGACGGGGGGTCCGGTGGTGTAGGGGCAGGGGTGGAGCGGAAGAGGAAAAGAGATAGATGATTAGATTATTTACAATGTGGCATTTACGTGTGTGTGTAGTGTGGTGCGACAAGGCATTCCACCAGATAATCGCGTGTGGGAAAGGAAAGTACAGGTAGGAAGCAACAACCGTGGAAAGAAATAGCATTCAGGAGAGAGGGCAAGTAAGCAAAAACGTTGCCGCCGTGCAACCGCAGTCGCAAGAGAAGAAATAGTAGAAAACCGCGCGGAGCCTGTATTTGCGAAGACTAAAAATCCTGAACATTTAATTTCTTTGTCGTTGTTGTTGTTGTTGTTGTTGTTCTTGTTGTTGTTGTTGTTGTTGTACCACTATTTGACAAGTGCGGCGTGTCCTGCTGTACGTCTCTATCTGTCACTGCTGCTACTCACAACAGGTACGCTTGCTTCTGCCTCTTTCTCGCTGCCCTTCCCCGGTTGCAGCGATGACGACGGCGGCATCTCTAACTCGTCGCTTTCCTCCACTTCCTTTCGCTCGTGGCCTTGTCGCCCCACGCCCGTTCCTGCCCCAGCGCTTTCCACCGTCCCTCCGCCTGCCGCTCCCCCACCCCGCGAGATGGACCGAAGGCCCGCCGCGGCCACACCCACCAGCTTTTTGAAGACCTGGTCCAGTAGCTCGAGCTCGTAGAAGGAGTACTCGTCCTTGCGCATGTCGTCCAGTAGCTGCAGCGCCTCCTTCCAGCGCTGCTTCTTCTCACAGGCCGCCACCACCTTGGCGCACGTCAGCACCTCGGGTCGGTGGCCCGCCTCCCGCATCTCCTGCAGCAGCCGCAGCGCCTCCTCCCAGCGCAAGGCGTCGGCCAGCGCGTCCACCACCTGGCTATAGCTCTGGGCGTTGGGCCGCGGGGCGCGCGCCGGCTTGCTGCTGCCGCTGGTGTTGGTGTTGCCGGGGCGCTGCGAGGCGGCCAGGAAGGCGAGCACCTCCACGGCCTTGTCCAGGTACTCGGGCTGGGAGCAAAGCGCGCCCATGACGGTGTTGTAGACGCCCAGGTTGGGAGCCAGCCGGTGGTTGAGCATGAAGGCCAGCAGGCGCAGGCAGTCGCCCACCAGCCCCGCCTTGCGGCAGGCGCTAATGACCACGCCGCAGGCCACGTCGTCCACCACGATGCTGTGCTCGCGGGCCATCTCGTCCAGCAGCTGCAGCGCCAGCGAGCCGTTGCCCACCTTCTCGCAGGCGTCCAGCGCGGCCGTGTACAGGCACAGATTGGGCGCGCCGTGCCGGGCCGGGTCCGCCGTCACCTCGCGCAGCAGAGCCATCGCGGTCTCCAGCTGCCGGCCCCGGGCGCAGGCGCGGATGGCGGCCGTGTAGAGCCAGACGGACTTGGTGGCGCCTGCCTGCTCCTCGTCCTTCTCCAGGGTCATGAACAGGTGCAGCGCGCGCTGCCACTGGCCGGCCTCGGTGAGCAGGTCCATGAGCGTGGAGTAGGTGACCGTGTTGGGCCGCACGCCCTGTGCCTGCATCTCGCGCAGCAGCTCCAGGGCCATCTCCCAGTTGGGCACGCCCTCCGCGTTCCTGTCGCCGCCGCAGGCCTCCATGGCCGCCGAGTAGGTCACCACGTTGGCGCCAGTCCCGCCGCGCGCATCTCCTCCAGCAGCGCGCGGGCCTCGCCGAAGGGCCGGCGGGCCAGCGCGCAGGCCTTGAGCGCCAGCGTGTACAGGACCTCGTCCATGGGCACGGTCTGCTCCTCGCGCAGGCGCCGGAAGGTGGCCAGCGCCTCCTCGTGCCGCACCAGCTTGGTCAGCGCCGCCAGGTTGCGCGACCACATGGTGGCGTCGGCCAGCGGGCCCGCGCGCTCCGTCAGCTCCACCACCAGCTCCCACTCCTCGGCGCGCTCGCAGGCGTTGAGCGCGGCCGCGTAGGACGAGCGCAGGGGCTGGACGCCTGAGGCCTCCAGCTTGGCCAGCCAGTCCAGCGCCTCGGTCCAGGTGTCGGCCTGCTCGGCGCGCCGCGCGATGATGGTGTTGTACGTGACCACGGTGGGCGCCACGCCGCGCTCCTTCATCTCCCGCAGCAGGCGCTCCGTCTCGCCCACCAGCCCGGCCCGCTCGCAGGCGTCGATGGCCGAGGTGTAGGTGAAGGCGTTGCCCGCCACACCCTGCACCGCCATCTCCCCTAGCAGGGCCAGCGCGGCCGGCCCGTCGGCCAGATTCGCGTACAGGGACAGCAGCTGGCCGTAGGTAAAGACGTTCACCCCGATAGCCTCGCCATCCGCCCCTTCCCCCTCCCGTCCCCGCAACATTTCTACGTACACGTCCAGCGCCACCTCCCGGTCCTGGGCCCTGGCCGCCGCTTCCAGCACCAGGTTATAGGCTAGCCGCGGTGGCGGAAAGTGCTGCTGCATCTGCCGCAGTAGCGTCAGCGCGACACTTACGTTACCCAATTTGGCGCATGACCGCAGGGCTTTCTGGAATAGGTCGAAGTCCGCCCGTGGGCCTGCGGCATTGATCCTTGCTAGTTCATTGTCTAGTTGTCGCCCACGTTCTGCCCTCGACCGCTTAGCCTTTCCGGCCGAAGGGGTGATAGGGACACGGGAATGGCCACTCGCGGACGACGACGAAGAGGGGTTGCTCTTTCGTCTCCGTTCGCCGGCGGATGAAAAGGAGGACGAGGTTGAGGACGTGGCGATGGCCGCGGCCCGTGGTATGACCGGCCGGCGCCGGAAAAGGCTGACAACCAGACCCCTTTCTTCTTCCTCCGCCACGGACTGGCGTTGAAGTGGTTTGGCGCCGGTGCCGCCGCCGCGGGAAGGGAGGAGGGGGAGGAAGGCAGCGGCTGAGGGAAGGAAGGCGGACAAAGCGAGTACTATACAAGCGGCTGTCAGGAGGCTGGAGCTCCGCCTTCGTCCTCTTCTTCTCCTGTCTCTTGGTGCCATGCGCAGTGGCTCTGGCGGGGCGTCGTGTCTTATTATCATGTTGAGGCGCAAGTAATGATAGCAGCAGCAGGGGAGCGGCGCTGGGGTGGGGTCGCTCGCTCGATGTGGCTGAGGCTGGGTAATTTTACCGCATTCCTGCTGCTCGTAGCCTGCCTTGTCCTGTACGTGGTGAATTGTGTGGGTTGTCAGCGTGATGCATAGAGAGTGCTATTGGGATTAGGACATGGACGATGCAGCCATGTATCCTTCGCTTCATCAACATCATCGTCAGTCATCTTCATCGCTCATCGCTCCTCTACCTCCTCACCCCTGCACCAAGTCTGACTCCCCCCTTTTCCAACCCACACAGCCACACCAATAAGCGCCATGCGGTCCAAAGATGCCATGCGGGTCCTGCAGGGAGCCACCCTCGTCCTCGAGAACATGGTGCGCAAGGTAGGTTGGTTTTTGAGGTTGTGCATGCCCTCCCCATTCCTCGCCCCCTCCACCTCAGCTTCCCCCCCATTGTGTACGTGGCTGAGCGTCCACACCATACTGGGGACGGCTGCGTGCGCCCTTGAGCGGTCAATCGCCTCCTCTTTGGATTCTTCTCGTGATTCCCACCCTACCCCGTCTTCACTCCATCCACCACCCTTTGTTACATAGAATACCACTGCCCCACGCGGTGTCATTACACAGCTCGTCAACGCGGCGAAAGATGTTGCGGCCGCAGCCCAAGAGCAGCAGCAAAAGCACCAGCATCACCCCCAGCCACCCGCAGCAGCGTCGTCCGCATCCGCTGGAGTTGTGTCGGTCGAAACCACCAGCCTTACGCCCACCCAAGCAACAAATATCGAGGCACCATCACCACCCGCAACATATTTGCCATCAGCCCGCCCTCGATCCACATTCCCCGGTGGGGCGCCCAAACCCCGTCCCGTGCCCACTTTTTACAAGGCGTCCGACCTGCCTTCCCCCCCGTCGGCACCGACACCACGAATACAAGCCGGGAAGAGGGCCGCTGCCTCCTTGGCACCACCTCAGTCGCAGCCAATACCTCCTGCACCGTCCGACCCCCTGGCGCCCCTTCCCTCCACCCCACCCAGGCCCCGCCACGTGCCCAAGGAGCAATCGGTGCCTTCCACGCCATTTGCCCGCGTGTTGGGCTTCGGGGGCCTGGCCGCACGACTGGCCATGAGCGGCATGTACGAAGCGGTGCGCCGGCAGGTGGTGGCGGCGCCTCCGGTAGAAGTAGCGTCGGGATCCTCCAGGCCCAGGCCGCAGACGTTCTTGTCGGACGCAAGCGCAGAACGCATCGCCGAGACCCTGTGCAAGATGCGGGGCGCGGCCTTGAAGCTGGGACAGATGCTCAGCCTGCAAGACGAGGGGCTCCTCCCCGAGCCCCTGGCCAAGGCCCTGGAGCGCGTGCGGCAGGGCGCGGACGTCATGCCCCGCGCCCAGCTCCACGCGCAGCTGGTGGCCGAGCTGGGGCCGGAGTGGCGGGCACGTTTCGCCGAGTTCGACGAGACGCCCGTGGCGGCCGCCTCCATCGGGCAGGTGCACCGGGGCCGCACGCTGGACGGGCGCGATGTGGCGGTGAAGGTGCAGTACCCGGGCGTGGCGGACTCCATCGACAGCGACCTTAAGAACCTGCAGCGGCTGGTCACGTACCTGAACGTGCTGCCCCCCGGCCTGTACGTGGACGAGATCCTGGACGTGGCCCGGGAGGAGCTGACGTTGGAGTGCGACTACCGCCTGGAGGCCCAGAACCAGCAGCGCTTCCAGGCCCTGGTCAGTGCCGACCCGGCCCTGGCGCCACACGTCCTGGTGCCGGGCGTGGTGGAGGAACTGAGCAGCCGGCTTGTGCTGACCTCGGACTGGGTGAACGGCGAGCCCATCGACCGCGTGGCCAGCCAAGACCAGGCCACCCGCAACCGCGTGGCCCGCCTGGTCCTGTTGCTTACGCTGCGCGAGCTCTTCGCCTGGCGCTTCATGCAGACGGACCCGAACTGGTCCAATTTCCTGTACGACCAGAACACGGGCAAGCTGGCCCTCTTGGACTTCGGGGCCTCTCGCAATTACGACAAGGCGTTTGTGGATAAGTACATGGGGCTGGTGTGGTCCGCTGCCAACCAAGACACGACGCGGCTCATGGAGGTCAGCCGGCAGCTGGGCTTCCTGACCGGGGACGAGTCGCTTCAGATGCTGCGTGCCCATGAGAGTGCCGGGCTGGTGGTCGGGGAGCCCTTTGTGACTCGAGGCTCGTTCGATTTCCACGGGAGCAACATGACGGTGCGCATTTCCCAGCACGGCGAGACCTTCATGAAGCACCGCCTCACGCCCCCACCTCGAGAGGCTTATTCCCTTCACCGCAAGTTGGCCGGGGCGTTTTTGCTTTGCATTAAGCTTAAGGCGGTTATGCCATGCCGAGATCTATTAGAGGATGTGCATGGGACGTACAACTGGGAGGAGGAGGAAAACGAGGCGGTCAGCGGGACGGGAGGTCGCTAGGACCTTACGAAAAAGAACCAAGAAGATTGTACTTTAACGATACTGAATAAAGGAATACTGCCTCCTCCACCACGGTCGTCGTCCTCCTCCCTCCCTCCCTGTTCCCGAGATCGACGAGTGCCGCCGCTACTGTCTCCCCCCCCTTCCTCCCCCTCGGCTGTTAATTCTACAAAATAAAAACGGTAAAGGCAAAAGCATAATATTGCAACTAGCACCGGGGAGCGGGGGTATCTCCCTGGGCGATGATGATTTGGACAAGATTACATGAATGAACATAATATAAACAAAAAGCACAGGTCAGCAAGGTACTTTGGTACGTGTCTTTGTTCTTTCCACCTTATGCATGACACATCCAAACAACTGCTTTTTCGTTGCTGATTTCCGATGATGCCTTTGTTGCTTCCATCGTTGTTGTGTATACATAGGAATCTTTCTATCGGAACATATCGCGCTTCTCGAATGCTCTCTCGTGACTGTCCTTTTTCTCCTCGTCCCGTCTCTCTTCCTCCTCCTCTCTCTCACTCACGGCACCATGAATTACGTCACTTTCCTTCCTCCTTGTCCTTCTTGCTATTTATCTGTAAAACATTTTCTTTTCCTGTCGGGTACTTGCAACTCCCCTTCTCTCGCCCCTTCCAACCAATGATTCACAAACCGGTCCTTATCCATTCCTCTTCCTCAAAAAATGAATCGAAATCTTCCTCCTCCTCTTCCTCGTTTATCTTCTTTTTCTTCGACTTCCCCTTTCCCCCGCCCCCTCCTTCCCCCTCATCCTCTTCCTGCTCCGCCTCTCCCTCCTCCGAACGACGCTGCGTGCCTCCACTACACCCCCCACCCTTCTCCCCCCCATTTCCTCCGAAGAACGACGAGTGTCGCTGCGGCTGCCTCCTCCACCTCCCTCCTCCTCCTTCTCTCTTCCTCCCTGCTCCCGAAAGCGACGAATGCCACTGCTGCTGCCTCATCCCCCGCGCCCCTCCTTCTTCTCCCACCCTCCTTGCTCCGAAGATCGCCGAGTGCCGCTGCTACTGCCTCCTCCCCCGCGCCCCTCCTCCTCCACTTCCTCCGCCTCCTCCTCCTCGTCCTCGTCCTCCTCCTCAAAATACGTAGGCCTCACGAAAAAGAGCCCCACCACCGCCGGAAAGGTGATTTTGTCCTCGTTAAAAGGCCCCCGCTTCGCCGACTCCTTCTTGTCGCTCGCAAACGGGGCGTTGTACTTAAAAGTGGAGTCAATAGTAGCCTTCCTGGTCTTCACCCTTGTGTCTATATAGACTACCATGCCCTCCCACAAAAACACATCGGCCGTCATATGGGGGATACCGTCGACGTGTTGCTGATAGACGATGGCGCCCAGAACATGTCGCCAACGCTTAGACGATCCATCTGAAGCTTCCACAAAAGCAGCCAATCAGGGACGAAATCGTCGGGCTCCACTTCGACATAAAGGTATTTAGCTGGACCTCTATATCTTTAAGGGGTCACGGCAGTCGGGCAGCCGCTTGAGCGCGTCGATCATGCCTTGTGGTAACGAAGTAGCCGAGCCTTTCGCGCGGAAGACGTTCGGCACAGCATCCTCCTCCACGACGCGAGTGCCCTCCTTGGTGAAAGTCGCAAAGGTTCCGATCTCCTCCGGCAACACCATCCTCAAGTGGTTCAAAGCTGTCCAAAAATCACGCCCCCCCCCCTCAACGCTCAACCTCCGTTCCTGCACGCGGTCCACCAACTCTTTAACGAGCTTCTCCAGGCCCGTGCTGATGTCTTTGACCGTCTTCCCAGCTGGTAGGCTGCCATCAAAAGTCCCACTGAGCAAATCGGACGCCCGCTGGAAGAATGAGCCCTTCGGGCGCTTGCTCGCGGTCTTGATGTCGGAAAGATAAAGGAGCATGAAGGCGAGGGAGTAGGTGGAGCGGGGACCAGAACGATGCGGTATAATAATACGACCGGGGATGCTGCCGCCCAACTCCTCCTCAATCTTCAAAGAAGAGGTAAGGTGCTTCACGATCAAACGAGTGATGCGAATCTCGGGGCTACTGGAGTCGCTCGCTGTCATTTCCTCTTCCTCGCCTCCTTCCCACCGCCCTCCCTGGCTGCCCTTGCCCTTGTCCTCGCCGCCGCGGGTCCCGCTTTCCTCTCCCTCCCCGCCAGTGCTGTCGTCCTCTTTTACTAACAAGTAGAACAAACGTGGATCCGTCTTAATCTGCTCCTTGACGGCACGCCCACTAACTCCACATCCGGAGACTCCTGCCGAAGCTCGTCGCCCACTCCATCCCGTGTCGCCACATCCACCGGCAGCGTCTTGATCCACGGATTTCTCCTGAGCAAGGACGCAATCCCACTGTGATAGGCGGGGTCCTGGACCTTCTGGCGTACGTTACCGGTCGGATCAATTTCCAGCATCATCACGATGTCGTCCCTGAGCACGATCTTCTCCGACAGGGCATTCAGCATGGCCAGGATAGCGCCCGTCACGTGCCCGGAATCGAAGACGAGCCACCCTTCACCTCTCACGGAAAGTGACACCTCGCCGGGGTTGGCTCCAACCAGCGTGGCCAACGACGCAGGGGCTCGCAAGAGAGCTTCGACGATGTGATGCTTAGTCGTGGGATCGAAGCCTGTCACCAAGCCTGCCCTCAAGGCATCAGAGATAAATACCCCGACTGGGAAAGCCTCCCCCACCAACTGTCCCTCTTCCTCCAAATTCGTGCGCATGACCCCAAAGCGGGTCATGTCCCAGACGTAGGGATGAAAGTTACCCAGCTCCACCCCCTCCGGCCAAAGCGTCTCGGCGACTTGTCCCAGCGTCTGCACGCGGCGGTGCCGCTCCCACTTGGTATCATTCGGTGTGAGCAACAAACGGAAGCTCGTGTCGCTCTTGGCCAGCTCGACCTTCTCCTTCCCGCATCCCACCTTCAACAAGTCGCATCCCGCCGCCGAAATAATATAAAATCCAAGCCGGGCACTCAGTAAGACATCTTGCGGCACGGGGAGCTTCCATTGCGCGCTCATCAAGGCAATGAGGACGGCGGCCTCCAGCGAATCCCACTCCACCAGCTTGATGTTCCCGGGCATGCCGACGTACACCGAAAAATGGACCTCCTGCCATGGCACCCCATTCACCGTAAGACTACGCAAGATTGTCATACCTCTGAGTCCCATGCCCGCTACCGCCTGCCGGTCTCCCTCGTCGTCTAATCCGACAACACTTTCGCAGCGGGGGAGTTCGCCCTCCTTCACAGGCTGGACTTGGACGTAGACCTCTAGCATTGTCAAATTTGACAGGGCACGGACGAGACCAATTACTTTCTCGCTGCTCCCCCGCTGTGCAAACTGGCTTAAGCCGCCACTCTGCCAAACGACGTTGGGCGGGTACCCGCGCGGGTTCAGGTTGGCGGCACGGGCGGCAATCCGAGGGTGAATGCGCTGCTGCATCGACTGCAGGACAGACGCCCCAACAACTGGCATCGTCGACGGGGTGAGCAAGGCGCCACTACTACCCAGGCTGTCAGAGCCACGCGGGGAAGGGGAGGCTAATGACTGGTTTCCGAGGCGGATCAGCATCGGGCACCACGTCCATGGACGTCACCTCCGGGGCTGCCGAAAAAGCGGCCGACGACGACGGCAACCCAGCAGGCATCGAGGGCAAGGCAAGGTGAGAGAGCTGCTTGGGATTGTTTCTGCTGCTGCTTGCGCTGCTGCTGCTGCTACTCGTTCCCAAGTCCACCATGCGAAACCCTTCTTCATGGGCCCGCGGCAAGGAGAAAGAGACGGGCCCGCCGGCGGACTCAATGGTATCCACCACGCCCATGGGTGTCGCCTGCACGGCTGCCGACGACGCAGCCGACGACGACAACAACGTCGGCAACCCAGCAGGCGTTGGGGGCAAAGGAAGAGGGCTGTGGCGGCGGGTGCTGCTACTGCTGGTGGTGGTGGTGATGAGAGAGACTCCCGCCCGCCGCAGGGTACATGGGGTCGAGGTGTCGCAGGTGCGGCTGCGGAGGCGATTGGGAGGGAGGAGGCTTGCCGGGATTTGATGGGGGGAAGGTGAGGCCAGGGAAGCCTTTCGCGTGTGAAGAAGTTGGAGGCGGGTAGGAAAAGTGAGTAATGCACTCGAGCTGGGGAAGAAATACAGCAAGGAAATGTGTAGCAGTGGATATTCCTTCACCTTGACCACCCTCCGCCTGTGAGCGACGGAGAATTTAACATATCTCCCGGTCTCAAGTTGAGACTCTCAACGCTGTTTTCCCGATATTTTGAGACTTCCGGGTTCGCGCCCTGGATGACGATCAACTTTTTCATTCGATCATTGGGGCATGGGGGCCCAGTTGGGCATATTTGAAGGCACAAACAAACCAAACACCACCAGTGTGTTAATCTACCCCAAGTAAGTCATTGTTGTTGCTTTCAGCCGGATCTGTTCACGCGATCGGCCACACTGGTCACTCATGATCGATCTTCTAAGATGCCCAACTGGGCCCCCATAATCGAAATTGAAAAAGTTGATCGTCCCAGGACGCCGAACCCGGAAGAAGTCTCAAAATATCGGAAAACAGCTGGTACAAGCAAGGGGACCCATACATTCACTCATATGTATGGGCCCCCTTGGTACAAGAAGGGTCAGTAATGTATCATTCACCCATTTCTTTCTTCTCCCCTTTCCTTTCCTTTTGCTTCCTCCAACCTGAACAATGCATTTCGACACAGCATTTGATGCAGAGCACTTCGACTATTTGGACTGCATTTTTTGCGGTTCGACAGCATTTTATGCAGAGCACACTTCGACCATTTGGACTGCATTTTGGCGGTGGGTAGAATAACATTGTCTTGGTGGTTGAAAAAGATGGGATGAGTATGTGAAGTATAGAGAAAGAAAAGGGAAGTGAAGCAAGGAGAGGGTTGGAGGAGGACGGCATGGCAAGTAAATGCCGTCAACAATGCAAAGCAGTGTTTGGACCATTTGGACAGCATTTTTTGCGGTGCTCTTCAATCTAACTTAATTCTTCACCCCCACCCCTCTCCTCCTTCCCCCTATACCCTTTCCTCCTTCTTTCCCCTCTCCCAACCCACCCTCCTCTCTGTCACACCCCCATCAATAAATCTTTATCACATTCCATCCCCCTTCCTTTCCCATTTCTTTCCCCCTCTTCTCTTACCCTCCTCCCCTCCCTTCTCCCTCCCCCGTACATACACACACACTCCACAACCAACCAACTAAACCTCAAGCCAAATCCTCAAATGACCAAATCCTCTAATAGCTTGAAAATAGAGAGAGATGTTGGATAGAGAAAGGAGCAAAGAAATGTTGGTTGGAGGGGTGGGAGAGAGGAAGGAGAAACGTGGGGGAGGAAAGAGGAAGTGAAGAAAAAGGACGTGGAGAGTGTCAAATGGTTTTTCAAAGGTAGGCAGGATTGGAAAATAGGAAACAAATATTTAAGGTAGGATAAATGAGAATGCATATAAACAAGCAGAAAATAAACGATAAACAAAAACTGCTTGCTTGCTTACTATAAATCTCTCTCTTTCTCCTCTCCTCCTCCCCTTCTTCCTTCTCCCCTTCTTCCATCAAGCCCCTCCCCCACCACGCTCCCCCCTAAGCACTCGCTTGCTCCCCCCCTCCTTCTCCTCCACCAGCCCCTCGTGCCACCCTTACCTCCTCCGCTACCTTCTTCCGGGCCTCCCACCGTTGCTTCTGAAACCTATTCTTACACCTTTTCAGCGCCTCGTCAAAGTTGATCTCCTTCAGCCTAACCACCACATGACTGTACCTCCTTAACTTCAACCCAAACCTCCCCCTACCCATAATCATGATCCCCTTTTGAATGTTCGCACGATTGGTGAAGGCCTCGGCGACCATTAAGTCTTCTGGGTGGAGGTTGTGACGGATATTGGCCAGATTGGCCGCGTTTTGGATGACCTTTGCCACGAGCGGGGGGCCTTTTTGCTTCCGGGAGAACTTGAGTTGCATCAAGGCTTCGACGACGGGCAGGCCCCGGATTTGACGGGCGAGAAGGTTGATTTTCCAGGGAGACATCCGGATGCGGTCTTTGCGGGAGATGACTTCGTGCATTTCGCTGGGTGGGAAGGGGGGGAGGGAGGGAGGGAGGGAGGGGAGGGGAGGGTGGGGGTAGGTGGTGCTGAGTCGGGTAGAGAGAGATAGTTAACGCTGAGGTGTAGAACAGTATCTTCGTGCCCTTGATAGTGAGAAGAAGAGAAGGCCTGCTGATGTCTTTGGTGGTGGTAGAGGGGAAAGAGAAAGGCAGCCGCCTCGTAATGATGATCAGACATGACGGGGAGGCTGAGTGTACGCAGCCTCCGCGCCACCACCAGGGCTCCCACGGGCAATACCCTCTGGCACCATTCGTGAGCTCTCGAATATCGTGCAAATCGTGCTCTGCTTGCTCATCCACGGCAGTGTCACGCACCAATGTCCGACTGCCCCCCCTCCCCTCTCCCCTCCCCTCCTTTCTCTCCAGACCACCACACACGCCACGTACCGAGAAGCAATGGGCTCATCCACGACACCCGACGGCGTGGCACCCTCCACGGCGGTCGAAGACATGGCTCGTGTCGTCGTTGGTGGTCGGTAGGCAGAGGACGCCAGTAGGGAGGAGGAAGGCTGAAGGAGGAGGGAGGGGGTGGAGGAGGAGGAGGAGGAGGCGACCGCGGAGGACAAGGCCGGCCGCCGGAAGAGACGCAGCAATAAGGACGATGCCATGCTCTGTCTGTTGAATGTGTGCGTGGGGGGGATGGGCGTGAGTGTTTTGTTGTCTGCTGTGTGCGTGCTTCATATCCTCCCCCTCATGATTATCATGATGATGCATGAGGCGAACAGGCCTCCCAGTACAGTAGTCACTTTGTGTGCATGCCCGCTCCCTACGCATTACACAAAGGCATGCCAATGGTACATAGACAACGCGTGCATCGTCTTCCTTGTGCTGACCTAGCCCCCCTTACCCCTTTCGCAACATAGGCGCATCGACAGAGACGCCAAGCCAAGGCCCCATCCCCAGCCTCCCCCCCAGCCGCAGCATTTCTTTCATCACTCCTCTGGCCGGCCCTTGCCTCGCACCACCGTCCCACCGCTACACAACCAAGCATCCGACAGCACCAGGAGATGGAGGACGCCAACAAGGCCAAGCTGGCGCAGGAGGCCACGTTGCGGGATGAGTCCTTGGCCATGCGCGTGGCCACCGAGGTTGCCCGGGCGCTCAACCTCTCCGTACGTACCACACCCACTTGACTCCTTTTGCCTGGTCCTACCCTTTTCCTTGATGATGAACGGGTCCACTATGTCTATGTGATATCTGCTTGGCTAAGCTCTTGTGGTGGACGCCACAGCCGCCGGCAACTGCACCAGGCCTCCCCATCCTCCCTCCCCCCACAGCCCCCTTCCAATCCCTCCCTCCTCTCGCACTCTCCTCACCCCCTCTTACCGTATACACACATAAAAGAGGGCAACAGCATGACCTTAGGGCGCAAACTCGTTCGTCTCGGCCTCAGTCACGAAGGGAGCGCCGAGGCCTTCCGAACCGAAGCGTTGCAAATGGCGCCCATCAGCACCACCCTCCTCACCAAGCTACACCACTCACATTCCCTCCCTCCCTCCCTCCTATCAAACAGGGTAACAACATGACCTTAGGGCGAAAGCTCGTCCGTCTCGGCCTCGCCCACGAAGGGAGCGCCGAGGCCTTTCGAGCCGAAGCCTTGCAAATGGCCCCCATCAGCACCATCCTCCTCACCGAGCTGCACCACACGATCAAGCAACGTTACCGACAAGCCTACGCGACCGCAAGGGAAGACACCACCACACCCACCTCTTCCTCCTCTTCCTCCTCCGCTTCCTCCGGACTCGGAATGGGCAAGGGCATGGAAGGGTTTATCATGTTCCCATCCTCATCCTCCTCCTCCTCCTCCTCCTCCTCCTCCTCCTCTACCAAAGGAGGGCTGCGACACGCACGCAAGGACGACGAATTAAAAGCAATTTTCATAAAGCCCCTAGCTAAAACCAATGGGGGATTGGCCGGAGGGGAACGTAAATCGATCCTAGGGTTAGAACGCCTGGCAGCCATGAAAAGAGCTGAGAAAATGATGAAGGAGAAGGTGGAGCAGCAGGACGAGGACGACGGGGAGGAAGGGGGAGGCTTCTCATCGTCGTCGGTCAAGAAAGAGGAGGAGGGAAAGGACGGGAAGGAGGGAGGGAGGGAGGAAGGGGTGGGGTTTCACAAAACTTCCACTCTTAAGATGACGGGCGAGAAACGTTCTTATCGCTCTAGAAGGGAGCCTGATACTCCTTCTCACCCTGGAGGGGTGAATAGAGAGGCACAGAGAGAGGTAGAGGAGAGGGAGAGGCAACGAGGGAGGGCGGGAGGGCTGGCCTTGACGGAGAGGGGGTCAGCGAAAGAGATAGATGGGAGGAGGGGTCGAGAGAGGGAGAGGGAGAGGGAAAGGGAGGAAGAGGAGCGACGACGACGCCGGCATCGGGAGGAGGA
>Ga0209491_10003594_pt1 | contig 25299 bp, 32 predicted proteins | sample BON02_FD_187213 | JGI IMG/M metagenome (GOLD analysis project Ga0209491, IMG submission 187213) | Freshwater microbial communities from Lake Bonney liftoff mats and glacier meltwater in Antarctica - BON-02 (SPAdes) (version 2) | ecosystem: Environmental > Aquatic > Freshwater > Ice > Glacier...
GGAGGGGGGATGTTAGGAGCGCACCAGCCGGAGCCGGAAATTCTCCCCGTCTAGTTCGCCCCAGACGTCGAATGAGCCGTCGTCGCTACGGGCGGAGTCGTATTCGTCAGAGTCGAGGCATACGCAGTCGTATGCGATTTGGATGTCGTTGACCTCGACGGTAACGGTTTCGCTGTGACTGATTGATCTCTCTATGGCGGCGGTGATAGTTTTTTTTTCATGGCCAACACCAAACCAGTTACCAGTTACCGGTTACCGTGTCGAGTGAAATTTCCAAACAATCGCTAAGTCATTGGTGATCAAGTAACTAAAAACACGTATCCAAATTTCCGTTACAAAATAGATCTAGACTCACCCACTTTTTGACGTAGACCGGTGACCCCATGACAGATAAACAAATCCAAGCACTCGACACGTGGTCCGCACTCGCTTTGTGCCACCGGCTAAAGATCAGGACCACGGGGCGCAAGCCCGCTATCCTCACCCGGTTGCAGATCTACGGCAACGCGCACCCCCAGGAGTTGGAAGCGGCATATAACCGCACACCCCCTAGCGTGGGAATTTGAGACCCCCTACCGTGGGAATTTATGAACTACTACAAAGCGTTCCCTCGACCATGAGATACTCAGGCGGTGAGGGGCACAACATGGGTCTGGTCAAGACTCTGCCCCAGACAACTTTTGACGCCTTGGTCAAGGAGCAACTGGGTCACCCTGTCCCACTTGCTCTAACCAAGGACGAGTTCATGGCACTCACGCCGGAGCGGCAGAATGCGGCCAAGATGACCCGCTACCTGACGCCGGGCTTCATCGCTGGTGAGTCCCGGAGAAACGAGTATGTTGAGACGTGTAACTTAGTGTTCCTAGACATCGATGTCGAGTATGCTGACAAGGCTAAGACCCAAGTTCTCGCAGTGCCAGCCGAACCGATCATGCGCCGGCTGGCGGACATGCCTAACATTCTCGCCCCCTTTAACTATGCGATCTACCGGACTGCAAGCTCCACTCCTAAACTCCCTAGACTACGTATCGTCGTAGACGCTAACCAGATACCGGTTACAAGTTACCCGGCAGCGGTTAGCTACGTAGCCCGGATGCTGGGCTTGTCTAGCGTGACGTCTGAGTCGGTGAGAGTAGCCCAAGCGATGTTCCTTCCGGTGCTGTTCCGGGGAGAGCTGGAGCACCCGCTACTGGCCACCCGGTTCGATGGGAGAGCCTTGGTCCTGGGGGACTACGACGAGTCAGTGGATCTCCTAGGCACCCCCTCACGTGGGAATTTGAGAGCCCCTAGCGTGGGAATATATGACACCTTTGAGCACCTGCGACCGGCGTTGGACGAGGTGTCCATTGCAGACGTCGAAGGCGCACTAGCGAACATCGACCCAGACATTGATCGAGCTGACTGGATCCAGATAGGTGCAGGGCTCAAACACCAGTTCGGGGAAGAGGGTCTAGCTATTTGGGGCGCGTGGTCCCGCACCGGCGAGAAGTTCGAGGGTGACGACAAGTTGCAGACCCAATGGGATAGCCTCAAAGGCACCCCCCGAGGCCGGGCCCCTGTCACCGTCCGCACGGTGCTCAAAATGGCGAGAGCTAATGGGTGGGCCAGTGATGAGGTAGCACAGCGATGCTTCCAGAGCACCTCAACGTGGATCATTGACCCCTCTCGCAGTGAGATCGAGTTGATGCAAGGTGGGGTGACCCGCATCGCCGGCACCCCCCTGCTGACGACCGTCGAGAAAGGCGTGCTGCTCAACAAACTCTCACGGGCTCTACGACTCAAGGATGCCCCTATCAGCAGAGCCGATCTCACCAAAGGTTTACGCAAGGCTGAACGAGAGCTGCGTGGGCGAGGAGGGGACCACGAGGGAGTCAACGGGACTCAGCTACCTGAGTGGGCCAAAGGCATCACGTATGTAGCCCAGTCTAATGAGTTTTACCGACAAGGCAGCAGTCAAAAGTGGAGCGTAGACGCGCTAAACAACAATTTCAGCATGTTTCTGGTCGCCGAAGGTCAGGACGAGGAGAACGCGAGACCGGCTATCCTACCTCAGCACTACCTGCTCAACATGGTCAAAATCCCTCGGGTGGATTACTACCTCTACGATCCCACCCAGCCTAATGAGGCTACCGTGGAGATTGAGAAGAGGTTCTACATCAACACTTACCGAGCGACGTATCCGGGTGGAGACGCCCCCAAAGAAGCCGCTGACAAGATAGGTAAAACCATCCTCGATCACACCCACATGTTGTTCGGGGACACCCCGGAGGCACGGCAACTGATTGATTGGATGGCGTTTCAGGTGCAAAATCAAGGAGGTCGAGTGCTGTGGGCTCCCATGATCCAAGGGGCTGAGGGATGCGGCAAGACGCTCTATGCAGTGGTCCTACGGCTGGTGCTAGGCGAGGAAAACGTGAAAGAGGTCCAACCTAACGTAGTCATCCACTCAGACTGGAACGAGTGGGCTGCGAACTGCCAACTGGTTGTCCTCGAAGAAGTGCGCGTGGTCGGGGAGAACCGGCACGCAGTTATGAACAAGCTCAAGCCTTTGATCACCAACACCCACATATCGATCAACCAGCGTAACACGGATACCCGCGTCGTGCCGAACTACGCCAACTACTTCCTGACCAGCAACTTTGCAGATGCTCTAGCGATCACCGAGAACGACCGTCGATACTTCGTGATGTTTGCCCGGCAACAAACCAGGGCCCAAGTGCTGGCGATAGGTCAACCGTATTTCCGCAGCCTCTACGACCAGCTTCGTCGCAACCCCCAAGCCCTCCGCACCTGGTTGATGGAGTGGGACATCTCCCCGAGCTTTGACGCCATGTATTGCCCGACAACGGCTGACAAGTCACTCATGACAGAGGCCGCTTGCCCTCCGCTACAGCGTGCGGTGACCGAGATGATCAGCGACGGGGACAACCCGCTGGTCCAAGCGGATCTGGTGTCAGCTAAAGTGCTGCGTCAGATGATCGAGCAGGAGTCAAGGGGCTTGGGACGCTTCAGCGACCAGTCTCTGACCTCTGTGCTACGCGAAATCGGCTACGAATCCGCTGGTCGCACACGTATCGATGGAGATAGACACTCAATCTGGGTGAAAAACCTTGACCACGCATCAGCTTTAACACTCGCTCGCCTAAGAGCAGACCATTCTGACTTATTATGAAGACCACTGTCATCACCCGCAACGCTTTCAAGCTCTGGCCCATCCACTATACAAGGGGGCACGTTATAGCAGCCAAGATCGAACTGCTGCCAGCATACTTGAGACCTGCAGTCGCAAGCATAGTAGCCTATGACAATTTCGAGCACCGGACCCGGACCAAGAGCTTAGTTAAATCCGTCTCGGTAGCGATGGACAAATGGGCTTACGACTACCAAGCATCCGCTGACCCCAGCCTCAACGACATCGAAGCGGGTCTGATGCAGGTGGGCTACACACAGGAGCAGGTCACCGAGCGGATGCGCTCCGTGCGACTCGGTAACTGCAGCGTAGTTAAAAAATCACTCTAGTCGATAATATATCTCGACAATCCAACCCAACCCGAAAATAACAACTCATGAGCCTAGAAACCGTATTACAAAACCTCGCTGACGCTATCAACCGCGTCGCTGACAACATGCCCTCCACGAAGGAAGCTGTCCCCTCTGCCCCTTCCCCCGCTACCGAGGCTGCCGAGAAGCCCGCTACCCCTTCACCCGCTGCCGAGAAGCCCGCTGCCGAGAAGCCCGCTGCCGAGAAGCCCGCTGCCGAGAAGCCCGCTGCCGAGAAGCCCGCTGCCGAGAAGCCCGCTGCCCCCAAGGAGCCTGCGGCTACCATCTCCCTTGCTGACCTCCAATTGCTAGGAGCACCGTTGGTCGCAGCTGGTCGCCATGGCGAGCTGAAGAAGGTCATCGTGGACCACAAGGGGACGAAGTTGTCCACTCTCCCTGAGAGCACCTACCCCAGCGTCAAAGCTGCTCTGGAGGCACTGCTGGCATGAGTGTTCACGCGCTACTGTCCCCTAGTGGCAGCAGTCGGTGGCTGGGTTGTGGCGGTTCAGTGAACCGTATCGAGGAGCTGCGCCTCGAAGGTCGTATCCCTCAAGAGGACAACTCGGTCTACGCTGACGAAGGCACTACCGCCCACGAACATCTGTCGGGAGCGTTCCTGATGGGGTTTAACCCCGCATTGATCCCCGATCCCTTCATGGCTATCCACATCAAAAAGGTGGTGGACTACTTAGAAGGTTTCGCAGGACCTGAAGAAATCCACGTTGAGGAGCGAGTTCCGCTCTTTTACTCGACGGATGACGGCGGCACGGTCGATGCTTGGGTTCACGTAGGGGACCACCTCCATATTGCTGACTTGAAATATGGGGAGGGTATCGCCGTTGATGCTGAAGGTAACACCCAACTTGCCATCTACGCCGAGTCTCTGATCCAGTCGGGGGCAGTCGGGTCATCTGTGACTATGGACACTTTAGTGTCGATGCACATCATGCAACCTCGATGCCGGGAAGGCGAACCCTTCAAGCAGTGGACCATCACCCGTCGTGAGCTGCAGGACTTCACCGACCCCATTTGGAGCAGTGCAAAGCAGCACCAAGACAACGTGCTTGAGCTGCCCTGCACCGCGGGCCCGAAGCAATGTATGTTCTGCCCGGTAAAAAAGGCTGGACTCTGCGCCGAGCACATCGCATGGGCGGCAAAAGGCTTGCCCCCTGAGATCAAGAATGCGGTGGTCACCGACTCCGTGCTACCTGACATCGGGACGCTGACTCACGATCAGATCGCCTCGATAGCAGTGGTCGTCCTTAGAGGCAATTTCGCCTCCTGGATGAAGCGGGTAGGAGAATACGCTCTGGATCAAGTCGTTGCAGGTAATATGACGGTCCCCGGTTACAAGGCTGTTAAAGGCCGCAAGAACAAGAGCTGGACCGATGAGATCGAGGTGGCCAAGCTGCTGAAACAAAAGCTGCGGAAAGATCAAATGGTGTCAGAGAAACTCTTGACACCTACCCAAGCCGAGGCTCTTCTCGTGCGCATGGACCTCTCCTCCCGCTGGAAAAACAAGTTCTACTCACTGGTAGACATCCCCGAAGGGGCCCCCACCTTCGCAAAGGATTCGGATAAGAGGGAAGCACTGACGCCCCCGACCGCCGAGTCGGAGTTCGGTGATCTCCTGTAACTTTGGTCGAGGTTTTTGGTATTCTCCTCGACCATGCTAGAAAGGGGTTTCTATGCGATCCTGAGCAAGATCTAAAAAGGCTCAAATTTTAATGCTATGAAATACAAAACAGTCGAAGAACTCCTGAGTGACCCCAAACGCTGGACACAGAAAGCTAATGCACGAGACTCCGATGGGGCTGAAGTCCGATTTGACAGCGATGACGCAGTCTGTTGGTGCCTGTGGGGTGCCATGGCGAAGGTTATACCCATGCATGACCGGACAAGGGTTCATGCGGATATCAACAATCTTATCGAAGAGGGTGCGGTGCAGTTCAATGACACCCACACCCACGCTGAGGTGCTCGCTCTCGTAAAGGAAGCCGGTATCTGATCCACAAGTCTCACCTGGTTAACAACCTCACACTCTCACCGGTGTGGGGTTTCCCGGTGCAGCAATTCCGCTGCACCAACTATAAAGAATTATGTCAGATCAAATCGTAAAAGGTAGAGGTATCCGCGTTGCTTTCCCACATCTTGTGGAGAAGCACGCCAGTAAGAAGCACCCCAACTCGAAGGCCAAGTTCGGCATCCAGTTGCTGTTGCACAAGAAAGACAACGCAGAAATCATCGCTAGGATTGATGCTGCCACCGACGTGCTGTGCGCCGAGATGGGCTGGACCAAGAACACGGTCAAAGCCCTAGCCTACGTAGAGGCCGATTCGGTGGTCAATGACGCCGGTGAAGCTCTCGTTGGTTACGACTCCAAACATCTCAGCTTGTCGGCTAAGAGTGACAACCGACCCAGCGTCTTTGGGCGTGATGGAGGCGTCCTGTCATCTGAGGAGATCACCTCCACCGTATACGGTGGCTGCTACTGCATGGTCAGCATGGCCATCTATGCAGCTAAGGCTTACCGCAAGATCTGCGTTGAGCTGCGAGCAGTGGTGTTCGACCGAGAAGGTGAACGCTTCGGAGGAGGTGGGGCACCGGTATCGGATGCCAAGTCTGAGTTCGGCAACTTCCTCAGCGACGAAGATCTGTTCTAAAAACCCCCCGGCACCGCAGCGGATATATCTGCGGTTTTATTTTATGAAAAGCGCACACGAAGTAGCTGAAGAAATCGCCGCACTGCTCGAAGACCGAGTCGCTGCAGCCTTGGTTAAGAGTATCATGCCTGACTTGATTGATCGCCTAGGCTTACAGCCATACATCGATGAGCTGAAGGTTGCCGATAAAGGTAAACTCGATGAAGCCTACCGGAGTGGTTACGAAGACGGTCTATACGACGGTCATAATGTCTGACTACCACGTAGATTACGAGACGTTCAGCCGCACCGACCTTTGTCAGGTCGGTGCGTATCGCTATGCTGAAGACGAGAGCACTGAGGTGCTGATGATGGCTATCTGCAAAGACGACGGCGACGTGAAGCTGTGGTTGCCGGATAAATATCGCTGTATCCCTCATGAGAGCGACGAAGCTATGGCCTTGATCAAAGAGCTTCGCATGGACCCGAGTGCCTTGGTTTGGGCGCATAACGCAAACTTTGAGAAAGCGATCTCATCCTTTGCACGGAGCCCTATCAGCTTCATGCGCCAGCGGCCTGAGTCATGGCGATGCACGGCAGCCCTATGCCGTAAAGCTAACCTCCCTAACGCACTGGACAAAGCTGCCAGTTACCTGCGACTAAGTAGCCAGAAAGACTCAGCAGGATCCGGTTTAATCCGCAAATTCACCCGCCTTACATCCACTGGTAAACTCAAAGGCACACGACTACTGCCTGAAGATGACGTAGAGGCTTTCGAGAAGTTTGGCCAATACTGTCGCACGGATGTAGTCGTGGAGAGACAGCTCCATGCCAAGCTCAGACCTTTTGAGCTGAAAGGCGCGTCTCTGGACGCATTTCTGTGTGAGGGTCGAATCAACGACCTCGGCATCCCGGTCAATTTACCAGCCCTCAGCCATGCGCAAACCTTGATAGACGAGATCGAGGATGAGAAATTCATGCAATTCGAGGCTATGACCAACTTACGACCTACCCAGAAGCAGAAGTTCAAGGAGTGGCTACACGATAGAGGGATCACGTTACCAAATGTGCAAGGTGACACTGTGCTAGAAGCTCTGGAGAAGCTGGACACCAGCGACGCTGCTAGCGCGTTGACGCTTTACAGCGAGCTGAACTACTCAGCAGTCAAGAAAGTGTCGTCTATGCTAGCTTGCGCTAACTCTGACGGTCGTGTGCGGGGCACTCTGATGTTTGAAGGGACTGGACCCGGTCGATTCTCAGCGGGTTTGATTCAACCCCAGAATTTCAAGAAACCCACGATCAAAAACACCGATCTAGCCTACACCATGATCAAGGGTGGTGCTACGGTGGAGGACCTCGACCTCATCTTCGGTAACCCTTACGAGGTGATCAGTTCCACCATACGCCACTTCATTGATGCAGGATCACCTCTACTCGATGGTGACTATGCGGGGTTGCAGGCGCGTGTTATTAACTGGTTGGCTGGTCAGGAAGACGCCTTAGACCGGTTCCGGAAGAATATCGACCCGTATTGTCTGCTGGCTAGCCACATCTTCGGGGTGCCGGCTAGTGAGATCCTGAAACCATCCCGCGAGCGGGACATTGGCAAAGAAGGTGTGCTAGGCTGTGGCTTCGGCTTAGGGGTTGGGGGTTTCCTCCTTAACTGTCACGAAAAGCGGAAGATGACCTGGGTGACTAAAGACATGGCATCTCTCACCGTTAAAGCTTACCGCGAGACTCACCGCGATGTTGTCCGGTTTTGGAACAACTGTGAGAACGCTGCTAGGGAAGCCGTCGTCAGGCCGAACCACTGGCATCCTGTCGGACAGCACTGCGCCTTTGCCACCCGTCGCCTCAATGGGGTCAACTTCCTGCTGGGTCGTCTTCCTTCAGGTCGTTGCATCGCCTACGCTGACCCTAAGATAGAGACCTGGTATAAGCGGGACAAAAAGACCAATAAGGTGTTGGATGTCAAAGAGAACAACCTCACCTACTACGGTAAACCCACTACGGCCACCGGCGGATCCGGGAGCACATTCTTGCGGGTCCCCACCTACTCCGGCAAGTTGGCCCAGAACCTCACGATGGGAGTAGAGGCTGACATCATCTCCATCGGCACCAAGAACTGTCTCGATGCGGGCTACAACATATTCACGCTGATCCATGATCAAGGATTAGCCGAAAAAAAAGCTGGACAGACTGCCAAGAAGTTTTGCAGTCTGCTGACCGACCTCCCGAGCTGGGCAACCGGACTACCGATTGTAGCGGATGGAGGCGAAACACCCTACTATCAGAAAACATGAACGACACTCAAAGACTTGACTGGCTCACCCGAAAGATTGTAGCCGTAACAAAAGAGCCCGTATATGGGGTCAAATACTGCGTGTTTACTGCCAGCCCTGACCTCACGCCAGGGGATGAGGCGCAGTCTAACCTCCGCATGAAGATCGACCTCGCTATGCGGGCGGGGCTATGAGGAACCCATTCATCCGCAAGCAGCGGGAGTCATCGCTAGAAAGACACGTCGGTGTGTTCTGCGCGAAGCATGACATCTTATATTGGAAGTTCACCTCACCTAGCCGGAACGGCGTGCCTGATCGAATCTTAATCGGTAGAGGCAAAGTAGCCTTCCTTGAACTGAAAACCGGAAACAACAAACTCACCGTCTTGCAACTCCATCAGATATGCAACATCAAGACAGCCGGCGTCCCCGCTACTTGGTGCAACAACTACGAAGACATCTGTAGCTGGATAAGGGAGACCTTTCAGCTATGATCCACTTACTTCTCACTATGATCTCTCCTATACTCCTCCCAATCTATTCGTCACAGCTGATATCAGCCATCGAATTTGTCGAAAGTTCAGGAGACCATACCGCCGAGGGCGACGGTGGTCTCGCGTTAGGCATCTTACAGATCCACCAAGGCGTCATTGACGACGTAAACAGGGTCTACCAGCTCAAGTGGCAGCACAAAGATGCCTTTCACCCTCTCTACGCACGAATGATCTTCCGGCGATACATGATGATCTACGCCACTGAAGCGCGTCTGGGTCGCAAGGTCACCGACGAGGATAGAGCGCGTATCTGGAACGGTGGGCCGAACGGTCACCTGAAGCCACACACGTTAGCATACTGGGAGAAAGTGAGGGCCCGGCTATGACACCCCGACGAATCTCCTTAGTGATTAAGCTCGACATGGCTACCGGTGAAACCGGTGGCGAAGTAGCTGCGCGTATGCAAAAGTTTCTGGACTACTACCACCCGCACTTACACGGACAGGTGGAAGCGAAACCAGTGATCGAGGAGCCAGAAGAAGACTTGATGTGACTTACGAGTTAGCTGACTACCAGTTACTGGCAAAGAAATGGGTGCTGGAACACGATTCCTGTGCCCTTTTTATGGGCATGGGCATGGGCAAGACCCTCACCGTGCTCGATGTGATGAACGAACTGTTCCATGATGGGGCTAGTAGCGGCGTGCTTGTGGTCGCCCCGTTGCGGGTAGCCCTGCTCACGTGGCCCCATGAGATCAAGCAGTGGTTCCCTTGGATGAAGATATGCAACTTGCGAGATCCTAAGCAACTCCAAGCAGTGTTGGACGGGGACCGGTTCCATTTCTACTTGATAAACTACGAGGCTCTGATGAGTCGCGATGTGAGACGCAACGGGGAGAGTCAGCACTACTCTGGCGTCATCGAGAAACTGCTCTGGGAGAACCAAGATTGGCCCTTCGACACAGTCGTTTTTGACGAACTGACTAGGTTGAAGTCCCATTCCTCAGCGTCTCTCAGGACGCTGAAACCTTTTCTAGGTCAGTTCGATCGGATAATCGGTCTCACTGGCACACCAACGCCTAACGGATACCTCGATCTATGGGCACAGCTCTACGTGCTGGATCAAGGGGCTACGTTACGTAATACCTTCTACGCCTACCGTAACCGGTGGTTCGAGGTAAGCTACAGCGGCTTCAGCTACACGCTATGTGCTGGAGCGAAGAAAGAGATTGATGAGCTAGTGTCTCACACCTGTCTCACGCTTCGTGCGTCGGACTACCTCGACATTCCGGACACCACCTTCATCGACGTGGAGGTGCCCCTGCCAGCGAAAGCCCGTAAAGACTACAAGACGATGGAGAAAGAGCTTCTAGTGCTGCTCCAGGAGGGTAGTAACGCAATCGTCGCCCTCAACGGTGCCGTGCTGGCAAGCAAACTGCTACAGATGACGGGAGGCTACGTCTACGACGAAGAGCGTAACATCCACTGTGTCCATGACGCACGGATAGCCCGGCTCATCACGCTTGTCTCCAGTATCGATGAACCTGTGCTAATCGCTTCCTGTTTCCGGCACGAAAAGGATGCGATCATAGCCGCGATACCCGGTTGCGTGAGGTGGGAAGACTCGATGCTCGACGACTGGAAGGCCGGCAAAATAAAAGCAATCGTCGCGGATCCACGGTCAATCGGTCACGGGCTTAACTTACAGGACGGTGGGTCTACGGTGATCTGGTTCACCCGTAACTGGTCGCGGGAGACCTACGACCAGTTCAACGACCGCGTTTGCGGCGTCCGTGCGTTGCGCTCAGGACGCAAGCCTACCGTCTACCACCTCACCACCCCGGACACCATCGACGACGCCATTAGTGAGGCTTTGCGCGGGAAAGGTGATGAGCAGGCCGGTCTGCTGAAAGCTTTGACCTCCCTCCAAGAGATGAGGCGGTGATCCCTTTAGGTAGCGGACAGTGATCGAGGTCGCGTGGGCCGGATAGACCGGTGCCCGCACAACTTGACGGCGGTGTAAAAGTATCGTGCGCGTATGGTCCTCCACCAGCTACTGCTCCCTCCCGTAGGGATACGGGACATGTATTCGAGGAGCACTTTGTCGGCTGCGTCTTTGTCGGCCGGTGACAGGTGGCCGTCTCGAATGGCTCGGTAGAGAGCATCGTGGATCAGGCCGGGGACCATCGTGTTTGGCGTATCGATGGTGGGGCCGCTGGTGCCGTCCCAGATGAAGCCTTTTTCGATGTAAAGCACTCCCTGCCCCATCCAATACCAGTCGGAGGTGAAGCCTTTGTGATGCTCGAACGCTGGCAGGTAGAAGCAGACTGTTAGAGTCGTCTGGTATTTACCGTTTACCTTGCGGTATTTCATTGGGTGCTGATATATTTATACGGATTGGGAACTTCAAGATCGCGGTTGGCAGCGGCTAAATCAGCCGCCCACGCAGCCTGCTCTTTTCCAGCCCACTGGTCTTGGTAGACGTCTTTGGTCAGGCTTGATACATCGGCCTGAATGCCTCTGATGACGGTAGCCGCTTGCCATACTAGGGTGCCAGTTACGATCATGCCACTAACGAAGAAGGCACCGACCAACCACACCGTTCGGAGAATCAGCCCGAGCTGTTTATCGGTCAGTCCCATCAGGGTGCTTTCTCAATAGGTGTCTTGCGGACAAACTTCACCTTTGGCAGCCAGATGTTGTTATGCGTCAGAGTTGCCACTCGCTTGCCGTTGACCTCCTCAACCGTGAACGTTGTGTCGCTAAACTTACCCGTGACATGAGCCTCGGTTATGCCGAGAGCTTCATACTCGGCAAGCTTCTCAGGAGTGGACACGCACCCCGTTAGCAGGGCTGATGTAATAAGAATCAAGAATCGTTTCATGAGTAGATTTCGTATGATTTGTTTGGGTAGTCGATAAACGGCACGTCGAACATGTTCCGCTTAATAGATTGAGGTTCAATGACGACAAAATCCTCATCGAGTTCGATCAGGTTGATTGCGTGATTGCCATCTGATACACCGGCCCAAGGGATGAGGTTTTTCACGCAGTGAACGAACACCAGCGGAGATGCTTTCACACGAGACTTAGCAGCCTCGATACAGACGAACTGCACTAGAGCAGATGCATAGTTCTCACAGTCGAATGCCTCCGACGTATAGTCCGGCAGGTCCCAGAAGTGTTTACGCATAGCGTCTTGGGTGGACCGAGCGTAAAACCACTTAGATGAGATCGTCGTATAAACAGAGTCTCGCAATGCTGGGTATGTCCCCGTGAGGGCGTGCACACCTTGGAGGGTTTCGAGATACGATCGGCGAACACCTGTATCAATGAAAGGCAGAGGTTTGCGTGTAAACCAGCTCATTAGATTACGTTAGTGCGGGTGTAAGTGAGGGCGTAGGTCACGGAGCCCGCGCCGCTGGCCTTGCTCCATACGGCGGTGGTAGTTGGCACGGCGGCCCCGGCCACGATGGTGAGATCCTTGGCGGTGCCTGCTGTGAGTGCGGTGGTCCCGACGAGTTGCGCGCCTGCGCTCGCGTTCCCGACATCCACGGAGATTGAGGTGGTAGACTTGGCGACTGCGCTTTGCAGTCTCCACTCACGGTCGGGCAGGATTGCTTGTCCGTTGATTTGCAGATTCCCCGCCGAGCCGTGAACTACGGTTGCAGTGACTTGCAGGATGTCGGCTTCACGGAGTCGTTGCACTCCCGTGGTCGAAAGCGTCATCGGGCGTTTGCCACCGCTGAGGTCGCGCTGCTGGTAGCCTGCGCCGGTGCTGAAGTCCCATGATCCGGCGACGCCGATAGCCGCCACTGTCAGCGTGTTTATATCAACAGTGCCGGTGCCCAGAATCCGCAGCCGGAAAGAGTCAGTTTTATCAGCCACAACCCGCACGGCACCCACTAATCCAGTCGCGAGGACTTGTGAGCCCCCAAATATTATTTGCGCACTCGGACCAGTGGACGTGAGATCATACGTGATGAGGTATTCTTTGCCTGTAAAAAGCCAAGAGGGTGTATTAAGATAAACCCCTTGGCCATAGGATGCGGAAGTGAACGAGTTTGCGTCGTCAATGGTCCCGCCTGATAGGGCCAGCCATCCGCTAGTGAGATCCCACCCTGCAATCACATCCGCTTGCGCTCCCCCTGCAAGGAGATACTGAGGCAACGCAGCCCAGCCGTATTGGTGCAGCGTGAGCACCTCGGCGGCGGTGAGGGCGACGTTGCCGTATTCGGCGTCAGTAATCGTGCCAGTATGCGGGTTGGTCCCAGATCGCTCGCCGATGACAAAGTTGGTTGAGGTAACAGACCCAGCCCAAGTTGGGGCTTCTCCGGCGACGCCCTCCGTTGCAGCAACGGATACCCCGTTGATATACGCTGTAACACTTGGCGTGCTGGCATTACGCACCACAACCAAATCAATAATCTTCCCGCCGTAAGTTGTAACAATATTTGGCGTTACGAAAAATTGCAGGATATCCCCGGTTGAGGCACCGTAAAGATAAATCCAGATTGCGCCGGTGGATGTAAGAAATCCCGAAAACGCATTTGAACTAAGGCTACTCGATGACGAACTTGAGAAAAAGAATAACCCGTTAGTCCCAGAGGGGTTACTTGTTGGAACAATAAATTTAACCCGCACAAAAAAGTCACTGGTGCCAATACTAATGCCGCTTGCCAGTCCTTTGCTTGCGTTCTTCCCGTTAAAATAGATCCCCGAGTCCGGCGACCGGGCGGCGAACCGCGACGTGAAGAAACTCGCGGGTAACTTGCGAACGGCTTCAGTCGCCCCATCGACCATGAAGAAGTCGTCAGTCGCGGGGCTAGTCGCTGTCGTTGAAATGTCTTTGATGCGTTTGGTGGGCATATCAGTAAGTGAGTTCGGTGATTAGGAAGGAGTCGCCTGACTCGTCAACTATCTGGTCGCCTGACTCGTCTACTAGCTCCCAGCCCGAGAACTGGACTCTAGCGGCTAGGATAGTGGTAAGGTCGAGTGCCGCTGAAGTCTCAGCTGCTTTCTCAGTGTCAGCGACGTCGAAGTCGCTGGTGACTGCTACCTCGGCTGCTGCTGCTGCTGCCTTCTCGGTGTCAGCGACGTCGAAAGCACTCCCCACCTGTAGCTCTGCGTCCGATGCGGTCAGCTTGTCAGCGGTTGCCAGCCACTCTGTCGTGACTGCCGCTGACCCTGAAGCCTCTGCCGCCTTGTCTGCGACGATCTCCAGCGAGCCGGTAACGGCTACTGCAGTCGCTGGCAGCGGAGTGAGCGTGATGCCGTCTACCTCCAGCGTGGAGGACGGACGGTCCACTGAGGAGGTGATGACAGGACGGGCCACAAGATGCTTAGGCGTTAGCTACAGTGAAGGTGAGACTGCCGATGGGAATTGAGACGGTGATGCCAGTGGCGTCAACGGTGACGTTCGGGGTGATCAGCGAACCGAACCGCACGTTGCCGTCGGTTGCAGCATCCATGAGCCGGATGGCGTCAACCGTGCCCCAGGAGCCCGAGGACTGAGGGAAAGTGATCGTCGTGCCATTGGATACCACCCCGGCAGAAGCTGCCGGGAAATTGGTCTGGTTGTTGGTGATCGCTACTCGTGCATACGAGTTGCCGGTGGCTTCAGTGCCGTCGGCGATGCCGGTGGACGCTCCGATGAACAGAGCTGCGTAGTAAGTGGCAAGGCCAGAGTAGGCTACGCCCCCGAAGGCTGAGCTGGCAATGGCGTTGAGGTCGGTGGTGGATGTAGTGCTCATCGGACGTTAAATGCTCCTGTGGATGTGGTGATTATTGATCCAGCTGCGTTAGTTAAGACTACTTTGAGCGGATACGACGCTCCCGCAACTAGGGAATTGGATTGTGAGAGTGACAGGTTGAGTGTGAGAGTGCCCCCTGACGTGCTGACCACATTGATGCCATCGCCTGAAGTGCGGGTGAACAGTGCTACGGCGGATCCCAGCCGCTCGTAGACGGTGGCGGTGACTGAGCAACCAGCTAAGTCATACGCGCCCCCCGCCGCCGTGGTGACGGTCAGAAGAATAGGTGCCGTGTCGCCTGAATACCAGCCGACTACGTTGATTGATGCTAGGACTGAGAGGCTCATGAGGTCCACCCTCCCACCTTGAAGCTGTCTATGATGCTCTCAGCTGCTTTCATATCGCTGCCAGCTTGAGCGTTTGGGTTGCCATTAGGGTTCTCTTCCCGGCAGATCAGTAGCATGGCCTGCCGTAGGGATGCGGGAACGTCGCGTGGGGCGTTGCCGTAGCCGGCGGTGAAGGTGATGGTGACTGCATCCGGGCGGGTCGAAGTCTCAGGTAGGTCGTAGCTGCTCTTAAGGTAGACCATACCCGGCTCGGGGTCGGTGCATACAATGTAGTTGGTTGTGGCGATTGTCTGCAACACGTCGTCGGTATCGTAATACTGGACGCTGGTGACCGAGACGAGGGGTGAGCGTGGCAACTCGATCACACGGCTGGGTGACCCTGTAGCCAGTTTCGGCCAGAACGAATAGGTAGCTCGGAAAGTAGCTGTCAGCATGGCCCTGCCAGACCGACGCTCAATCATCTCAGATGCACGCTGGATCAACAGGTTTATGGCTTCCAGATCCTCTGATAAGTCAGTGCGGAGGTAAGCGGATACTCCCTCTACGTCGATAGCGTAGACTTGGGAGGAGCTGGTCCTGACGATGCCATCCACTAGGACGTCAGCGTCTGAGTAGCGCAGGTTCATAGGAGATCCTCCTCTACCACCTTACGTTTGCCTCTCTTTTTAGGGGCGACGACTGCCTGTTCTACCGCTACGCAATATTCGCAGTCGATCCACTGGCGGGCTTGCACGTCATTGATTTCCTCGGTGCTGCCGCTGGAATGAGATGAGATTACTGTTGAGACTGATGTGAGGAATTTGACTCTCATTACACCAGAAAACCCAGCAGCTCCGGAGAGACTGCTGGGTAGTGCCTGGATGTATAGCCTTTAGATGGCTAAGCCTTCAGTGCCTGTGGGCTGCGTCCGTGGTGCGCTACGTGCCCCATAGAGGAGGTAGGTCGCAGTCATCGTCGCATTCTGGGTTGCCCGGTCGCAGAATAGGCGAACGTATTGCTTGGCTGGGCGGTGGTAGTCCAGAAACTTGATCTGGTTATCGTCGTCATCAGCCACTGCAACAGTAGACGATGCGACGTCTGTCCAAACTGAGTCGTCTTCAGACTCCTGAAGTTTGAGGGAGGTGATCGCGCCAGTGACGATGGCCCCGAGCTGAACGACGAAGGCTACACCCTCGAAGTTTGCTAGGTTAACCGTAGCCCCTGTGATGTCGGTGGCAGCGGCGGCACCAGCTGAAACGCTGATAGCAACACCGATGGATTTGTCAGAGATGAATTGATTCATTGTGAATTTCTTTCGTGGTTAGGTCAGCTTCTTACGAGGCAGCACCGTGGGTGAATGTCGTGATCGCAGCAGCGTCAGTGAGGCGACCGTCAGTCCGCTTGGACATCCGGAAGTAGACTTGACCGTTGAGAGCACCAAGCTCATTCAACCGCATCAAGCTGAGTCCAACACGATCCGCGATGAAGTATTTGGAGAGATCCCCAAAGATGATAGACTTAGCGTCAGCTGCTGGAGCGGTGGCGAAGTCCGAGACCATCACGGGACGACCAAGGATCGCGTCTGGCTGGCCGGCGGTGAGACCGGGCTGCCAGATGTATTGACTGTCCCCATCCTTGAGCTTGCGGATGAGCTTGACCATCGTGTCAGAGGTCAGGAACGTCCCGCGAGTGCGGTAGCGACGACCTAGACTGTGGAACAGATCAATCAAGTTGTCCCCGGTGATGGCGGCGGCGGCCGAGACTGCGCCAGTGATGCCACCCACGTTGACGTTGGCTACCGAAGTTACGGTGAACAGACCTTCAGGCTTGCCGGCACCATTGCCAGCCGCAAAGGCCGCGTTTTCAAGATCGGCGACGGCTTGGACACCGGTGTCTTGGATGAAGGATTCGACGTTGGACCCAGAGTCGGCGAGCAACTCGTCCGATACGGGAATGTAGCCCCCTAGCTTGTGAGCTGCAAGGACAACGCGGCCCACTTCAGGGTTCACAGATCCGTAGGAACCGTTCTCCCCTAGCCAAGAGAAAGTAACTCCACCCGTTTGGACGGGGATGTTACGGTCGTTGGACAGAGTCATGACCGTAGCAGCTGCACGGATTGGGTCGTCGTTGTAGAGCAACCTCATGATCTCTGCCTCATACTCTTCAGGAACGAGGTAGCCACCGTCCCCGTCGATGCCGGTCTGGAGGACGTTGAAGATGTCGTGACTGATGTTAGTCACGATTCCTTTGTTGCGGATGAGACCACCCTTGCCGAAGAAGGCGTCGCGATACTCTTTGGTAGCGCGTGGCTTGGTCGAATCAGCGTTGTCAAGCGCAGCTCGGTAGTTGGAGTCACGTGTGGCGGAGAGTTCAACCTCACGTGCGGTCAACTTCTGGCTACGGTCGATTTGTGCGCCAAATTTGTCCAGATCGGTTTCGAGCTGGTTATACTTTGTCTGCTCATCGGCAGTGAAGACGCGATCCTCTTTCAAGGTCAGGTCGTTAAGGCGATTCATTTCCGTGAAGAGCCCCTTACGTTTGTTCTGTAGTTCTTTGATGTCCATAATTTTGGGTTATTGGATGTTGTGGAATTTCCCAAACAGTGTTAACCGACGCCGGATGGCGTGGGCTTTACATGGCTCTTGGGGAAGGTGGTCCGGGCTCTTAGTGTAACCTAGCGCGGATAAAGTGGTGGTGTCTGCACAAGCAGCGATCAATGACGCCTTAGACACGCTGGTGATATATTTGGCTTCGAGTGCTTCCTTGGCTGTAAACCAAGTCTCATCGGTCATTGCTGTGGCTATGTTCTCTCGGTCTAAGCCCGTGCGGGACTCGTAAGTGTTGATCAGCGTCTCTTTGATTTGATCAAGGAGGTCCGCCTCTCTACGCATCTCCGAGGCTCTCCCCATGAGACCTGACATTGGATCATGGATCATGAACATAGCGTTCTCCGCCATGATGATCTCATTCCCTGCGAGAGCGATCACTGATGCAATAGACGCAGCTAGACCATCGATGTAGGTCGTGACTACTGCTTTATGGTTGATCAGCGCGTTGTAGATGGCGACGCCATCAAACACTGACCCTCCAGGGGAGTTGATACGCAGGTTGATCTTATCTACCTCCAGAGCGTTGATTTGCTTGACGACGGTCACTGCGTCGTTACCTGCCCAACTGTCCCCCACCACATCGTAGATATAGACGTCAGCGGATTTGTTCGCGATGTTTTTAATCGAGAACCACTGGGTCTTAGCTTTTGGGAATGGGATCACGTTCTTCATTGAGTTGGAGAATTAACTTGCACGATGGGTCGCCCTGCTTCATCAAGCAACTGCACATTTTGCGAAATAACGAACAGGTCCCCGCCTTCGACTGGGTTGTAGTCTTCGGCCAACCTGATTTCGTTGCGGGTTAGGACTCCCATTTGGAGCATCTTCTCATAGTAAGCCGCCCGCTTATCTGACTCGCCTCTCAGTAAACCTCTGAAATCAAACTGGAAGAAGTAGCGTTTACGCTCAAACGGGTTGAGCAGTTGCTTGTTCAGGCACTGCTCCCACTGTGTAGCCCACCCGATCAGGGTGTCATTTACGTAGTTCTGGTTCTCCTGTTCGACGTTGTTAAAGTGGGCTGCGTCAGTGATACCTGCTTTGATCTGAGGGACTCCAAATAACTGGCACAGTCCCTTGTCCTGATATATCTTAGCTTCTAGAAACTGACTCTGCTGGTTGTTGGTCTGGGGTCGTGAAGCAAACTTAGCTCCTCCCCATAAGATGGCTCTTTTGTGGGCGTTTGCATTGCCACTATTGGCTGCGTCCCACTTCTTGGCGAACTCTTTTAGTTGCTCGGGCGTGAGGTTGGTGGGGATCTCTATGGCTACGCTGGGCGTAGATGCGTTCTTGAAGAAGCTCGAACCATGATCTTGTAAAGCCATAGCGAGACCTAAGCACTCCTTCCCTACTCCTATGTTATCCACCCCTACGACACCATCGAAAGTCATTCCTTTGATATGTATGATCCGCTCCTTGGCCGTGCGCTCGCCATTCAGGTTATAAAATAACTTCCCGTCTGCATCCCGTTTAGGCTCGATCTCCCGGTTAGGGATTGGGATTAGCTCTGCTACGTCTCCATTCCCGTTCCGGACAATTAACGCAAAGGCTTGGTTGCGGAGAGTCGCGTTAGCTTGCATCGACCGACGGAAGTCCCCGCTAGTCATATCCTCGTTGGGTGAGTCGTGTAGCAGGTAATAATACGGGTGATCTGATGCGAGTTCCTTACCTCCATCGGGCCTACGCTTGTAGAACTTGAGTGGGAGTGAACTCATCGATCTGCTCACTGCATTCACACACGCGAACACCGTGGGGACGCCGAGTGCGGTCAACGCGGATACCTTCATACCTGACGCGGAAGCAGCTCCTGTCAAAGCTTCCACCAACCATTGGGTGGGTTGGGTCAAGGTGACATTCTTGGGTCTGAACATATTAAACCATCTAGCCATTCGTGTCAAAGTTGATTGGTTTTGTGAAGTAGGCAACTGGCTATTATTTTCTTGACCCGTCGGCTACCTAGAACTTGCTCTTAGCTGGGCTTCTTCAGATCCTCTCGAACATCTTTCGCGGCATTAAACAGTGATCGGTGGCCTTGTTTGATCTTCTTCTCTGACGATTGTGGCGCGGGGCCGAAGTCGCTCACCACGCCGAGTTCTTTTGCGGCCGCGTAGAAAATAGCCTGATCGGTCGCTTTCGGGTTCCGTTTGCTACCAAACCATTCGTCAAAATCGTCTCCGCTTAGCCGCACAACAGCAACCAAGGGCGATGCTGCCCGCTTAATTTTGGCGTAGTTGCGATCAGTGTAGACCTTGAACTCACCATAGGCGCGAGGGGTTTCCGTATCTATTTCCCACCGAACAAGCTTCCAGTATGCAGCAGTCAATCCGTTGCGGAGGTCGGTATCAATTTCAAAGGCCATAGTGTTATGCGTTTTGGTAAAAGTTGGCGGCGATGCGGTAGCTTAGGCTAGCGGTGATATTACTACCGTCCGCCATATAGAAATAGATGCGGATCGATGAACTCGTGTTGTCCACGTGATCCCAATCGTAACGCCACAGTAGGCCGTTGCTCGCGGTCGATTTTCCGCCGTCGGGACCATCAGGCTTGGTCGTAAACCCAGCAGGAAGGGACACTGATACGATTTCCGAAACCGCCCCGCCGGTCAGTGTGCCCGAAGTGTGAACGGGACCGTCTGCCACAATCTTCGTGGCAGAATCAGAGTTTCCCGTGCGTCTACCGCTCATCTTTGCATCGGTTCGGTTCTGGGTGGCCATTGTCGCCGCCCCCTTCGTTGTCGCACTATTGCACTGCCCAAGGTATTTCCAGGGGCTGAAATTACCGCTATTATCGACAATACGGACGCGGGCGTGGCCCGAGGTGGGAGCGGGGGGGTTAGTGTAGACCAACAACTCAGCTCGCACGGACCTAAGAGGCATTTCCCACCCGGTCGAACTCCATGTGTAGGTTATAGAGTCGTCCGAATTATCGTTGGTTACCTTTATTTCCCAGTGTGAGAAATCTATAGGCACGGTTTGGTCCCAATATAAACGGCAGCCGAATTGCAGCTCACCTGTCCCTGGGGAGACTGATGGCACCACGTTTTCGGAACTGACCCCTCCACTGGAGGGTGCACTCGGCGTCGATGTGTCACCTGCTGCGACCACTGACTCCGTAGGTGTCCACGCCGATGATACCCCTAGAGTGTTAACTGACTTCAGCCGGACGTCGTAGTTCTGGCCTGTGACTATTGCGGTGATGAACATTTCTTCCTCATCTCCCAGTAAGGTGGCCACGTGGTTCCATTCGGTCGCTGCGTTCAGTTTATACTCAACCCATGTTCGACCACCTGAGTTTACGAACTCGTCAGCCGGTGCAGTGAACTCCACTTTGATGCGAGGGACTACTGTCCCGTCGGCTTGGAGTGACGTGGTGGAGGCTCCACTTGTGAGCGTTACGCTAGTAGGTGCCGCCACCGTGCGCGGGTTGGGTAGGTTGGTGTTAGGTGCTGGGTCAACTGTAGTCTCTTCCCCATTGCTCCAGTCCCACACTGCGCTTGCGGTCTCGCGTAGTGTCAGGTCGTAGCCTAGTGCATACGCTCCATCAGTTTCTCGCGGAACGAACGTAGAGTTGACTACCTCGAACACTTTTGATGTCCAGCCGTAGCGAGCTAGGGTCACCATGATGTTGTCCCCTGCTTGGACGTTCGCCGCTCCTAAGTTGCACTTCAGTTCTACTGCGATTTCCTGCCTGACTCGCTCCAAGTTCATCTTGGTAAGCCTCTGAGCAGTGCCGTTACTGGTGACAAAAGCCCACTCGAAGTCCCTCCATATCTGCACCCCGTTATCTGCTGCCAAGTATGTTGCGTTGGTGATTGCCGGGTAGTCAGCTGGTTGCCAGTCAGTCTCCGGTCCTATGTAAACCCCTTTACCTGCGTTGAAGATTTCGCTCTTGCTCACCCGTGTCTGGATACTCACCGGTCCGATTAAATATGACTCGTCGATGGTCACCGTGGGAGTTCGGTATGCCCCCGCGTGGATGACCCACTTACCCCCTATGAACCCGCAGAACCCTGCCCCTGATGCGGTCATCTGCTCGATGGCGTCACCAGGGGCGGTGTTCGACAAGATTGCCCCACCCACCGCATACCGCTTCTCTGTGCTGGCATCTGAGAGGGTGACCTCTTCATCTGCGACGTTTGCAGCTGCGTTCAAGTAGGTCTGGTCTAGTCGTGTCGTGAGGTCGCCTAAACCTAGTGGTGACGTTAGGTAGTCGGCTAGGCAAAGGGCCCAGTTAGCTGAGTAAGCCGTAGTAGATGTGCGGTAGTCATACACCAGCTTGCCCTTGACTAGAGCCGATACATTTGGCCAACCGCTGGGAAACTTCTCAGCGTTCCACTTCAACCTGACATACACGTAGGCGATACCTCGTAACCGGTGCTCTGAGGTCCATCTAGCTGAGTCTGAAACTAGATCCGCGTCGGCAGTCTGGGTTGGTGATCCTAGGTGTTTCTTCACTCGGGCATACCCGGCAAACGGCGAGTTAGTCACTTCCCCGTCGCCGTCTAGCGTCAACAACGTATCGTTAAAATACACAGACGTTATCTCCTCCACTTGATGCCCTGCCAAGGCTATGATCATGTGGACGTATTCGTTTTTGGTGCCTGTTACGTCAATGAATACCATCGGTCCTGACGTCTTGATTTGCCCATAGATCAACTGTCTCGGGTATGCTGCTTCCCGCACCATATAAACTCTCCCCTTGTTCAGAGAGGCTTTAGACTTCCGTTGCTGGATGGATGAGTAGGTTACCGTAGCTAGCACGAATACCATCCTCCAGAAGTTAGCTATGACAAAGTTCCCAACTACTGCTAGAACACCTGCAGACGCCCCGACAGCTGCTAAAGCGGCTACAACATATTGTGCGACGAAAACTGCTACTTGGGGCATATCAGGAAACCCTCCAAGCTCTTTCGATCAAGTCAACTCCTATAAAGATCATCCCCTTTTCGCTGATGAAGGCGTGTGCGTGCCCTAGGCAGACTCCCGCACAGATTTGGCCTCGTGCGTCCACATGCGTGACAACATCCCCTCTGCTGGCAAGGTTTGGGTGAATAGATACATCCCCTAGTTGTCTCCCGATCAACCCAGTCACCCCGCCATAGGAATTTAAGATCCTCTTCGCTCCAAGAGCCGTGTTGTAGGTAGCTCTGAACTCGGCCGCTAAGTCTCTCCCGGTGACAGTCTCAACGCAGTCCGCCGCCCATAAAAGGCAGTCGTTCGTGCCCCATCTAAACGGTTCATGTCTACGGTCTTCCACCAGCAAGCTGAGTCGTGATGTCCAGTTGTTTGTCCTCAAAATACATCCCTCTGTGAAATTGTTGAATTGCCTGACGACGTGGTAGTCGATGGGGCTGCAATGCCCCACGGAATCTGTTTATCCTGCAAGCTTATCACGTATTCCAACCCTAAGTCTCCCGGATACTCGCGTATCTGCTCCTCGTGGGTGTAACGCCTCTCTTTAGGCCGCTGGAGGTCTATTAGCGAACTCTCTATGTTGATAGAGATTGATCCAGTGTCTCCTGAATCCTCTATCGCCATCGTATCCATCCTGCCAGCCAGAACTGTGAATGGTGCGTCGGTGACACTGTGATTCGATTGGTTGATGAAGCCTAGATAGAGTGTGCATGGCCTATCCCTATACTCATAGGTGAGCGCGAGGGATATGATTGTCGAGTCTATTCCATTGAGCCCTACTGTCGCCGAGTTGGCTTGGATAGCTCCTGTCTCCGACACGGGGCTGATGCTTGCAAAGGATCCAGCACCGGTCCACGTCTGGCTGTTCCAAGCCAGATCGCCGTAGCCGCTCCAGAAGCGCACCGTCCCTTCATCGAAGACCGCCTCGAATAGGAATATCGGGTAAACTGTATCGGCTGCGATAGCTGCCTTTGTGTCTGTTGAGATGTCTCGGGCCATTAGAATGATTCCGATGCGGTGAACGAGATGCCTGAGTAGATGCGGTCTGAGTTGAGTTCCCAGCTTGGCATAGCCCCTTGCATCCGCCAGATGCCTGTAGGGCTGGATACTACCAGCGAGGTGTTGTCAGCGAAAGCGGTGCGAATGCGTGGCCATATCTCTAAGGTGGCGTCCCCTGCCCCATCACTGTCCGCGTCAGCGACCACTTTGACCAGCTGCCTAGTGCTGCCGGTGCCTACCTGCAACCAGTCACCCGCTTTGAGGATGCCTGTCTGGGAGGTAGTCCAGCCGTCTGTGATGAGCGTGTTGCCGGTCTGGCCGGCACCTTTGATTACCGGTTCCCCGGTAGCTATGCCTCTCGCTGTCGTGTATATCGGGTCTCCTATATAGAACGTCCCTTGCGCCCCATTGAGCGAGAGCAGTTGACAAAGCACTGCCTCCGCGTCGGCACGGGTCTTCGCAGCTAGTTCTACTGAGATGACCCACATCTGTTTCGAGTAGACGTAGGTCTTTTGTTGCCCTGTAAACAAGCTGTTGTCTTGGGCTACTGCTGTCTTCGGCTCAAAGCGGATCGACTTGATGTTGGCCGTATCTAAAGTGATTGGGTAGGTGGTAGCCATGTTATGCGAACCTCATTTGGTTACGTGATAGGGCGTCTTGAACAGCGGCTTTGGTCATCTTGATCATCTCAGGCACCATCTTCCCTAGGTCCGAAGCAGTGACTCCCCCAGAGTAGTTCTGGGTGATGTTGAAGATGGTGGCCGGGGCGGAGTTCCCTCTGTTGTTAGGGCTTATGTGCCCGCCTGAGTATGCCGCCGTGATCATTTCAGGACCTTGCTCCCCAACCATGCGAGTCTCACCTTTCCAGATCGTGCCGCCGGTAGCTGTTGTCTTACCCGCACCAAACCAAGCTGGTAGCAAGGATCCGCCTAGAGCTGACGCCCCGAACAGGTTCATGAGCGGGTTGACGATAGCCATCCGCGCAGCTATCTCCAGCATGGTCCGCGCAACGATGTTGGCTAACTCGTTAAAAGCGTTCTCGCCTGTCAGAACCATGTCCGCCATCGACTGGCTAGCTCGGTCAGATACGCTGTTCCACATCTGGGAAACTACCTTCTGTAGCTCACCTATTTTCTCTTTCATATCCTCGGGTCTCAGGCTATCGATAAGCTCCTCGTTAATCTTAGCCATTGCCCGTTTATGGGTTTCCGAGCTGATCAGTTTGTCATCCAACATCCCTTGGAACCGGACTTTCTCGTCATCGAACAGCTCTTGAGGCGTCCGCAGGCTTTCCTGCAAACTCTTGCCTAGCCTCTGAGCAGATATAAGCTTGGCTGCGTCGGCTGCGTCGGCATCAGCCACTTCTTTAGCTAGAGCGGCTTTGTTAAATATGTATTGGTCAGACTTCGCCTGGGCTAACTCCATCTGATGCCGTATTGCATCTGAACCCTGTTTAGCTTGTGCCCGTATGATGTCGTCGGAAGCTTCTTGAGCATCCTTCTTAGCCTTGGCCACTGCTGCGGTGTCTGTGACTACAGGGATTAAGGCTTGGGTTTCCAGAGCTTTAAGCTTCACGAAGCTTTCACTCAGTTCATCTAAATCTCTCTGCGCACGTCTTAAGATTGCGATATACCCTATTAACCCCTGCCCTGCCTGAGTGGCTTTCGTAGCCCGGTTGTAGGATTCTTGAGCTTTGGAAACCTTCAACCTAGCCGCCGTAATTTTATCTGCTACGACTGACATCTGT
>Ga0209491_10003597_pt1 | contig 25295 bp, 22 predicted proteins | sample BON02_FD_187213 | JGI IMG/M metagenome (GOLD analysis project Ga0209491, IMG submission 187213) | Freshwater microbial communities from Lake Bonney liftoff mats and glacier meltwater in Antarctica - BON-02 (SPAdes) (version 2) | ecosystem: Environmental > Aquatic > Freshwater > Ice > Glacier...
TCATATATTTGTCAAGCAGCAATTTCTAGGGTTATGGGCTTGGCTTTGACGAGGTGGTAAACCTCGCGGATCACGTAGCGTTTGAGACAACGAATGATGTCGCGTTTGGATTTGCCTTCTGCTGTTCGGCGTGCGACGTAGGCGATGGTGGGTTCATGAAAACGCATGCGGACGATCACGGTTCGATAGATCGCCGCGTTGAGTTGCCGGTGTCCGCCATGGTTGATTCGGTGTTTCCCGCTGGTCATTCCTGAGCCTGCTGGAATGGGGCTGATCCCGGCGAGTTTCGCGAATGCCGATTCAGATTTAATGCGCTCCGGATTGTCACCGACCACGATCAGGATCTCTGCTGCGGTATCAACACCGATCCCGAAGGGCTCCACCAGATGCGGGGCAGTTCGCATGACCAGGTCCTCGATCATGGTCGATAGTTCTTTCGCTTCTGTGTCAAGGAAATGCCACCGTTTAGCGAGCGTGCGCAGTGTGTAACGGATGGAGTCATCCGGTGTTTCTAACTGACGCGGGCGCAATGCGGCCAGATGCCTGGCGAGCTTGATCTGTGTCATGTTCGTGGTTTCCCATCGGATGTGCTCTGGTGCGTGGATAAGCATCGCTTTGAGTGTGACCATCGTCGCCGCTCGTCCTTTAACTGCAGTGTCATGGGCAACTTTTAGTTGCCGAAACATCCGGGCAGTCCCATCAGCAGTTTTCGGGATCGCCGTGGCAAACCCCGCTAAAACAGCACGCGCTGCGTTCTGCGCATCAAGAGTGTCCGACTTCCCGTTGAGCCGACGCAATCTGCGATCAGGCCGACTGACTTCCACGACCTTGAAGCCCTGGCGGCGGACATAAGATGTGAGAGCACCACCGTAAGAACCGGTTCCTTCAATCCCAAACGCAATGATCTGCCCAAAACTTGACGCCCAGTCCAATAGTTGACGAAATCCGCCGGTATCGGTTGCAATTGTCATCGTCGCAAGAATGCCACCGACCGAATCCATTGCTGCTGCAACGTGAATATATTTATGAGTGTCCACGCCAATAACGACGTGTCCTGACCTAGTTACTTCCATTGAGCTAACTACTTCCTATACGTTAACGTGATGGTCACGCTGCCACCGGCGGGCGGACAGGACGCTCACGTGGGACGCTGTCGAAGTTTGCTCCAGGCTCCTATTAAGTCACATTCTGCCTGCGTGGCAGCGCTTGCTGCGTGCCCGGCCAGGTGGCTGACTGATGAATGCAAAGACACCCGCTGCATTTCACGCCGATGCGGAGGCGAACCAGGCGATTTCATCCTTGGACGAATCGCTCGATCCGCAAACTGTTGACGACGAACCATCACACACCTCCACAATCACGGAGTGTTGCGACGACCGCTTGAAACCACCTCACCGAAAACAAGGCCACCTGTCCAATACTGCTCAGGTGGCCTTGTTTTTGGTGAGCAAAAATGGCCTGATTTTGGGTGAGCGTTAACAACCAAGTCTATTGGAAGCCACCCGTGCGGACTCCCTGACGTCAATTCAAAACAGCACCTGCTTCACCGAAACCATGCGACGGCGATCAGGGCAGGCGCGAACCAGAGCCATCGAAGCAATCCACCGGCTGGATCGCGACGGCGGAGCAATCAACTACGTCACCGTCGCGCCAACGGGACGGTTTCCCGAGCACTGTTGCCGTGACCCGAACCTACGCAGCGAAATCGAACGACTACGTGCAATTGTCACCTCACCCAAATCCCTCATGCCCGACACTGAGTGAGCATCAGCAAAGTCCGAGATCCAACTCCCAGACATCGTCCGCGTCGAGGTTGCCACTCTGCGGAACGAGAATGAACAGCTACGCAAACGTCTCGTCGAAACTCTCGGCCAACAACGAAGAGAAGCCCACAAGGCCGGAACTCCGAGACGATCGGCAATGACCGATCGACGCGCGTGTGGCTACGCGTCGAAGACGTGTGACCGACGCGAAACAGCCCACCAGACAAGCGAATCCCCCAACGGGCTCCAGTTAGCGATGAACTTACGCGTCAAGGGAGTCAAATGCTGCGGCCACAGTTTCCGGACATTCCACCACCGCAGGCCTTGGGTACCACCCCAAACCACTCAGACCTTGAGCTGATTTGTGAACCCGATCTTGCCTTCGGTCTTTTCCCAGAAGAGGCTGGATGGCGCAGAACTAGGATAAATGGTCAGTCGTACTTTTAGCGGGACAAGGCGCTTTTGTCACCTCGACAAACTGGAAAAGGTGAAGCATTCGGCTGCTAGTTTGTCTACATCCGGGAACCACGAATGACATGGTTAATCAAGTTCTTGATGCGCTGAACTAGTTATCACGCAACTGAAGTTTCTCTAGACCCCTCCAAGATAGCGGTAGTAGACCGGCAGCTAGAGCAATTTTGACAGCGTCGCCGATCAGGAATGGAACAACACCCAAACTCAATGCGGTTGCCCAATTTACGTCAACCGCAAATTTCAGCCAAGTAACGCCAACCGCGTAAATAGCGAGGTTGCCAATTACCATCAGTGCTGCGCTGCGGGCTGCCGTTGTCGAAGCGCCACGCTCCGCAAGACGGCCAACTATGAAAACTGCAACGATGAAGCCAAGGATGTAGCCAAAACTTGCGCTGGAAAAACCTGAACTGCCTTCTGCAAACCAAGGAACCCCAACCATTCCTACGAGGAGGTAAATAACCATGGAGAGAACACCACGAAGGGATCCAAGGGCCGCTCCAACTAAAAGAACGGCAAATGTCTGCAGGGTGAGAGGAACAGGGGTGAAAGGCAAGGGGATAGCAATTTGAGCCGCCACTCCCACGAATGCGGCGCCACCGGCAACGAGAGCTATCTGGGCGAGCCTGGTGTTGGCTGCGTAATCGGCCAAAACGCGAGGGACGGGGGTTGTCAATGCCATGTGAGCTCAGTCCTTCATTTCGAGGTGAAGCGGTAAGAGGCGAAAGCCTCAGTTGGAAGCGATACCTTACCGTCCCAAGACCAAAAAAATACGGCATTTAGAGAATTAGTGTCAGAAAACGGGCGAAGGGTTTGTGCTTTTTATCAAGCCGGGGTCGAAGTTAAACATTGCAGGTCTACCCAAGTGAGAGATTGCTGGTAAAGCAATCATTGCTGAACCCTCGAATAGATTTGCCCCCCGCTTGATTGCATCTGAGCTGAGGGGTTTGGTAGCGAATTCCACATTGAGTGGACCATTCAATTGCCCACCCCGGCATTATCGACCCTCGAAACCGTGCAGAACCGTGCCAATCGCATCAACTAGTGCATTTACTTCTTCTTCTGCTGAAATGAATGGAGGGCTAATCTGAAGGGTGTTCCCCCGTAGGGGCCTGCAGATGAATCCGAGTTCGATGACCTCATCACTCACGGTTACAGCGTCTACATCTTCAGCGAGCGTGATGCCACCCATAAACCCAGCTACTCGAACATCGGCGACCGACATGTGGGCCTCCCGCAGTTCATTGAGACCGGCAGCTAAGCAATTCTCAAGTTGGAGGGCCCTTGCTACTAATCCTTCTTTTTCAAGGATGTCAAGATTCCGGGAGGCAACAGCGCAGGCGGTCGCATGTCCAGCGTAAGTCGCTCCGTGCCTGAAGGTAGGGGTGTTATCACCATATGAAAAGAAGTGCTGCCAAACCCGTGGGGCGACCAGCACACCCCCCAAGGGAATGTAGCCCGATGTCACGCCCTTGGCAAAGACAATCATGTCAGGATTTAATGCATATTTGTCGGCAGCAAACATGTGCCCAGTTCGCCCGAACCCGGTGATCACCTCGTCGAGAATGAACAGAATGTCGTTTTCCAGACATAGTTGTTGAAGAGCAAGAAGGTATCCATCAGGCGGTGGATACACTCCGCCTGTTCCTTGGATTGGTTCTGTGACGAGCGCCGCAATGCGACTTGGTCCCAGCTGTCGAATTATCTCGGCTGTCTGGGCCAAATCGTGAAGGGGAATTCGGGCGGTTTCCGGAATCAGTGAATCTCCGCCGTAACCTTCCCTGTTGAAGTCCAAGCCAGCAATACTCGTGCCAAACCCATGAAGTCCGTGATAAGCAAACTCTCGACTCAGAATAAACGTCTTCTCTGTTTGACCTTCAAGTTGCCAGTGTCGCCGCGCCAACTTACATGCAACATCTATGGCGTCCGCACCTCCAGAGTTGAGGATCACCTTGCAATCCCTAATGGGGCTCATAGCCGCAAGACGATCTGCCAAGTTGAGTGCCTGATCGTTAACGAATCGTCCGAAGATGTGGTAGGTCTCTAGACGTTCCATCTGATCCTTAGCCGCCTCGGCGAGTTCAATTCGCCCATGCCCCACGTTGGCATGCCAGAGTCCTGCCGTACCGTCAAAGAGGCGCCTACCATCCTTATCGTAGATGTAGCAACCTTCCCCCCTTGTGATGATGATCTGTCGACCAGCCACTGTTGGAATATGAGCCTGCGCAGGCCATAGGGCGGGTGTGAAGAGAACATTGTCCTGAGATTTCATTCGGCACTCGCAAACGTCGGCAGTCTCCAGTTACACACTTGTTGGAATATCGCAGACAGCATGAAAATTTTCCGGAATTCCCGCGGGGCCGAATATTTATTAGCCATTGCTCTGGGTCCTTTCACAAATCTTAATATTTGTGACTCAAAGTCTCGCACGGATAGCTCTTAAAGACATTAACAACACACAAGCCCGAGAATTAGTTAGCAACCACCGGGTCAATCGGTGCTTCGCACGACGGCACGCCCGCGTCTCATTGAACAGCGCGCGGCCGAGCGTTGGACCTGAGCAATGACATCCCGGACACAAAGATCTAGGATGTCTTTTTAGGGTTTTCTCAGGTACCGTCGCACTCAATTGAGGAGGTCGAAATGGCAGACGTTGCGGTTCTTGGCATTGGGCGGATGGGAACATCAATGGCTCGAAAACTTGTCGAAGCAGGAAACGACGTAACTGTCTGGAACCGAACTTCTGCCAAGTCGGCAGAATTGGCAGAAGTTTGTGCCGTTCGAGTCGCGGCGACAACTTCCGAGGCAGTCTCGGGAGCCGACATTGTGTTGTGTGTTCTTGCAAGCGGTGCTGTTACCGAGTCGGTGATCCTCGACCCTGAGGTTCTCGCAGCGGCGACCGCCGGGGTTATTTTTTGCGACATGGGCACGAGCGGTGTGGCTACTTCCCAAATCTTGGACGCCGCGCTCACCAGTGCCGGTCATCGGTTTATTGACAGCCCAGTCTCTGGGAGTGTTCCCGCCGTAGAATCGGGTCAACTACTAGTCATGGCCAGCGGGCAGAAGTCTTCGGTTGACCATGCGGCACCAGTTCTGGCTGCCTTCGCCAAAAAGGTTGTTTACGTGGGAGAGTCTGGCTCAGGTCAGGTAATGAAACTCGCAGTGAATCTCATCGTGCACTCTTTGAATTCAGCCGTCAGCGAGGCGCTGACTCTGGCGACCAGTGCTGGTATCGATTCAGGCGCTGCCTACGATGTTTTCCAGGATAGTTCTATCGCAGCGCCATATGTTCTCTATAAGAGGAGTGCATTCCTCGGCGAAACAGAGGTGGTGGCGATGAGTCTTGACCTAGTACTCAAGGACCTCGGCCTCATCTTGGCTTTGGCCCAAGAAGAATCTGTGCCAGTGCGAACGGCCATTGCGGTTCGTGATGAGATTGTAGATGCATGTGAGGCCGGATTCGGCTCATTGGATATGGCGGCCTTGCCCATATTTTTACAACAAAATTCTCACTGATCCAACCGGAAACTCATCGCGGTTGCTCACGTCACGCGGTCCTCGATTATGGACGGTACTCGCGATAGTTACAACGGTTTGGCAATAGTAGATGTCATGAAAATTGTCAATGCATTCAGCTATTGTTCAACTGAGTTAGTGGCGAGTGTTACCTGTGCGTTCCTCGCGAAGACCCCGGATTTAACCCATGATCTAAACTGCTCCAAATGAGCCCAACCCGACCCATGTGTTGCTCGCGAGTTACCCTGTGAAAGTAGAGGGCGACTCCATCTATGTGGACCCCGATGGGGACAGGGCGAAGGTGTCACGTTCCTGAGTCTCGGTGTTAGACGTAATCTGCACGCACAATAACAGGAGGGTTAACCCAATGCCACTAATTCGTATTGACATGTTCCCAGGTCGGACCTTAGAGCAAAAGCGTGAGCTTGCTGAGGTTTTGACCCGCGAGGTCAGTCGTATCGCTGACTGTAGGCCTGAGACGATTAACTTCATTTTCACTGACGTCTCGCGTGAGAACTGGGGCCGTAATGGTTTCCTTTTCTGCGACGAATACGAGTACGAGAACCAACCGAACAACAAGTCCTGAGTCCGTAAGAATTTACTGAAATGAGGCATCATGGTTAGTTTGAACTCCGATATGGGCGAGTCCTTCGGTATCCATTCCTTCGGCAACGACGACGCGCTGGTCCATCTTATTGACACGGCCAACGTCGCTTGCGGCTTCCATGCCGGTGACCCGACGGGAATTCGCGAGACGGTAGAGAAGGCAGTTTCCGCCAACGTGACCGTTGGTGCACACCCTGGCCTCCCTGACTTGGTGGGTTTTGGTCGCCGCGAGATGAAGCTTGATCGTGACGAAACCGCAGATCTTGTTCGGTACCAAGTCGGATCGCTCGTGGCGTTCCTTGACGATGCGGGAGCCCCATTGGACCACATCAAACCGCACGGCTCTCTATATGGAATGGCCGCGCGTGACGAGGACATCATGGACGCCATTTGTGATGTCGCAGTCCAGTATGGCGTTCCCATTTTTGGAATGGCTGGAACCGCTCACGAGTCCGTCGCGATCAAGCGTGACGTTCCGTTTGTTGCTGAGTTCTACGTTGACCTCGGCTACCGCAAGGACGGTAGCCTCATCATTACGCGACGCCCACGAGCCACCCCCATTGAAGAAGCCAAGCAACGGGCCCGCAAGGCTCTGACCAAAGGCTTGGCGACCGCAGACACCGGCGAGGACTTCCCAATACGGGTCGACTCAATCTGCGTGCACTCGGACACACCGAATGCGGTACAAGTTGCAGAAGCGGTTCGCGAAGTCATCGCCGAGTGGGAACTGCTCGTTTCAGAAGGCCGGTGAAGAGACAACACCTGACTACCGCGCGTACTGCTGGACTGTCCTAACGGATCCCCAACACCAAGCGTGAGGCAGCCATGATTCTCGCCGGGATCGGCTTCACGCCGTCCGACGTATTCATGATGCTTATTTGCCGTACCGTCGCCGAAGGAGGGCTGCCCTTCGAGCCGTTGGTGCAGTCGACAGAAACGTTGCCGCGATTGCAGAGCACGGCGCCGGGAAGTTGGTTACATGCGAGTCGATGTGCGCCTTGAGGGATCAACTTTGCCGCGCGACGACAAACTCAACCTGGCCAAGAGCAACAAAGCGGCCGTGACGTCGTGCCCTAAGGTTCGGCCCCGGGCACGCTGAAATCGTCGCGGCCCCGGCGGGCCACCGTCTCGCGCGGGGCAAGGTCGACAAGCTGCCCTGCCTACGTATCGGACTGGCCCGCTACTCGGTGACAGGCGCAAATCTCTTGGGCGATCCAACCGAAAACTTTAATTATGCGAAAACTCTTAATCTGGGGCTTGGAAGTTAGCAGGGTGATCGATTTTGATTCTGTTAGCGATCTGCTCTGGGCGCGCGGCCCGCACCCACGTTGGATCTCCGAGGAAGGGCTTATTGATCGATTTGAATCGCAGAGCAGGTGGCCTTGAGCGGCTATCTTTTCATAACCAACAACTCAATCCGAGAGGCGTTCCTGTGCGTAATAGCGCAACCGAGGAATAGTGATCATCTGCCCTACCTTGAGGCGTTTAGCAACTGGCTCTGATTTCCTCTGCGCAACGGTCGCACAACACTTGCTCATGTGACCCCGCGCCGCTGTGTAATGACGCAACTCACGCGAAATCGTTGACGGATCACGATTCCATAGTCGGGCGATTTTCCAAGCCTTCACATGCTTGCTCAAAAAGTCTCCAGTCCGTATTCGCCGAGCAAAAAATAATTAACGACTCGACATGTGCGCTAATGCAAAAAGTGGTGTCACCCAGCGCTATGGAACCACCGTTACCCACTGGTGCCAACGTGCCAACGTGCCAACGTGCCAACGTGCCAAAGGCAAGAGGAGCCGCTGAAATCATCAGGTGATTCGCTATCTCAATCCAAACAACCGTTGCGTTTCACGCAGAAACACTCGGGCAACTGGCGACTTTCACTTCTGCCGATCCCTCGATTTGCTAAATATTGACGACGAACCATCGCACATCTCCACATTCAAGGAGCGTCGCGGCAACCAGTTGAATCCACCTCATGACGTCTTCACCTGATGTTCGCAACGGGTCTCTGATTCGAGTTTCGCGGAGCAATAATGCGAGCAGGATCATGATGAACACACTGACAATAATGGTCAACAGTGATCACGCCGACAGAAAGATTTTGGCGACTCCGATTTGCCGAGATAGTTGACGGACTGCTCCAGCGGCCGCGTGTTTGCACCGAAGGGTAAGCGCGCGGACTCCTGCCTCAGCGATGTTAAACTTTTTACTCGCGGATGGTTGGAATGAAGAACAGCGCTCCGAAGCCGATCGTTAGTCGTCGGAGTATTCCGTGTTGCGATGCAGCACATGACTTGGATGTGTGTTCTAAATCTAAGAGTGCGGCGTTCGACATCGGAGTTATCCTATTTGTTGATCACCCCCCTGTGCGGCGGCAAGGATAGCGAAGTGGTGCCGGGTCCTAGACTTTAATGCGTGATACTTATCCGTGACCCCGAGGAAGCTCAGCGCCGGTTGGCTGGTACCGGCTACCTGGCAGACCCCGGACTGAGCACTGCGTTGTATTTGACGCTAGCAATGGGACGGCCCTTGCTTCTCGAGGGCGAGCCGGGCACCGGCAAGACGGCTCTTGCGGAAGCGGTTTCGGACGCACTGGAACTACCTTTAATCCGGCTGCAATGTTACGAAGGAATCGACGCGAGCCAAGCGCTTTATGAATGGGACTTCAATCGTCAGTTGCTTCACCTGCGAGCCCATGTCGACCAAGGATCGGCAGCGGACGAGGCAGAGGACTTCATTTATGGCGAGCGCTTTTTACTCTCTCGTCCGATCCTGCGCGCGTTGCGAGAGTCGCCCGCGGTCCTTCTTATCGACGAGGTCGATAGGGCTGATGACGAGTTCGAGGCGTTTCTGCTCGAGGTGCTGTCGACGAATGCCATAACCATTCCTGAGTTCGGCACGATTCGGGCTACCGAGCCACCCATCGTGATATTGACGTCAAACCGTACGCGCGAAATGCACGATGCTCTGAAGCGTCGTTGCCTTTACTACTGGATCGAACATCCATCGATGGAGCGCGAGCTGCAAATCGTGCTGACGCGCCAACCCGATGTGGGACAGCGGCTGGCTGCTCAGGCGGTTGCCATAGTGCAACGCTTGCGAGCCGACCCTGGGATGATCAAGCCACCGGGGGTCGCTGAGACGCTCGACTGGATTCGAGCGTTAGGACTCCTCGGCGTCGCCCACTTGGATGACCCAGTCGTACCGGCCACGCTCACAGCTTTGATGAAGCACTACGAGGACTCCGGGAGAGCACGCGATCTCCTCAGTGAAACGCGATAGGAGCGTGTTAGAGCCGATCTTTGCGCGCCTGTTGCTGCTCCCGGAGGCCTTGCGAACTGCGGGGCTGCGTGTGTCCGTCGACAGGACCGCAATTTTTGCCGAGGCGGTTTCCCTGCTAGAGCTTGGCTCAAGACAGGATGTGTACTGGGCCGGAAGGACAACATTGTGTTCCGATCCTTCCGACCTCGCCATATTCGACCAATGCTTCGTTGCGTGCTTTGGATATCCGCTGGAGTTTACGAACGCCACCCTCCCACCTCGAACGTTTAGCGCGGCCTCGCTGGATACAGCTGATAACGCAGATGATGTTGGGGAGCCAGGTTCCATGGCGGTTTCCAGCGATGCCGAGCGACTGCGAGACCGCGATTTCGCGGAGCTCTCAATCGAAGAGCGTGAGCGCTTGTGGCGGGAATTTGCAGCACTTCGTGTGCGACAGCCGATGCAGTGCGGTAGGCGTTTCCGGCCTTCCAGGCGGGGCGCGGTGGATTGGCGCGCTACCTTGCGGACACAGTTTCGACGTGGCGGGGAGCCTGCGGAGATTCGTCGTCGCTCGCGTCGAGAACGTCCATCGCGCGTTGTCCTTTTAATCGATATTTCTGGCTCGATGGAGGCCTATTCGGAAGCACTCCTGCGGTGGGCCCATCGAGTATTCGCGCAGACGCACCGGACGGAAGTGTTTACGGTGGGCACGCGGTTGTCGCGGGTGACCGATGCGTTGCGGCTCCGCAATCCCGAGGCAGCACTCGCCCGCGTGGCTACTTTGGCTCCTGACTGGTCCGGTGGCACCCGCCTTGCCGAGTCGCTTGAGGTTTTCCGGCGCCGTTGGGGACGCGCCGGGATGGCACGAGGTGCCGCAATAGTGATCGCTAGCGATGGATTCGAGCGCGGTGACTTTTCTCTTCTCCGTCGCGAAGTCGAGGAGTTGGCTCACCTAGCGAGAATCATTATTTGGGTCAGCCCACACTGCGGTAAGGAGGGGTATCTTCCGGTGCAGGCGGGCATAGTTGCGGTCCTGCCGCATGTTGACGCCCTTGTCGCAGGCCACTCACTTGAAGCGTTCCAGGAAGTGCTGGACCTGCTCCCAGGACATTAGGGCTAATGCATGTCATGCAGTCGGAATGCCAATTCGCATATAAGGAGAGCATCGAGAGTGTCGAGGTCTAGGCTGAGCAACCTGCTAACCTGTTCAGTGCGGTAACGCAGCGTGTTCCTATGAATATAAAGCATCTTGGCGGCGCGGATGGGCTTGCCGTCACTTCGCAGGTACGCACGAAGGGTCGCCACGAGTTCAGTTCCGTGCCGCTCGTCGTGATCAACTAGGGGATTAAGGAAGGCCTTACTCGCGCGCTGGCCACCACGGCCTGCTGACGCGGCGACAATCGAGGTCAAGTGGAACGCCCGCGCTCGTTTTGGGGTATTCTGATCCGGAGAAAGTTCCATCTGCGCCGATGCGAAGACCATTCGGATTTCCTCAGCATCGTGGGCCGGGCCAGCGACCACGATCCGTCGGCCGGGCATCACCCTCAAAAAGGTCTCCAGCACATCCTCGGTACCATCTGCCTCACCTTGCGCAAGCAGCAGTAGCAGTTCGCCGAAGCGTACGGAGCGAACGATTGGCGAGGTCAGTTGAGCCGCCAGACGCAGTCGCAGGGAGTACCCCGGGGAATATGTCGAACCTGGGTGCGCCAAGATCACAACGGTGGGGACGTCTGCGCCGAGCCCTGCCACCCGGAGAAGGCGTGTGAGCGTCGCCGCGGGCGTCGTCCAGTCGGTGAGCGCATCGACGACGTCTTTCATCCGGGATGCGCTTGAGGACTCTTCCCGGAGCCGGGTGTTGAGGTCGATGGCGACGAGGGTCGCAGCGGAAGCGATTGCCAAGCGTGCCTTGTCAGTTTGGAGCGAGTGGGCGACGAGGATATGGTCGTAAGCCCCAGCTTGGTCCAGGGCGACAGACAGGTACCCGTCAGAGCTTGTCGTCGTAAGTGCTTGAAGAATGTCGACCGACGGCCACTCCGCGTCCGTGGGCCATGTCGCGACGACGCCTCCATCAATATCAAGAATTGCGGCGGCACCGTTAATCTCCTCAGCGATTTGTTGAAGCAGTGCGGCGGGGGGCGCGCCGTTCGATATTGCATGCGCCAATTGAGCTGCAAGGTCGCCTGCCCGACGGACGTCCTTGAAGCGGTCCGCGACGATTAGGTCGGCGACAAATTCATTAACACGGATAAAGGAAATGTGATTCGGCACGCTCAACAACGGCATCCCGTACCGAACGCAGGCGTCCAATAACGCGCGAGGAATCTGAGGGTGAATGAGAGACGCGCTGAAGCCGATCGCTGTTGCGCCCGAATGCAGAATGCGGTTGACGTAGCCGTCCCACACTTGGGGGATGGCTACGTCGAATAAGGCACCGGTGGTCAACACCAATTCGCCCCCGCGAAGGAAGGGCGCCGGATCGCGCAACTCAATTGGCGCGACCCAGCGGATTACTCGCTCGAGCAACTCAACACTGCTCGGCGTGACCATCGTGAGCTCGAGGACATCTTCGGCGAGTATTTGGCTGAGCGAAACCCCCACTTTGTCCTCCCTAACGAGTTGTGCACCGTGCATTTCGATCCTACGTTGACACTTAGCGGAAATACTTTCACTGTGCAGATGCACAAAATTGTACAGGAATTCACGTAGGCGCCGCACATAGTCACAGAGGCCGTCCACATTTAATCTTGGGCCTGTCAACCTAGGTCCCGCTTGACTCGCGTTCAAGCAGTCGGCCGTTTACATCGAGGAGTTTCAATGATCTATAAACGTCACGCCGCTATGACAGCCACCATCGCTTGCGCGATGCTACTGCTGGTCGCCTGCGGAAGCGAAACCAGCAGTACCGACGCTGCCGGAACAACCACCGAAGTGCCGGCGGAAGTGAGCACCCCCCCCGCGAGCGAGGAGCCCGGCGCAGGTGCCACCTTCTCGGTCGATAGTTGGGCCGGATTGCCCATGGATAGCGAGCGCACGAAGGCCGAATACGAAATGCTCGCCAAAGCGTCCAAGGCTTGGAACTTGTGCGTTTCAGTTCCCCACGTCAAGGACCCCTACTGGCTAGGCCTCAATTATGGCGTGACCGAGCAGGCTAAGGCTGCGGGTGTCAACCTCAACTTTGTCGAGGCAGGTGGTTACGAAAACATAGACAAACAAATTCAGCAGATCGAGGACTGTTCCACCAATGCGGATGCCGTGATCATTGGAGCGATCTCATTTGACGGACTCAACACAACCGTCGATAAACTTGCGGCTGAGGGCAAGCCTGTGATCGATGTGATCAACGGGATGTCGTCCGAAAAGGTAACGGCGAAATCCTTGGTGTCGTTCGGCGAGATGGCGGCAGTGACCGCAGATTGGTTGATCAAGGACTCGGCGGGAGAGCCTGTGAAGGTGGCCTGGTTCCCGGGGCCCAAGGGGGCAGGTTGGTCAGAGGACGGTAACAAGCAGTTCCTAGAGAAGATAGCTGGTACGAATGTCGAGTTAGTCGATACTAAGTGGGGCGATACAGGTAAAGACGTCCAGAGCCAGTTGATCGAAGATGCTCTATCAGCAAACCCAGAAGTAGATTATTTAATCGGGACAGCAGTCACAGCTGAGGCGGCCGGTCCGATCCTTCGCGATAAAGGCCTAGACAAAAAGGTCCGTGTCGCGGGGTATTACTTCACCCCAGGTACGTTGGAAGGTCTCCTGCGTGGCACGGTGCTGGCCGCGCCAAGTGACAGCACCGTGCTCCAAGGCCGTATCGCGGTCGACCAAGCCATCAGGGCTCTCCAAGGCGATCCCCTAATGATTCACGTTGGACCGGAACTGGTCATAGTCACTGCGGACACGCTGTCCAGTTTCGACACGTCATCGACGCTGGCGCCAGACGGATTCAAACCCGTGTTTAAAGTCGAGACTGGTTAAACCACTAGGTTCCGGTCCGGTCCGCTCGAGCGGACCGGACCGGGCAACCGGTCCCACCATCGAGACTCGAAAGGAAGTGACCATGGAAGCCGACCGTGAGATCGTCCTACGCGTAAAGGGACTCACGAAGAAATACCCCGGAGTGACAGCCCTGGACTCCGTGGACTTCGACCTTGCCGCTGGCGAGGTGCATGTGCTGTTCGGTGAGAACGGAGCGGGTAAGTCGACCCTGATCTCGATTCTGTGCGGTGCTCAGATCGCCGATGCCGGCAGTATCGAATTTCGAGGCAAGGAAGTCGGGGCCTACTCAGTCGCGGCTTCCCGCCAGCTTGGGATTAGCGCCGTATTCCAAGAGTTCTCGCTGGCTCCGACGATGACCGTCGCCGACAACTTGGTCCTAGGTTCGGAACCAGGCACCTTTGGTTTCGTCAACTCGAGAACCGCGAGCCGCCTTGCCCAGGAGCGACTCGACACGCTCGGGTCCGATATTCCCACGGGCCGGTTGGTCGATTCCTTAAGTCGTGCCGAGCAGCAGATGGTTGAGATAGCTAAAGCGTTTCGACCCGAGTTGTCCGTATTGATACTCGACGAGCCCACCGCATCGCTCACTGATCACGAGTCGAGTCGAATTTTTCGACTCATTGAGCAGGCGAAGTCCAAAGGGATAGGTGTGATTTATATTACCCACCGAATGGCTGAAATCTCTCTTTTAGCTGACAGAATCACGATCTTACGCGATGGTCGTCTCGTTTCCACGGTGCCCGGCGACACCGACCACGATGAGCTAATTGGGCTCATGACAGGGAGGCAGGTGCAAGACCTCTACCCGGAACTGCCGGAGCCTAGCGATATTCCTGTTGTGCGAGTGGAAGGACTAACAACCTACGACTTCGCGGTTCGTAATGCGAACTTCGAAGTGCGTGCCGGGGAGATAGTCGGATTCGCGGGACTCTTGGGATCCGGCAAGTCTACTGCGGCTCGAGCCTGTTTTGGATTGGAACGCGTTGCGTCCGGAACAGTGAGCCTGTGGGGTCGCGATGTTACTGGACGAACCCCGCGACACCTCCTACGGAACGGAATGGTCTACCTGCCCAGCGACCGGAAAAAGGAGGGGCTGCTGCAAAACCGACCTATGAGAGAGTCTGTGACGCTCCCTTGGTTGGCTGGCCGAGGACTCTCGAGGGGGCCTTTACTGAGACTGCGGCGTGAGCGGGTCGTCGCGAGAGAGATGCTCGCTAGAGTTAATCTTAATCCGCCCGATTCCGAGCGGCCTGCGGCCAGCTACTCAGGCGGTAACCAGCAGAAAGGACTGCTGGGGCGGGCACTATTGGGCGATTGTCGGGTGTATATCTTCGATGAGCCAAGTGTGGGCGTGGATGTGGGCGCCCGTGCCGCAATCTACGAGCAGATTGTTGAACTCTCGCGGAATGGCAACGCTGTCCTCCTCATTTCCTCTGAACTCCCAGAAATTCTGCACCTCTGCCACCGCGCTTACGTTTATTCGCAAGGCAATATCGCCGCAGAAATCGGCGGTTCGCAACTAACCGAAGAGGTGGTCCTGCGGTACATGATGCAGTGGGACGACGTGGACCGCGTTCACACGACGAGAGGGACAAAAGTACTGTGAAATTGATCAAGCCGACAGACCCGGAGGTATTACCATGACGTCGCCTGCCAGCAGGCCCCAACTGAAAGTAGGGGTCCGCCGGCCGCTGGTCTCTTTTTTTGCGCGAGCATTCGTGCGGATCGGAGTTTTGCCAATTCTGCTGGTCGCCGGAATCCTCTTCTTTTCTCTGATTGCAGACAATTTCTTAACCGTCGACAACTTGCACTCCGCGCTGAGGCAGAACAGCTACATAATCATCGCAGTGATGGCTCAATTCATAGTGTTGCTGTCGGGCGGTTTTGACCTCTCAGTCGGCGCGATACTTGCGCTGGTCTCGGTCACGACGGCAATGTCTATGTCAGCAGTTGCCGACGGTGTTTCACCTGCGATGGCTGTTGCGATCGGGGTTCTAACTGGCATTGCTGTGGGAGTCGGAGCGGGACTCGTGAACGGGCTTGGCGTCGCTGTGCTCAAGATCAACCCCTTCATCATGACGCTCGCCTCCGCATCCGTCTTCACCGGCCTCGCGTTGTTGCTCACGTCAGGCGTTCCCGTTTACGGAATGCCCCCTGAGTTTAGCGACTGGCTCGGCTTCAGCACGCCGCTTGGTATCGGTATCGCGATCTGGGCGGCAGTGCTTGTGGCTATCGGGCTGGGGGTGTTCCTGCAATACACCAAATCGGGACGTCACGTTTATGCCGTAGGGTCGAGCCCTCTTGCCGCGCGACTTTCGGGCGTCAGTGAGACACATGTGCTGATTATTACCTATGTGGTGGCGGGCGGGCTGGTTGCGATCGGCTCTATCTTGCTAACCGCCAGGATCGAAACGGGAGAGTCAAACATTGGCACCACTCTTCCCCTTCTCACAATCGCCGCTGCGGTGATCGGAGGCGTCAGCTTGCGCGGTGGAAGCGGCAGAGTTCTAGGTGCTGTACTCGGCGCTGTGTTTATCGGACTGTTGGTAAACGGTATGAATTTAGCGCAGATTCCGTCGTTTTACCAAATGATTGTGACAGGTGTGGTTCTCGCTGTGGCTGTAGTGGCTGACCGACTCCGCGGTCGCGTCGCGGCCGCCGTATATGCTGGAAGGGTTTGAAATGGGACTCATGCCTTCAACCCACATTGTTCCCAACTCTAATATGGGGGAGTCGTTCGGGCTACACTCGTTTGGAAACGACGATGAGTTACTGGCCTTGATATATACGGCCAATGTCGCTTGTGGATTTCATGCGGGCGACCCCAGCGGCATGCGCACGACTTTAACAAAGGCCGCGGCAGGCATTTCCGTTGGCGCCCACCCAGGACTGCCCGACCTCGTGGGTTTTGGCCGAGGAGAAATGCGACTGACCGCTGTAGAGGTTCGTGACATCGTCCGATACCAAGTGGGTGCCCTAAAAGGATTTCTGGATGCCGAAGGCATACCTTTAGACCACATCAAGCCGCATGGCTCCTTATATGGGATGTTCGCGCGCGAGGACGCACTGATGGACGCTGTCTGCGACGTTGCTTTGACGTACGGCGTACCACTGTTTGGAATGGCAGATACCGCTCACGAACGGGTCGCCGAACTCCGTGGCATTCCTTTCGTCGCGGAGTTCTACGTTGACCTTGAGTACAATGCGCTGGGCGGGCTGATCTCAGGCCGTCGAGCGCAACCGACTTCGGTCGAAAGAGCGGTGAAACGGTTGCCTCTCGCTATCGAAGAAGGTGTCGCGATAGCTGACACCGGAGAGCGTTTCCCGATGCGCTTCGATTCCGTTTGCGTACATACCGATGCGCCCGGACAGGCCAGTGTAGCGCTGGCGATACGGGAGGTTCTCAGCGTTCGCTCGATGTCCTCACGAAAGGAACCAGTCAATGTCTGAACGACAAGTCTCGTCGCCGCTCCCGGGTGTCTTCTATCATCGCCCAGCTCCGGGTCAGCCCGCCTACGTCGAGATCGGTGAAGCGGTCGCTGCTGACCAAGTCATCGGACTGGTCGAGGTAATGAAGCAGTTCGCGGAGGTGCAGGCGGGCACCTCGGGTAGAATTGTGGCGTTTCTCATCGAAGATGGCGGAACCGTTGGCCCAGGCGAGGGCCTAGTGACTATCGACAGTGACGCTTGATATGCGCAAACTACTCATCGCTAATCGTGGCGAGATCGCTGTCCGTATCATTCGCGCAGCTCGTGACCTCGGGATCGGAACAGTCGCCGTTTACAGTGAATCGGATAAGGATTCTCTTCACACCAGACTCGCAGATGAGCGGGTGCTAATCGGGCCGGCCCCTGCGTCACGAAGCTACCTTGACATGGATGCGGTCATCGGAGCGGCGCTGGACCTTGGCGCCGACGCTATCCACCCCGGCTACGGGTTTCTGTCGGAGCGCGCTGAGTTCGCTGACAAAGTCGCCGGCGCTAGGTTGACATTTGTGGGGCCGTCAGCGGATTCCATTCGGCTCATGGGAGACAAGGCGCAGGCCCGTTCAGCGGCCCAGATTGCGGGCGTGCCTACCGTACCTGGGTCCGATGGGGCAGTTGAAACCTTCGCCCAAGCGGAGGCAGCCATAGAGAAGACTGGTTTTCCGGTATTAGTAAAGGCCGCTGGAGGCGGGGGCGGACGCGGCATCCGGACTATTTACGACGCTACCGAGTTGAAGGGCCTGCTGCCAGTTGCACAGGCAGAGGCTCATGCAGCGTTCGGGAATGGGCAGGTTTACATTGAGCGCTTCGTACCATTTGCCCGTCATATCGAGGTGCAGGTTTTCGGCGATGGAGAGCGGTTCGTCCATTTGGGTGAACGAGAATGCTCCATGCAGCGCCGCCGGCAAAAGGTTCTGGAAGAAGCGGGTGCGCCCGGACTACCGTCGCACGTCCGCGCTGAGATGACTGCCGCCGCCGTGGCGCTTGCGTCCGCTACTGCGTACAGAGGTGCAGGAACGGTCGAGTTTCTGCACGACCCCGTTCGAGGGGAGTTCTACTTCATCGAGATGAACACTCGCATTCAGGTGGAGCACCCCGTTACCGAAATGATCACCGGCACTGATCTCGTGCGCGAGCAATTGCTGATCGCATCCGACCAAGAACTGTCATGGAAACAAGACCTGATTGAGTTCCGCGGACACGCAATCGAGGTGCGCATCAACGCTGAAAAACCCGACTTTGGATTTATGCCGAGCCCCGGTATCATAAAGACCATGCATATGCCTGGCGGGCCGTTCGTCCGTATTGACTCGGGTTTCGGGCCCGGTAAGGAGGTTAGCCCCTACTACGACTCCCTCATTGCCAAACTGATTGTCTGGGGCGAGAACCGAAACGTAGCGATAGCACGAATGCGAAGGGCACTATCGGAGATTGAGGTAGAAGGGGTATCCACGACTACAGACTTTCTTCTACAGGTGATCCAGCTTCCTGAGTTTCAACGGGGCGAATACCACACGACTTTCCTTGAGACCTGGATGTCGCCTGATACAACGGACGCAATTTCGAGCGTATTGTGACGAGTCCTAGCGCAGAGTCCCGGTACTCTTGGGGTGCTGACGAGCACCTCGTCATACAATTTTCCGAAGAAATGAGCCTTGAGGCCAACTTCAGGGCGATGGCCGTTGCTACCCGGATGTCCGAAGAGAAACTCGTCGGCGTCATCGACTTATGTCCGAGCAATGCGTCCCTACTTATTCGTTTCGACCCAGATATCATTGACGCTAGAGAGGTCGAGGCGGCGGCGAGGGCTGCGGAAACTCACGTCAGGAACCTCCCCGCTCCGAGTCTGTGCACTCGCATTTTTGAGGTGCCTGTTTGGTACAACGATCCTTTCACCGTCGAAACCGGGGCACGATTCCGGGATCGACACCAACGCCCTGAAGGCAACGATCTGGAGTTCGCCGCGGTCGAGAACGGACTCGACTCTGTCCAGGCGTTCATCGATCTTCACTCTGGATCGCCGTGGATAACATCGATGGTAGGCTTTGTTTCCGGACTTCCATTTCTCTTCCAGCTGGTGCCACGCGAGCGTCAACTAGAAGTGCCGAAATATCTTCGCCCCCGCACAGACACACCAGCGCTCACGGTTGGTTATGGAGGCTGCTTCACTGCGATTTATTCCGTACGTGGTGCTGGTGGATACCAAATGTTAGGAATTACTCCCACCCCAATCTTCGACCCAGCGCAACGGCTGCCCGATTTCAAGGACTTCATGGTCTTTTTCCGGCCAGGAGACATCGTCAAGTTTCGCGCGGTAGATGAACAGGAGTATCAGAGCATTCGTGAGGCGGTGGAGGCCGGCACATACCAATATCGGCAGCGCCCGATCCAGTTCCAGCTCCACGACTTTCTTAGTGACCCCGATGGCTACAATCTCACTCTGCTGGAGGCGCTATATGTCGATTGAAGTCATCGAGCCCGGGTTAGCCTCGACGATCCAGGACTTGGGGCGTCCAGGATACTACAACGTTGGAATCCCCCCGTCTGGCTCCGCGGACTCAAATGCCGCAGCCGCCGCTAACTTTCTTGTCGGAAACAGAGTTGAGGCTGCGGTTATTGAGTCTCCCTATATGGGGCCTTCTCTTCGTTTTTCCAAGCAGTCGGTTGTAGCCGTTACCGGTGCCATGATGCCGGTTCAACTCAATGGCGAACCGCAGGCACAATGGGAATCCTTCAGCGTCAATTCGGGGGACGAACTCACGTTCGGACTTTTACAGTCCGGCGCGCGGCTCTACATCGCCGTAGCAGGCGGCATCGATGTCCCCCTCGTTCTTGGCAGCAGATCGACCTACACAGTAGGCGGATTCGGTGGATTTGAGGGCCGCGCACTCAGGCGTGGCGACATTCTTAGCGTTGGGCGCGGGGCGGGGACGCCCGGGCGTTACGTTCCCGACAGCTTGCGGCCCACGTATAGCCGAGACGTGGTCCTGCGCGCGGTCCTTGGGCTGTACGACTATCGCCTGACTGAAACGGGAAAGCGCACGCTTCTCGGTTCGGAGTGGACCATGTCACCGGTCGCAGACAGGATGGGCTTCCGTTACTCCGGCCCCCCCCTTGATTGGGTAGAGCGAGTCCAGCCTTTCGGTGCTGGATCAGATCCGTCAAACATCGTGGATGCTGGATATCCGATCGGTTCAATCCAGGTACCAGGAGGGGTCGAACCGATCGTGCTCCACCGCGATGCTGTTTCAGGTGGCGGATACGCGATGGTGGGCACGGTGGTCAGCGCCGATCTCAACGTTGTCGCTCAATGTGCGCCCGGTGCGCGCACCCGGTTCGAAGCTGTCGACATTGAAGCCGCATTGCATGCTCGCGCACAGTCGAAGGCATATCGTCATCAGCTGCATGAAATGATCGCTGGCCGATGACGTCAACCAAGGATCAGATTTCAGAACGAGGGTTAATGCGCCTTTTCGCGGTTCCAGCGCTCGTGGGCTTCCATATTGCTGCGTTGAAGCACACTGGACCAGTTCTGACGACCGGGCAGTTTCCCCTTCGCGAAGGCAAGTTCAAGGCCGCTGTCCGGCCCGGGACCGAGGTGTCGGTGTGGAAGAGCACCCAAGCGGCGCGCGTGTCCGCATCCAATGAGATTGACGCTGCTGCGGTGCCGGCTGGCGGCTTCGATCGCGTCGAGCGCATATTTGAGTTGACTGGTTTTCTCGGCACACATGAAGTAGTCCGAGAACACCCGTTAGTTCGCGACGGTGCGGGCAACATGATTATCGACGTAAACGGCGAGCTAGGCCCACGCGTTATATTAAATATTGAATTAAGGTCGCTGCAGCCGGGCAACTCGACAAAAGTTGAGATCAGGGGAGCGGTTATTGAAGGTTCTCCGAAACCGCCATCTCAGATGATCGAGACATAATGCGACTCGCCTCCGTCTCTAACGTCCGGCTTGTTATCCCGAACACGGTCGGGGAGGCGGTGGATCTGATCGCGAGCAAAGACGATCCCGCACTCCCTCTTGCCGGTGGCACCTGGGTGTTGCGAGGCGCCGTCCGTGGCGACGGATTTGAGCCAACCTACGTACTTGTCTCGCGGCTACCTGAACTCCAAACGATCGATTGGGGTGAGGGTTTCCTGTCAATCGGGGCTGCGGTCACCCATCAGCAACTCGCCGACGCGCTGACGAAAGAATCCTCTTTGGGTGGACTCTTCGCTGCAGCGGGGAAATCAGCCAACCCGGCCATTCGACGTGTGGCGACCGTCGGAGGCAATCTCGCGGCGACCGACTTTGCAGCCGGCGATCTGGTTCCTGCCTTGATAGTGGCCGGCGCCGCAATACACTTAATAGATGAACAAGGCAAACGCACCGTTACGGTCTCGGACTTTCTCGCGTGTCGTGCAGAACTGCTCCGAGGTGCCCTTCTTACTCACGTAACTATTCCGCTGGGCACAGGAATCTCGGCGCACGAGCGCCTCACACTGCGTCATGCAGGTGACTACCCGGTTGCCATAGCAGACATACACGTAGAACTTGGCGATGACGGCATCGTGAAGAACGCAACTGTGGCTATCGGGTCCGTCGAAGCGGTGGCACGGAGTTGGCCCACCCTCGCTGACAGGCTTATCGGATCCGTGCTCGACTCAAAGATAGCTGAGTTGGCGACGCGCGATCTCAGCGACGAAGTTCGTCCACGCGATGGCGTCGATGCATCCAGCTGGTACCGCCTGCAGGTCCTTCCAACGGTTGTGTCGCGGGCGATCAGAACGCTCCTTCACGCGGGTGGTCACGGATGTTAATCCAGATTACGGTTAACGGCGAAACCCGTGGGGTACATGCACCTCCCCTTATGTCGCTCGGACGCGTCCTCCGTGAAGAATTCCACCTGACCGGTACAAAGCTTGTCTGCGGGGAAGGCTTCTGTGGTTCTTGCCAAGTTTTTCTCGACGACGAGGCGGTGAACTCCTGCCTCGTACCGATTGCGACAGCCGATGGCAGGCAGGTCCGCACAATAGAGTCCATTGCTGAACCGAGAGGACCGCTGTCACCTGTGCAGCAGGCGTTAAAGGATGCGGATGCTGTGCAGTGCGGCATGTGCTTCCCCGGGATGATTGTGTCGATTACCTCTTTTCTAGAGAACTGTCCTCATCCATCGAGGTTGGACGTACAGGCCGCATTGGTCGGAAACCTTTGCCGCTGTACCGGTTACGAGCGTATCGTTGACGCTGTTGTGATGCTTGGGGCCGAGGGGTGAGCATCGTGCAGTCGGCGATCGGTGCGAACTACCCGCGCAGAGATGCCGAGGATAAACTCCGCGGTCGAGTCAAGTTCACTATTGACCACGACAGTGGCCAGATGCTCCACGTCGCTCTGCTGCGCTCCGAGGTGCCGTCAGGCCGTCTGATCGCGCTCGACCTTGAGCCGGCGCGGCGCATGCTGGGCGTTCGGGGCGTGATTTCCGCGCCGGATGCCCCAGGTATCTATGGCGTGATGGTCGCTGATCACCCACTGTTTGTTGTCGATGAGATTCGTTATACAGGCGAGCCAATCGCGGCCGTCGCTGCTGACTCCCTCGAGATAGCGCAAGCTGCAGTTGCGGCCATTCGAGTCGAGATTGAGGAGTTTGCTCCTTTGTTTACCATGGCCGAGGCGGTAGCGCCCGGCGCAAGAGAGCTGCACCCAGGCTGGCGCGACTATGAAATGTTGGCGGGAGAGGGCGAGCGAGACGGCAATATTTCCTGGCAGTCTACGGTAGTCCGCGGCGACGTGGACGGGGAGTTCGCCCGAGACGACGTGACAATCGTCGAAACTCTTTACCGCGCAGGACGCCAGAACCAGACACCCTTTGAGCCTCGTGCTGTTGTCGCGAGTTATGAAGGCGGCCGGTTCGTCATAACTACCTCCACTCAGTTTCCTTGGTCGGTGCGAAGCGGAGTTGCGCGAGTGGTGGGCGTGCAGCCATCCGATGTTCGAGTGATTGTTCCGACAGTGGGTGGTGGCTTTGGCTTGAAGTTTGAGATGAGCCTCGAGCCGTTCGCCGCACTGCTTGCACGCGAGACGGGGCGCTCTGTGAAGTTTGTCAACTCTCGACAGGAGGAGCAACAGACTGCGCTGTGTCGGGAGAACGCGGAGATTCGTATTCGGTCGGCCGTCACGGCTACAGGAGAGATCGTCGGCCGTGAAGGCATAATGATGATGGACTGCGGTGCCTATAGCGGCGAGCAGCCTTTTCTATGCAGCATGGTGACCCACACACTCTTTGGCAGTTACAAGCTCGGCAGCGCGCGACTGGTGAGCCAGTCGGTGTACACAAGCACGCCACCCACCGGGGCGTTTCGTGCGTGCTGCGGCACATATTGCGTTGCAGCGCTTGAACGGCACACAGACGAAATTTGTGCGCGAATGGGATTTGATCGCTGGGAGTTCCGACGACAGAACGTGCTGGGCGACGGTGATCTTGGACCTACCGGGGATACGTTCAAAGGCGACGTTCTAGGGCCGATGCTCGATCGCATGGTCGAACTCCGCAAGCGCTCTACGGGGATCCGTTCACATCATGATGGGTTGCTCTATGGCACGTCGATAACCGTCGGCACCTGGTTTATTTTTGTGGGTCCGTCGGCTGCGACCATCAATCTGAACCCGGACGGGACGGCGACATTGATCACCGCGGGAGTCGAGATCGGTTCTGGGTCCACAATGCAGGCGATTCCGCAGATCGTTGCCGACGTCCTACAAATACCGATCGGTAACGTAACTGTGCGCGAGGCGGATACTGATTCGGCGGGCTACGACGGTGGTGCCGGCGGTGGGCGCTCGACTGTCTCGCTTGGAGCTGCGAGCGCTGACGCGGCGGTAGATGTCAAGCGAAAAGTGCTCGAACTTGCGGCGGACATGCTCGAGGTCGACGCAGTCGACCTCGTCCTCGAAAACGGAAGGGTTTTTGTGGACGGCGTCCCATCTGTGAGTGTGAGCATCCAGGAGGTTGCGGCACTCGCACAACACACGACTGGCCCGATTGCTGGCACAGGTGCCTTTACAGGAATTGGCAATCGGGCGGTAGCAGGCTGCGCCGCGGGTCACTACATCGGCGCTCTCGACTTGCCCGTCTTCGCCGTGCATGAAGCCGACGTTTCAGTCGATCCGGACACGGGTCATGTCACGGTAATCGACTACCGTGTCGTGCAGGACGTCGGCCGGGCCATCAACCCCCGCGCCGTTTACGGTCAAATCCAGGGCGGTGTCACACAGGGCCTCGGCTATGCGCTCCACGAGGAAATTACCTTCGACGATCACGGTCGGGTTCGACAGCAGGGCTTCGAGACCTATCGAATACCATTGTCGGGGGACACAGTGCCGGTGCTCGTAGACCTGTTTGAGGGGGCACCGTCGTTCGGGCCGCTTGGGGTGAAAGGTGCTGGCGAAGTGCCGATACTCAACGTCGCAGCCGCAATTTCGTGCGCCGTTGCCGATGCAATCGGGCGGCCCGTATTCGAGATCCCACTCACACCCGAGCGCGTCCTAAGCCTGATCCATGAGCGGCCAGGTGCGGGGGTTGACTTGCCGCACGTGCAGACCGATTGGCGCACTGCGGTGATCGGTGACGTGGAAGAGCTTCTGAGAGTTGCTCCACGCTGAGGTAGACATCCTCAATCACCTGCTCAACGTTTAGCGGAGTGCCGCGACCACGTTCGCGCCTACCGTTTTCTGTTCGTTTGAATCAGCCCCGTAGCCGCCCGACAACCTGCTTGCTTGGCTCGAACGAATCTGATTGTGCTGACTTTTTCAGCCCAGAATCCCCACGCTGCAAGGGAACCGACGGGGACATCGGAATAATCCGGAGTTTGGCATAAGGTTCATTTCATGCGAAATATGTTCTGCGTTGTGGTGCGGGGCAGCTCAGAGATGGTTGCTGCTGCGATCGGCGACTATTTTTGGTCAACCTGATCCCGCTCATGTCAGCGAACAATTCGATGTGATAGCTGGGATGCTGGGTAGGCAAGTATCGAAAGTGGAAATCATGATGCACGAAGGGCAAAGAAGACCTTGCAGTTTTCGTAGAATTCCCGCCAGCCCACTGGCGTCAAATCTGGTCAACCAATCCGCCAGAAAGAGTCAATAAAGAAATCAAACGACGAAAAGATGTTGTCGGTGTCTTTTCCAACCCAGAAGCACTCGGGGCAGTCCCCTCC
>Ga0209491_10003598_pt1 | contig 25294 bp, 23 predicted proteins | sample BON02_FD_187213 | JGI IMG/M metagenome (GOLD analysis project Ga0209491, IMG submission 187213) | Freshwater microbial communities from Lake Bonney liftoff mats and glacier meltwater in Antarctica - BON-02 (SPAdes) (version 2) | ecosystem: Environmental > Aquatic > Freshwater > Ice > Glacier...
TGTTGTTCTTTGGAACAAAGAATATTTTGTTGTTGTTTTTGTCAAAACAAAACAAAACAACAAAATGCAAAAACAAAAAACAAGTTTTTGTTTTTTTTTTTTGTTAGCCCTTGGGGCAACGATTTGTCGTCGTCTGCATTCTGTAGTTCTGTGTTCCACAAAATATTTTGTTGTTGTTTTGTCATAAATAATAACATAATATTTTGTGATACACAAAATATTTTATTGCTACAATTGCTAGTTACTAAATATAAGTGGTTAGATTTGACATCAGATAATATCTTGAAATAGTTGTTCCAGCATCAAGCCAAGTTAATATTCTGTCGTATATTTTTTTTACGAGTACTCAGAATATAAGGAGCCAATGTCTTAACCCCTATAAACATTAATCAGAAATGTATTTTTCCTCATGTTTCAGGATATTCATATCCTGTTATTTTACCTATTCAGTAGTAAATTCCACCGAATACTGCATATACTGCTCCCATACTTAATACATAATGGAAGTGTGCTGTTACATAGTAAGTCAATTTGTTTAACAGACAAAGACATAAGAATAACAGACAAAGACAATGACTTGTCATTGTCTGCATTCTGTTGTTCTTTGGAACAAAGAATATTTTGTTGTTGTTTTTGTCAAAACAAAACAAAACAACAAAATGCAAAAACAAAAAACAAGTTTTTGTTTTTTTTTTTGTTAGCCCTTGGGGCAACGATTTGTCGTTCTCTGCATTCTGTTGTTTTAGCCCCAAGACATGTTGTTTCAACATGTCGCCAGGGGCGGTTATTTTATTTTTTCAAAACAAACAACAAAATATCTCTTTTTACTTTCATAAAAAGTTGGACTCTATCTTCTTTTTATTTGTCATTATCTGCATTCTGCGGTTCTTTGTTTAGTAAAAAAAAAAAGAAAAACAATATACAATAACAAATAGCCAGTTTGGCATATAGTCTCTGAGGATCCTTGTTTTTTTGCAGACAATGACAAGTTTTTGTTTTTGTCTGCAATCAATAGTTCTTTGGTACAAAGAACAAAGAATTAAAGTTTCCTGCGAATTGTCCATTGTAATATATATTTTTTACCTATAAGAGCATTTATTCTTTAGCCCCAAGACATGTTGACACAACATGTCGCCAGGGGCGGTTAACAGACAAAGATAACGATATTTCGTTATCTGCATTCTGTTGTTCTTTGTTCTAAAGAACAAAGAATATTTTGTTGTTGTTTTTGTCAAAACAAAACAAAACAACAAAATGCAAAAACAAAAAACAAGTTTTTGTTTTTTTTTTTGTTAACAGACAAAGACAACGAAAAATCGTTGTCTGCATTCTGTTGTTCTGTGGAACACATAATATTTTCACGTTGTCTGTTATAACAACAAAAAATTCTACAAATAATTTTTTTCATTGTATTGCTTTGTGTTACACTTATAAAAGAAAATCTTTACTTATAGTAGATTAACAAAAAAAAACAAGTTTTTGTAATCTAATATCTTTAGGAGTTCCTCGCATACAGCCAAATTTATACACGACACTTACTTCTATGTTTTTTATATTTTTCTCAACTTATTTTTTTTTCACCCATTAAACCTATATTTTTTTCTTCCATTTTTTTTAAATATTTATCTATTTTATTTAAACTAGTTGTATTATAAGTTTCTATAACATATAATAATTTTTTGGAGGGTAATAATTTTATTTGGATATTATTCGGTAAATCAAAATAATTTTTAATTGCTAGGATAATAATAAAATCTTCTGCTTGTGAAATAGAAAAAGAAACTTTTCCTGTTTTTCTTATGCTAAAACAACCTTCTGCTTCTATAAAGCCACAAAGTCATTCTTCTCATAATAATTTTTTATGTTTTGAGGATAATAGTTCTTGTACCAAATAATTATTTATATCACTTGAAGAATCTAAGATATCCGCTTCTGTATGAACTGCACCTGGGCTAACGCTAACAGACAAAGATAATAGCTTGACATTGTCTGCATTCTGTTGTTGTTCTTGGTTATTTGAACAAGGTATCAAGCGGTTACCCCTATATATCTTAGGGTTAAATATACTATGCCAATTACTTGGCATTACTAATATTTTATCTTTTCAAAGTTCGGGATTTTCTTCCATATACTGAAATTCGGCATATTTAATATTTTTTTCTATACAATATTCCATTTTTAGTATTTTTATACCTACTTTTTGTTTTAGAAATAATAATTGCTTTTCACCAATATAAAATTTAATAAAATTTAAAATATGCTTTTTATCATTTATTATTCATAAAACAAAAAGTTTCTTGTTGAAACATATAGAGCCTATTTGAAAAGTATCTCTTAAAATTTGAAGCATACTAACATTTGCGGGTGTACACTTTAGTTTAATAACTATACGATATTGCAGAATTTTTTTTCGTCAATGGTTTATTTGAAAACTACCATCACCTATTAATAATCCAAAAGTGAACATTTTTTTAGACATCTTTTAATTTTTTATCGTGTAATGCGATATCTAAACCTGCATTAGATAATAATACTCCTGTAAAACCACCTACTGTGAATAAGAAGATAAACCCTAAAGCTCATAACATTGGTACTTTATAACGTATAGAACCTCCAAATATTGTTGCCAATCATGAAAAGATTTTTATTCCTGTTGGAACTGCTATAATCATTGTCGCCGCTGTAAAATAAGCTCTCGTATCAACATCCATACCTACTGTATACATATGATGTAATTTGTATGTTGCTTTGTTTTGTGGTAACAAAGCAACATACAAATTGGACTCTCTCTTCAACTAATTTTTCAATATTCTCATCTTATCAAATATCAACTATAGTTTATCGTTGTCTGCATTCTGTTGTTCTGTGGTACATGGCTTATTATTTTCTCTATCTTTATTTATATTACGTATTAAATTTATCATACGTTTTTTAGCCCTTGGGCTTTCTAAACGAAATTTGAATTGGCCATCTGTCATACGTACATATATTTTTTTAAATCTAGCCAATGCTATAGATTTCGTACTATACAAAGAATAGGTATTTAAATATTTTAATAATTTACCAATTTGTAAATTTGCACCAACGGTAAGATGATAAATATTTGAATTTTTTTCATAATGTAAGGTTCCACCTAGTAATTTTTTTAAAAATTCATAAATTTTTTTTTCATCTTTTTGAGCTAAAGTAAAACGCGTACGTAAACCTATAATTTCATCTTTTTTTTTTTTGAATATACCACTAAAAATGCCTTTAGAATCTATATAACCACTTAATCAGCCGTCATTGAATGAGGGATAAATTTTATTATCTATAAAATTTTTTTTATCTAGCCCCAAGACATGTTGTGACAACATGTCGCCAGGGGCAGTTATTCTGTGTTCCACAGTATCCGTTGTACATCTCTTATTATATAGTGTTACATATTTTTCAAAAATTTTTTTATTGTTATCTAATACTAATTTTCCATTAAATACATCTATAATTTTTGATGTTCCTTTCATATCACCTACTATATATGTATAATATTTTTTACCTTCTTTAGTTTCTATTGGACCTCTTATTTTGCCTATTTTTAATAATGTTTTTATACGATATAAAACTTGAGGTTGGGTCATAGTTAGTAAAAAAATATTACGATTATTGGTAATTTGTCAAGAATCTTGGCCTTCTGCAAAACCTACAAATCATTCTAAATTTTTTTGCAAATTTTTATTTTTTTTCATTTTTAGCTCTAGGTTAGCCCCAAGACATGTTATATCAACATGTCGCCAGGGGCGGTTATTTTGCTGTTCTTTGTTCCAAAAAACAAAACAATATTTTTTTTGTTTTCTTATAAACAACAACAAAAAATTAGTTGTTCTGCGTATTAGTCTCTGAGGATCCTTTCACTTCTTAATGAAAGTTTCCGGCTGATTGCCTAAATTTATACATTTTTACTGTTAATTCTAAGACATGTTGTAGCAACATGTCGCCAGAGGCGGTTAACAGACAAAGATAACGAAATATCGTTATCTGCATTCTGTTGTTCTTTGTTCTTTGGAACAAAGAATATTTTGTTGTTGTTTTTGTCAAAACAAAACAAAACAACAAAATGCAAAAACTTGTTTTTTGTTAGCCCCAAGATAAGCTTGGGATAAACGCTTTAGCGATAAGTTATACCAACTTATCGCCAGGGGCGGTTAAAAGACAATGACAAATCGTTGCCTTTGTCTGCATTCTGTTGTTCTGTGGTACACAGAATATTCTAACGAGTAGTATAAATTTCGCAAAACAATTTGTATGTTTTGGTTTTGCATTTTATTGCAAAATAAAGGTATCCCAGCATATAGCAGAATTTTTCATATTAGTTCACACTATTTTGTTTTTGCAACAAAACAACAAAATGCAAAACAAGAACAAGTCCTTGTTTTTGTTTTGTTAGTCCCAAGATAAGCTTGGGATAACCGCTTTAGCGAAAGTTGTCCCAACTTATCGCCAGGGGGCGGTTAACAGACAAAGATAACGATTTGTCGTTCTCTGCATTCTGTTAATAAGGAGCCCATCTTTATAAGCTCATACTATAAAACCTAATATCCCTATCGATACTATCGCATATATCATACCAAATGCACCAAATACTGGTTTATCTGAAAATGTTGATACTATATGACTAACTATACCAAAAGCGGGTAATATTAGAATATATACTTCAGGGTGTCCAAAGAACCAAAAAAGATGTTGGTATAAGATTGGATCTCCTCCACCTGCGGGGTCAAAGAAACTTGTATTAAAGTTTCTATCTGTTAATAACATAGTAATTGCACCGGCTAGTACGGGTAAAGACAATAATAATAATATTGCTGTTACAAACACTGCTCAACAGAATAATGGCATTTTATGCATAGTCATTCCGGGGCTTCGCATATTTAATATTGTTGTTATAAAATTTGCGGCACCTAAAATTGAACTTATACCTGCCAAATGTAGTGAAAAAATAGCTAAATCTATCGATCCACCTGAGTGGAATTCTATTGATGATAATGGTGGGTAACATTTTTCTTCTGTTTTTTTTTTGCATTTTGTTTTGTTTTGTTTTGACAAAAACAACAACAAAATATTCTTTGTTCTTTGGTACAAAGAACAACAGAATGCAGACAATGACAAGTCATTGTCTTTGTCTGTTAGTCCCAAGATAAGCTTGGGATAACCGCTTAGCGATATGTTATGCCAACATATCGCCAGGGGCGGTTATTCTTTGTTATTTGGAACAAAAAACAACAGAAAGCAGACTATGACAAACCATTGCCCCAAGGGCTAACAAAAAAAAAAACAAAAACTTGTTTTTTGTTTTTGCATTTTGTTGTTTTGTTTTGTTTTGACAAAAACAACAACAAAATATTATTATGTCTTTGTCTGTTTATGTAAATGGACTATACCTTCACATGTTATATATTTTTTAATATTTTTTTGATTTTTTCTAATTTTTCCTTATGACCTTTATACTTAAATGTACGTGCTCATATTCTATATTTTAAAGATGTTCTTCCTTTCATTGTTTTAAAAAAATAATCTTTTATCAATTTGATATCTTTAGATCCTGTCACATCTAAACTTCAAAAACCTTTTTTATTTCTTTTTACTTTAGATTTTATCTGTATATTTTTGGCCAGTTCTATTAATACCTCTTTATCATCTTTTTGTGTTATCCCAAAGCCATGCACTATTCTATTGTCATCTTTTGATGTCAAATAAAAAGAACCTTCCGCTTCTATAAATCCCACTATTCAAGGTTTTGTTAATATTATTCTGTGTTCTACAGAGTTATAATCTGGTGAACATAGATTTACAGACAAAGACTTAAGACATCGCAATGATTTGTCGTTGTCAGCATTCTGTTGTTCTTTGGTACAAAGAATAACCGCCTCAGGCGATATATTGCCATAACATGCCTTGGGGCTAATATTTTTTTTCATCTTTTCAATATTTTTTCTTATAGATTCTATTTTTGCACTTTGAATTAAGCTCTTTTGTTTTCAAATCGCATAACTACTTTTAAATATATTATAACTATTTTTTTTTTTAGTTTTTAGGTGATATTTCTCAAATATAGGAATTAATATAGTTTCTATCGTTTTGGAGTCTCTTATCAAAAAATGAGACATACCTCTATTGTCTGTTTTTATTTGACCATGTTTTAAATTTGTTTTAATATAATGTAACATTTGTAAATTATTAGATTTTTGAGATATCTTAAAAGTAAAATTTATTTTATTTTTATTTTTATTAGTATAAATAGAAAAACAACCATCCCCATCTGTAACTCCTATAAATCAATTATAAAATCAATCATGTGTTTCACGTTTATCCTTAAATTTTAAGGATCGGGTTTTCAACCCAGTCTCTGATGAATATTCTTTTATATACAATGACAACGACTTGCCATTTTTTTTATTGTTTAATTTCATATGTTATAAAACAAAAACAAGTCCTTGTTTTGCATTTTTTTGTTTTGATAAAAGCTACAACAAAATAACCTAATATTCAGGCAGGTTGTTTCTAACGATAACATTTTTACTTGTATTAGCTCAAGACATATTGTCAAGAGCGGTTGTTTTGTTGTTGTTTTTGTCAAAACAAAACAAAACAACAAAATGCAAAAACAAAAAACAAGTTTTTGTTTTTTTTTTGTTAGCCCTTAGGCAACGATTTGTTATTGTCTGCATTCTGTTGTTCTGTGCAACACAAAATATTTTTTTTTTACTAAGTAGTTGACAAGCAATTTCAGGAATTGTTTGTATTCTGTAGCTTATTGCTTTTTTCAGAATATCGTTTACAACGAAAGTTTCCCGCATCGAGTGAAATTTTAGAACAGCCTACCCTTTTTTGACCGTTCATCCTGTTCCTGCACCTCCTTCTACTAAACTTGAACCTAATAATAAAATTAAAGCTGGTGGCAATAATCAAAATGAGATATTATTTAATCTTGGAAATGCCATATCTGGTGCTCCTATCATTAAAGGCACCATTCAGTTTCCAAAACCTCCTATAGCAAAAGGCATAACGAAAGTAGGGTAAGATCACATGTCATGTCTTTCGATTTAGAGCACATGACCTCCCCTCCGAACCGTGCGTGCGACTTTCATCGCACACGGCTCTCCAACTGTGAATTATATTTTCTTTAGTATATACCTGGCCCGTCATATTGACCAGTATGTACTTTTATATGACAAGATCTACATAAGGGTATTTGTTTCCTACTCTGCGCTTCTTTAATTCCACGTAGTGTATTATCACTCTTCCCTGCTTTCAGTGGCCGTCTATGATGCATTTCTATTTTCAAGGCACCGCATATTGTACACTTTGCGTCCAGAGGCCTCTTGGTTCTTAGACTCCAATTGGTTACATCATAGGGGTTCTGCGGGTTGATGGAAAATTTACTTAGTCGGGGTAGGTTTTTCTTAATCGATAGCTCTACCGTCTTTTTCTTTTTTCCATCAACGAATATTCTCAGTGTAGGCCCGTACTTTTGAAATACTTGCCTTCTTGAGTTTATTTTCATTTTATTCATTATCGTACAAGCGCAACTGTGCTGTATAAGATACTGGATAAAGTTTAGTTGACATCTGTTCCAGGCGAACGAATAATAGTTTAGCAGTCCTATTCACACTCTGTCATATTTTCGTACGATTTCGTGTAAATCAAGGTTCACTCAGGCTGTCTTTCTCGTCGGAATTACTTCTCGGCGCGAAAGATTATCTATTCTGCACATTCCTTGCTCAGCCAATTTCTTGGTTAATCTATCTATCGGTGCTAATATTATGATGCCTTTTTGTGGGAATCTTTTCTTGGTCACTCGATTGTCTAGACCCTTCCCTTTTGAACGGGGTTGGTCATTAGTTCGACTGGTCAATACCCTTATATCTGCACCTAGAAATTTCGCTCTTTCTTTTACGGCCGAGGTAATCTTAGTTTTGTCCAGGTTCATTTCAAGCTTCAGCTCCGTTTTAAGGAAACTTGCTATCTCACTTTTCAGCTTGATCGCTAGGTTCTCTGGTCCATTTACCCCTATTAAAAAATCGTCCGCGTAACGGACATAATATATACGATGTCCCTTCCCCGACAATTTTGAGGGTAATCTTGCACGTTCTTTTTCTAGGTTTTTTATGTCCTTTATCCTTTCTGACTCCCATTCTTTACTTTGAGTTTGACCTCAGCGATATGTAGGTAAAAAGTAGGCTCTTAAATTATTGATCTTATTGTGAACTTTTTGGTATTCCGGGTTTGGTATACTTGTCGGACCACTTTCAAGGCTTTCCTTACATTTTTCTTCCATTAATTTATCTAACTCATGTAGATAAACATTTGAGAGAAGTGGAGACAATGTCCCACCTTGCGGTGTTCCAATGTATCCGTACTCATGTTGCTTGGGTTTCAGAGTGACGTATTCACATCTGACTGCTTTCCAATATAGGTCAATGAATTCTTGGTCATCGACTTTCTTTTTTAGTAGTCTTTCTAAAATGTGATGATCCATCTTGTCAAAGAAGGCACTTATGTCCCCCTCTATGAATCATTTTGTTCCTGTCCAGGTACTTATTTCTTTCAGGGCGGTATGAGTTCCTTTGTTCTTTCTGAAGCCGTGGCTACAGTTTAGGAATTCTCCATTCTCATAGATCTCTTCTAGTAAGACCGACATGCATTTCTGCACGACCTTATCCCTTGGTGATGGTATTCCGAGAGGACGCTTACCACCATTAGATTTGGGTATGTATACTCTTCGTATAGGTTTAAACTTAAATCTGTGCGTTTTTAGGTCTTCGATAGTGCTTCTTACAATTTCCTTTGAGTATCCGTCTAACGGTTGGCTTTCTTCCGTCCCTGGTGTGTTAGCTCCAAAACCTTTACTAACCTCGACATAGGATGCCTGAAATAAGTCCTCTGAAAGCAGTTTCCTGTATAGTTTTCTTTTCATATTTTTTTTTTCTTTTGAGTCCACTGATTTTTCCCACGGTCGATATTTCAGACTTAGGTATACAGTTTCTCTGTGTTCACAGTCTGTTCCCCTTCACATTCTTCAGGAATTACCCTGACCGTATCCTAGGTAATTACTAAGGGCTGCTAATACGAGAACTCCGTTGCCCGTCCTCTTTCGAGGGTTAGGGCAATCCCATAGTTACGCATATACGCTGTGTGTTATATCTTTAGGCTCTGTTTCGTACCTCCAGGCATACTTCTTGAGTGTACGCCTTATGCCCTACCATTAGTTCGACAGTACCTTTCTTCTGGGGTCTGCCGCAGTAGAGATGCCCCGATTCGGTTATTGCTTCTTACCAGTAGGTATGTTGCAGGGCATTGACCATGTGATTCACATCGGCACTCCAGTTCAATAGTCGTTCAATTTAGCCTTGGATAACCTTCCTCACTCTCACTTTTTGGAAATATACCGCTTTCCTCACAAGAGCTTTCTCAGCATGCTATGTTCGCCTTTCTATTCCTAGTTGGGTTAAGCTGAGTGGTTTATGTACATTACTAAAGTACAGATGGACTACTCCATCAAGCATATATGCACCGCAATGGCGCACAAAAAAATCATCACAAACGCATGAGCTGTAACAATAACATTGTATAGTTGATCGTCTCCTGCTAAATACGCTTCACCGGGTGAAGATAATTCCATACGAATTAAAACTGAAAAAGCTGTACCAATAGAACCTGCTATGGCCCCAAATATCATGTATAATGTACCGATATCTTTATGGTTGGTACTAAAAAGTCATCTTTCTGACCAATTCATGGCTTTTTTAACAGACAAAGACATAAGAATATTTTGTTGTTGTTTTTGTCAAAACAAAACAAAACAACAAAATGCAAAAACAAAAAACATGTTTTTGTTTTTTTTTTTGTTAGCCCTTGGGGCAATGACTTGTCATTGTCTGCATTCTGTTGTTCTTTGTTCTTTGGAACAAAGAATATTTTGTTGTTGTTTTAACAAAAACAACAACAAAATAATATCGGAATATGACAAAAAAACAAATGTTTGTTTTTTGTTACTCTTCCTCTCTAGCTTCAACTAATAATTCTTCTATATAATTACAATAATCTGTTAAACTTACAGCTTCTACTACGATAGGCATTTTACTGTGATTTGCACCACAAATTTCACTACACTGTCCATAATATCGTCCTGCTCTATCTGCTAAAAATGCAGTTTGGTTTAATCTTCCAGGATTCGCATCAACTTTTATACCTAAAGAGGGTACAGCTCATGAATGTAATACATCCGCTGCGCTTACTACTACTCTTATATGTGTTTCTTTTGGTACTACTACCTTATTATCTACTTCTAATAATCTTAAATCTCCAATTTCTAAATCTTCTTCTGGTATCATATAACTATCAAAGTTTATTGTGCTACCATCTTGTTTAGCATAATCACTATATTCGTATGATCAATATCATTGATGACCTATAGCTTTTATTGTTATTGCTGGGTCTATTACTTCATCCATTAAATATAATAATTTAAATGATGGGAATGCAATTGTTATTAAAATTAAAGCTGGAGTTACTGTTCATATCAATTCTATTAATGTACCATGAACTAAATATTTATGAGATATTACTCTTTTATTTTTTGAATAGGATCTTAATATTTCTAACATCATTCAAAATACTCCAATTGCTATAAAGCTTATATACACCATGACATAATTATGGAAGTTAATAATTTCTTCCATTATTGGGCTAGCTGGATCTTGAAATCCTAATTGACTAGCCTCTGCCATATCTCTATATACCTCGTATATTTTCATTTGATTATTTAGGTTTGACCCTTTTGTTCCAAAATTTTTCCTTCCTTTTGTTAACAGACAATGACTTACCATTGTCTGCATTCTGTTGTTCTTTGTTTTTTGGTGCGAAGAATACTTAGCTCACATTTTTTAGAAAAAATAACAAAATAATCTTTTTATCAAAAAGAAGAGAGAATGATCTTTTGATCATTCTTCATTCTCTCTTCTTTTTGATAAATTTTTTTATTTTCTATGCAAAAACAAAAAACAAGTTTTTGTTTTTGCATTTTGTTGTTTTGTTTTGTTTTGACAAAAACAACAACAAAATATTCTTTGTTCTTTGGAACAAAGAACAACAGAATGCAGACAATGACAAGTCATTGCCCCCCAAGGGCTAACAAAAAAAAAAACAAAAACATGTTTTTTGTTTTTGCATTTTGTTGTTTTGTTTTGTTTTGTTTTGACAAAAACAACAACAAAATATTCTTATGTCTTTGTCTGTTAGCCCCAAGACATGTTGTCACAACATGTCGCCAGGGGCCGTTAATTTTGTCTAAATAATATTAGCATATATGAACAACAATATGCTTTAGCCAATTTTGAAATTTGAGAATTTTTAAACTGCCCCAGGCGACATGTTGTGACAACATGTCTTGGAGCTAAAGACAACGATTTGTCCCAAGGGCTATGTTTTCTGTTGTTATCTGCATTTTGTTGTTCTATGTAATACAATTTATTTATATTATCTCTGAAAGTTAAGGATATATTTCAACCAAATTTTTCTTTATTATCAAATCTTACTTTATGGAAGTATAAGGGTGAACCTCATTGTATAGAACCTTGAGGATGTCAATAAGGTTTACCCAAAGGTAAAACATTTGAGGCTTCTCCTACTTGTACTATAAACAATAATTTTTCTAAAAATGATTCCAAATTTTTTTTTCTTAATGTTGTTTTAATCCCTATAATATCGCCTTTCATTAATTGAAATGAGGCAACCGATTGTTGTGCCATTATTAATTTACCTGTTTGACCTGTTATTTTTCGTAATAAATTACCTAATTCTGTATATTGTACATGTGCTACCCCAGAATTGGCTTTTAATTTATTAGATTGTATAGTTAATTTTTCAGGGTATGGTGCACTTTTTACATGATTTTTTGGAAATTTTATAATATAATCATTTTTAAAATTTAAATCATGTGTGTTTTTTAATTTTCTTTGTCACATTTTTATATTATTAGGTTCGGCGCTATGGCTAAGATTTTTTCTAATCCAGGTTTTTCTGATATTCTTCGTGATATAGGTTGTGTAACTCTATTACCTAAAGGTGATATATTTTTTCTATCTCCTTGTATCAATATTATACTATTGTCATCATAACGCTCTCTATAAGATATTTTTTTTTCTATTCCTTTAGATGCTGAATATTCTTTTTTTGTTCGCACGATTATTGCTTTATAAATATCTCCTTTCTTTATTCTTAACATGGCTTGTGGGGATTTTTGATTCTTGTCTTTATCTATTTCTATAACACTTACCAATATTATATCCCCTATATTACCTATACCTTTTTTTTTACCATAAACATGTATACATCGGCCTCATTTACCTGCTGTATTGTCTATTATTTTTAATTTCGTTTGTTTTTGTATCATTTTTAATTTTATGTAGACAATGATTAATCGTAGCCCAAGGGCTAACAAAAACAAAAACTTAGCCCCAAGACTTGTCGCTAGGGGCGGTTGTTTTTTGTTTTTGCATTTTGTTGTTTTGTTTTGCTTACCCTAACAACAATAAAATATTATTATGTCTTTGTCTGTTAGCCCCAAGACATGTTGTCACAACATGTCGCCAGGGGCGGTTATTTTTGGTGTTTTGTTTTTTTAAACACACGAAATATTTCTTCTGTGGCTATTTTAAACTCACGAGTTATTATTTGTTTATCACGATGTGGTTCGGCCATTAATTTATCTCCTATGTAATCTCCATACATTTCTGCATTTTTAGATAACATTGATTTATTTATTACTTTTACATCATATAACATATCATAATTATTGAAAATATATGATAATAGTGGCGAGATTATTTGAGATGTTATATAATGTACATTTTTTGTACCTATTTCTTTTTCACATCAAACTAAATATTTTATATTAATTTTTATTCTGTGTTCCACAGAATAACATAATGGTGATAACGATTTATCGTTGTCTTTGTCTATTAACTGCCCCTGGTGACATGTTGTATCAATATGTCTTGGAGTTACTGGTTTATTTGATTCCGTACATGGTAATACATGTATTACCATATCTGATACATAATAATTAAATTTTCTATTTATACCTTTTATGATTTTTTTTATTAATGTTTCTTCAAATGACCATGTTCTTTTTATATTTTTTTTACAGGAATGATATGTTGTTTTTCATGTTAATGAATTACCTATTCTTATTCCTATTTTCGGTATTCTTCGTCCCATTTATTTTTTTTTTTTTTATATTCTGGTATCTTCTTTGTTCTTACTAAATTTCCTAATTTTAAACCTACATGTTCTTTTTTTATTTCTATTGCAACGTATCCATTTCCTTTATGGATTTTTACAATTTTATCTATAAATTCGGGTAATATCGTGGTATTTCTATCTTTTATTTCTATACCATATAACTTCATTATTTCTATTTTTGTAAGTTCTCGAGATTGAATATTTTTTTGAATAACTGTTAAGTCTTCAGACTTTTTGACATCACTTTTTTTTTGTGACATTATTTTGTGTTCCTCAGAACAACCGAATGCAGACAATGACAAGTCATTGCCTTTATCTGTTAATTGATTCATTGTTCATCCTTTTTCTATTATTTTTTTTTTAGTTATTGGATGTACATATGGACCTTTTCATATAGATCTACTCATATTGTTTATATCTTTCTTTGTTTTTTGCTTTTTGTTGTTTTTTGGACAAAAACAACAAAAAAATAACCCTAATTGTTAACAGATAATGACAAGTCCTTGTCTGCTCTTAGCCCAAGACATGTTGTCACAATATGTCACCAGGGGCGGTTATTTTTGTTAACAGATAAGTCTTTATCATTTTAGACATTAACAAAAAAAAAACAAAAGCTTAGCCCAAGACAACGTGTCGCCAGGGGCGGTTGTTTTTTGTTTTTGCATTTTGTTGTTTTGTTTTGACAAAAACAACAACAAAATAAATAGCAAAGAATAGGCCCAACAGGGATCGAACCTGTTACCCTTTCATTAAAAGTGAAATGCTCTACCTAATGAGCTATAGGCCCTTTTAACAAAAACAAAAAACAAAAACTTGTTTTTTGTTTTTGCATTTTGTTGTTTTGTTTTGTTTTGACATAAACAACCAAAAAATATTTTTTGTACTTTGTTCTTTTTTTTTTTAGAACAACATAATACAGACAACGACAAATCGTTGGCCAAGGACTATATATTTTGTTTGTTATATTTAACTATATATAGAGGGAGAGAGAGAGAGAGAGAGAAAAAATCCCCCCCCTGTGTACCAGTTGGTTAAGGCGCTTGTTGTCTAAAATTTTCAGAGTTTGATATATTTTTAACAAAAAAAAAAACAAAAACTTGTTTTTTGTTTTTGCATTTTGTTGTTTTGTTTTGTTTTGACAAAAACAACAACAAAATATTCTTATGTCTTTGTCTGTTAGCCCCAAGATAAGCTTGGGATAATCGCTTTAGCGATAAGTTATACCAACTTATCGCCAGGGGCGGTTAATTGTAAATATAAATTTTTAACAAAACAAAGACTTATTTATATATATTTATTTAGATAAAAATTTTTCCCCTCTTACCTATATATTTTAGGTAAGAGGGGAAAATTTTCTATAAATTTATTATTTTGTTGTTGTCAAAACAAAACAAAACAACAAAATGCAAAAACAAATTTTTGTTTTTTGTTAAAGAATATTGCCGATGTTGAGACTCGAACTCAAAATCACCCGATTACAAAACGGGGGCATTACCAATTTTGCTACATCGACGTAAAATATGTAGCCCCAAGACCTGTTATGTTAACATGTCGCCAGGGGCGATTCTTCTTTGTTCTTTGGAACAAAGAACAAAGAAATGCAGACAATAGTTTGTCCATGTCTGCTAATATAAAGTTAAGCTAAAGGTAAACCATTAAAAGCTAAAAGTATTGAACCTACGAAAATAACATAACCTAAAGATAAAGGCAAATAAGATTTTCACAATAGTTGCATTAATTGGTCATAACGTATTCTAGGGAAAGTAGCTCGAACTCATATGAAAATAAAGATGAACATAGATGTTTTAAGAGCAAGTCAAAAAGAAGAAAGATCTATAGGTAAAGTGGGTAAACCTAAAAAACTAACAGGACTTAATCAACCACCAAAAAACAATAACACAGTCATTAATGACATTAGTATTATATGAGAGTATTCCGCCAAAAAAAAAAGAGCAAATGTCATACCCGAATATTCTACATTAAAACCTGAGACTAATTCACTTTCACCTTCAGTAAGATCAAAAGGAGGACGATTTGTTTCGGCTAAAGCCGAAACAAAAAACATTATAAATGCTGGAAATAAAGGTATAACATATCAAATTTCTTCTTGTGCTTTTACTATTGCCGTTAAATTTAATGAACCTGCACATATAACAACAGCTATTATAATTAATCCCATAGATACTTCATAAGATATCATTTGAGCTGCTGCACGTATGGCACCAAAAAAAGCATATTTCGAGTTACTAGCTCATCCAGATAATAGGATAGCATAAACACTAACAGAGGATATGGCGAATAGATATAAAATACCTATATTTATATCAGCTATTACAGCACCTTCGCTGTAAGGTATAACAGCTCAACTAACTAAAGCAAGAGTAAAACCTATAACCGGTGATAAAATAAATATTCCTAAATTAGAATGTGAAGGTAATATTGCTTCTTTTGTAAATAATTTTAAACCATCCGCTAAAGGTTGTAATAAACCATATATACCTACAACATTAGGTCCTTTCCTTAATTGCATTGAACCTAAAACTTTACGTTCAGCCAATGTTACATAAGCTACAGCTAATAATAAAGGAACAATTAAACCTAATATTTTACCTATCCCTTCTCATAATTCCGGGGACATTATTATATTTTTTAACATATATTTTTAGCTCCAAGACATGTTGTCACAACATGTCGCCAGGGGCGATTAACAGACAAAGACAATGACTTGTCATTGTCTGCATTCTGTTGTTCTTTGTTCCAAAGAACAAAGAATATTCTGTTGTTGTTTTTGTCAAAACAAAAAAAAACAACAAAATGCAAAAACAAAAAACAAGTTTTTGTTTTTTTTTTGTTAACAGACAATGACATAAGACATAGCCCTAAGGGCAATGGCTTGTCATTGTCTGCTTTCTGTTGTTCTTTGTAACAAAGAACAAAATGCAAAAACAAGTTTTTGTTTTTTTTTGTAAGTCTTTGCCTGTTATAAAATATGCAAAATTTATCGATTAGATTTGACTCAATCGTTATTGCTAAAATGTAAAGATTTTAAATCAGTAGGTGTTCAAATTTCATGTGAAACATTTATAAATGGACTTCAACTTCCTGCTTCTTCATTTGCAACACTTAGTGTAGACCCTTCTAACTCATCTGTCACTGTCAATTTTTTTCTTAATTTAATAGCAGATGCTATTGAAGGAATTATAGTTGTAACAACTATAACGTAAAATCCAAATAATATTACTATTAATCAGAAATACTGTGTTACAAAAGTTTCTATATTTAATTGTGGCATTTTTATTATTTGTTCTAAGGAACAACAGAATGCAGACAACGAGATATCGTTATCTTTGTCTGTTAGCCCAAGACATGTTGTTACAACATGTCGCTTGGGGCAGTTATTTTTACATTTTATTGTTTTGTTAAGACAAAAACAATAACAAAATGCAAAAACAAAAAACAAGTTTTTGTTTTTTTTTTTTAGCCCCAAGACATGTTATTATAACATGTCTTGGGGCGGTTATTCTTTGTTCTTTAGTACAAAGAACAACAGAATGCAGACAATGACAAGCCATTGCCCTAAGGGCTATGTCTTATGTCTTTGTCTGTTAATGTAAATCAATAGATTCACTAATATATATAGAAGTTAATAAGCTAAATACATAAGCTTGTATTAAAGCAACTGCCATTTCTAAACCTGTTATAAAAACAACGATTAAAATAGGAAAAGTACTTAAAAGAGCTAACATTCCTCCAGCTGTCAACATTGTTCAACAAAATCCAGAAAGAATTGCAAAAAGTAAATGTCCCGCAGTAATATTGGCAGCAAGTCGAACTCCTAATGAGATTGCTTTAGCTACATGTGATATTATTTCAATCACAACTAAAAAAGGTGCCATAATCATTGGTGCACCACCTGGCATAAACATTGATAAATAATTACTTTGATAATTAACTAAACCTAATAATGTTACACCTAAAAAGATACTTAAACTTAAACCGAAAGTTATTGCTATATGTGATGTAGGAGAAAATGTATATGGTACAATACCAAATAAATTTAACATAGCTAAAAATATAAATAAAGTAAAGATAAATGGGAAATATTGAAATCCTTTAGAACCGATGTTATCTTTAACTACATTTAACATATTTTCATAAGCTAATTCTATAATAGATTGTCATCTTCCTGGTACTAATGGACCTTCTTCTACATTTAAAAGATATAATCAGTAAAAACTTCCGACTGCAACTAATAAAAATACTGTTGAGTTTGTAATAGAAATATCAAAATTCCCGAATAAATGTAAAGGTATTAATCTGATAATTTCAAATTGATCAAATGCACTGTAAGCGATATTCATTTTTTTTTTTTACATATTAAATTTTAACAAAATAATATGAAATATGATTGTGTTAAAACAATATAAATTTGTTCTTTGTGATAGGGTGCAAAGAATATTTTATTGTTATTAGGCTTGACCTAACAAAACAATAAAATAAAAAAACAAAAAAACAAGGACTTGTTTTTGTTTTTTTAGCGAAAGTTGTCCCAACTTATCGCCAGGGGCGGTTAACAGACAAAGATAACGAAATATCGTTATCTGCATTCTGTTGTTCATTGTTCTTTGGAACAAAGTACAAAGAATATTTTGTTGTTGTTTTTGTCAAAACAAAACAAAACAACAAAATGCAAAAACAAAAAACAAGTTTTTGTTTTTTGTTTTTGTTAAATTCTTATCAACTAGATCTTCTTCAACCTATAATCTCTCCTAATTCTCCTTTTTCTTTTATTTTTAATCTTGATAAAGCATAAGCATTAAAATTACCTCTTGCTCTACCTGTTTCTAAACAAAAATTTCTTTGTTTTACTCTTCTAGCTTGATTAGGTATTAATTTTAACATTTCATCTTGTATACTTAAACGTAAGTTTAATGGTAACAATTCATTATTTATCAAAGCTTTATAAATTTTCATATCTTTTTCAAATTCTTGATATTTTAATCTTTTATTTAAATCTTTTTTTAATTTTTTCATATTTGAAAATTTGGGTCATATATTTTGTTAGCTTAGATAAAACAAAAATTTGTTTTTGTTTAACAGACAAAGACATAAGAATAACAGACAAAGACAATGACTTGTCATTGTCTGCATTCTGTTGTTCTTTGGAACAAAGAATATTTTGTTGTTGTTTTTGTCAAAACAAAACAAAACAACAAAATGCAAAAACAAAAAACAAGTTTTTGTTTTTTTTTTGTTAGCCCTTGGGGCAATGACTTGTCATTGTCTGCTTTCTGTTGTTTTTTGTTCCAAAGAACAAAAGCTAACAAAAGAATGGTTTTGGGAAGAGTGGATATTAACAAAAACAAAAAACAACCGCCCCTGGCGACATGTTGTGACAATATGTCTTGGGGCAATGACTTGTTATTGTCTGCATTCTGTTATTCTTTGTACTTTGTTCTTTGGAACAAAGAATAAGTAGAGAGAGACTTGAACTCTCAAGCAAAAATTTGCAATTGTGCCTAAAACAATTATGTTTACCAATTTCATCATCTACTTTTGACTTTCACAGGAATTGTATATTTTCTAATATCACCGTCTCTGTCTAGGGTATATTTTGTTGTTGTTTTGACAAAAACAACAACAAAATATTCTTTGTTCCAAAGAACAAAGAACAACAGAATGCAGATAACGATATTTCGTTATCTTTGTCTGTTAACCGCCCCTGGCGATAAGTTGGTATAACTTATCGCTAAAGCGATTATCCCAAGCTTATCTTGGGGCTAAATTTTTGTTTTTTTTTTGTTAACAGACAATGACAAGCTCTAAGAGCTAAGGCTTGTCATTGTCTATTAAACCACCTCTGGTGATAAGTTGGTATAACTTAACGCTATTGTGTTATTGTTTTTTATAGTAAAGTAACTATTGATAAAGTACTTGTATGTATTAAAGAAAAAACAATATTAGGATAAACACCTAAAAAAAAAGCTAAGCTAGCTAAAGGCAATAAACAATATAATTCTCTTCTATTTAAATCTCTGTTGGCAGGATCCGCTGCTAAATACTTAGACATAGAACCAAAGCTAACTCTATTGTATAAAAATAGTGCATAAGCTGCAGATAGAACCATACCTAAAGAACCTAAAAAACCTATAGTGGTATTAACTTCAAAAGCAGCTAATAAACTTAAAAATTCACCTACAAAATTACAGGTTAAAGGTGTACCAATATTGGCTAATGTAAAGAATAAAAATAAAAATGAAAATAAAGGCATAGTTATAGTCATACCTCTATAATATTTGACTAATCTTGTATGAAATCTATCATATAAAATTGTAACTGAAATAAACAATGCACTAGCGACTAAACCATGGGCTATTTGTAAAAAAATAGAACCTTCTAAACCTACTACACTGAAAGAAAAAATACCTAACATCACAACTCCCATATGACCTACAGATGAATAAGCAATAATTCTTTTTAAATCAGTTTGTCTTAAAGTTGTTAAACTAGCATAGATAATAGCTAAAACAGCTAATGTAAAAACTAAAGGTGCAAAAAATTTAGAACCTTCTGGTAAAATAGGTAAACAAAATCTTATGAAACCATAACTACCTAATTTAATTAAAATACCCGCAAGTAAAACAGAACCTGCAACAGGTGCTTCTACATGAGCTTGTGGTAATCAAATATGAAAAGGTCATTTAGGTATTTTTACTGCTAAACTCGCAAAAAAAGCTAAAAATAAAATTTTTTGTGTTTCTAAATCAATATCTAAACTTAGTAATGTCAAATAATCTGTTGTACCTGCAATATAATACAAATATAATAAACTAATTAACATTAAAACTGAACCAACTAATGTATAAAAAAAGAAATAATAAGCTGCTGTTATTTTTTGTTCTCGTGATCCTCATACACCTATTATTATAAACATTGGTATTAAAATTGCTTCAAATAATATATAAAAACCTATTATATCTAATACTGAAAAAACACCATAAAGCATTATTTCTATTAATAATAAACTAATTATATATTGTTTCTCTAATTTTTTAACAGATTCTCAACTAATTAATATACATATAGGTATTAATAATGCTGTAAGAAGAATAAAAGATAAAGAAATACCGTCGACCCCAAATAAAATATTTAGATTATATTGACCTATACCCAATCAATTGAATGTTGTTATATATTGAAAACCTGGCAATTGTTGATCAAAAGCTAATCACATTCGAATAGCTTCTCCAAAAGATAATATACTTGCAAATAAACCAATATTTTTTATATTTTCTTTTTGTTTTTCTGTTTGTGTTGGTCAAATTGCGACCAGCACTAAACCTATAGTAGGTATTAATACTAATGTTTTTAAAGATGCTTCCATTTTTTTTTTCTTTCTAACTAAAAAAAAAAACAAAAATTTAACAGACAAAGACATAAGACATAGCCCTAAGGGCAATGACTTGTCATTGTCTGCATTCTGTTGTTCTTTGTTCCAAAGAACATAGAATATTTTGTTGTTGTTTTTCTCAAAACAAAACAAAACAACAAAATGCAAAAACAAAAAACAAGTTTTTGTTTTTTTTTTGTTAGCCCCAAGACATGTCGCCAGAGGCGGTTGTTTTTTGTTTTGTAGCCCATGACAGATTATTTCAACATGTCACCAGGGGTGTTTTGTTAACAGATTCCCACAAATCTTTGTTTGTGTTCTGTGATTCTGTGGTACACAGAATATTTTTTAGAAAGATTTTGTAGCCCAAGACATATTGCCAGGGGCGTTTTTTTTTGTTGTTGTTTAGGGTAAACAACAATAAAAAAATTATATATAATTTTTTTAAAATTTATTTTTCTATTAGATAGCCCTTAACAGAATGCAACACCAACTTGTTGGTGTTGCATTAGCTAAGAGTTATGTTTTTTTATACTACGTTTCAACCGCATGTTCTTTGGAACAAAGAACAACAGAATACAGACAACGCCAAATCGTAGCCCAAGGGCTAACAAAAACAAAAACAAAAACATGTTTTTTGTTTTTGCATTTTGTTGTTTTGTTTTGTTTTGACAAAAACAACAACAAAATATTCTTTGTTCTTTGGAACAAAGAACAACAGAATGCAGACAATGACAAGTCATTGTCTTTGTCTGTTAGCCCCAAGATAAGCTTGGGATAACCGCTTAGCGATATGTTATGCCAACATATCGCCAGGGGCGGTTAACAAAAAAAAAAACAAAAACTTGTTTTTTGTTTTTGCATTTTGTTGTTTTGTTTTGACAAAAACAACAACAAAATATTCTTTGTTCCAAAGAACAAAGAACTACAGAATGTAGACAATGACAAAATATTCTTTGTACTTTGTTCCAAAGAACAAAGAACAACAGAATGCAGATAACGATATTTCGTTATCTTTGTCTGTTAACCGCTCCTGGCGACATGTAGTTTCAATATGTTTTGGATATAGTTTTATATTTAACTATATAGAGAGGGAGAAAGAGAAAAGATCCCCCCCTGTGTACTAGTTGGTTAAGGCGCTTGTTGTCGGGAAAAAATTTTTTTTGCCTGTTTTTTTTTGTTTTGTTTTGACAAAAACAACAACAAAATATTCTTATGTCTTTGACTGTTAACAAAAATTTGTTTTTGCATTTTGTTGTTTTGTTTTGTTTTGACAAAAACAACAACAAAATATTTTTTTTTCCTCTTTTTTTCCTCTTTTTATAAGTTTTTCATTTGTTTTCTTTTTTTGAGTTAAAAAGGCAAATTAAAAGAAAAAATAAGAGAAAAAGAGAAAAGAAAAAAATCAAAGGGGGGTGTACATGAAAATTGGGAAAAAGAAAGAAAACGGGAATATTGCAAAGAGAAAAAATCCCCCTCTCCTTAAGGAGAGGGGGATTTTAGAGTAAAAAAAAAAACAAGTCTATACACTTATTTTGTCATTGTAATTGTCTGCATTCTGTAGTTCTTTTTAGAAAGAACAACAAAATGCAGAAACAAAAAACAACTGCCCCTGGCGACATATTGTGACAACATGTCTTGGGCTACTTAAGTTTTTATACAAAATATTACGAATAAGGAGAATCGAACTCCTGATATCTGTTTGGAAGACAGAAAGTTTACCAATTAACATATATTCGCTATAATCCAACGCCAGGTTCCCCTAGCGTTACCATGTTACGACTTAAATCAAATTGTCAATTTTCCTTGATTCAAACTTCAACTAGTCAACCAAAAACCAATTTCAAAAAAAGAAGAAAAGAGGGAAAGAAGCAAACAAGAAGAAAGATAAAAACTTGGGGAAGAATAAAACTTTTCGACTTTGACGGGCAGTTTGTACACAAACCAGAGCCAAAATTCACCGCACCGATCTAATATGCGATTACTACTAAATCCGACTTAATGTAGGCGAATTGCAGCCTACAATCCGAACTGAAGGTAGAATTTAGTTAATAGCGAGTCTTCACAGACGAGCAAAACATTGTAACTACCATTGCAACACAAATATAGCCCTAAACATAAGCGTCATACTGACCTGACTTAATCTGGACCTTCCTCTATCTTTCGATAGCAGTATCTCTAGTCATCCAAGGATGGGAATAGAGAGCCAGGTTACGTTCGTTTGAGGAATGAACCAAACACTTCAAAGCACGAACTTAAGACGGCCATGCAACAGCTGAGACTGATAAAAACAGTCACAAGAATAGGTAAGGTTCCTCGCGGATTGTCAAATTAAATTTCATGTTTCTCTAGTTGGATGGTTTACTGTCATTTACATTTAAGTTTTAATCTTGCGATCGTAGTCTTTAGGTGGGTAGTTTAACGCGTTAGCTACGACTCCAAATAAGAATTCAAAATCTAACTACCATAGTTTACGGCTAGGACTACACAGGTCTCTAATCTGTTTTGCTCCCCTAGCTTTCGCATATAAGCGTCTGTCATAGACTTGAGAATTGTTTTCACTTTAGATGTTCCTTTGAATATCAAAACATTCTACCGCTCCACTCAAAATACCATTCTCATCTTCAAGACACAAAGATCTAACCTAAAAATACGCCTAATCCTTGCTGATTAGAATTTAATAAAATTAAGAAAAGATCCGCCGGACTGCTCTTTACACCTTTAGTAATACCGAATTCAACTCCACCTGTATGTATAACCGCTTCTGCTGGCACATATCTTAGAAAGGCGTAGTACAATTTTCTCTTCAATATAGGGAAAATATATATAACATAAGTTATTCAAGGTCACTTCATCACTCTTTCGAGCATTGTGAAATATTCTCTACTGCTGCTTCTTGCGAAGTTCACCCTTATCTCATTGTGAATGTGGCTGTTCAGACTTTTCATCCCAGCTAAATGATCTTAGTCTTGGTGGGCTTTTATCCCGCCAACAAACTAATCTTCCTTTGACTCATCCTCAAACGATCTTTGTCTTTTGAAGTCTATAACATAAAACAAAAACAAGTTCTTGTTTTAACAGACAATGACATAAGACATAGCCCTTGGGGCAATGACTTGTCATTGTCTGCATTCTGTTGTTCTTTGGAACAAAGAACAAAGAATATTTGGTTAAATTCTTCTTTATTCCTCATTTTATTAGGAATTCGAGGGCAGATAATCAATGTTTTACTCACCCGGGCGCCATGGACTCCTCTAGAGTACCATTCGACTTGCATGTATTCTTCGCCTTGATAGCTGAATTCTGGACTGGTAATAAATCCTATTTTCCTTTTTTAGTCCTGAACTATATGTAACTCTCACACAAAACAAAATTTTGTTTTGTAGTTAAAAGGATCTTAACCCCAAGGGTTAACAAAACAAAAAACAAGTTTTTTTTTGTTTTGTTAGCCCTTGGAGCAATGACTTGGCTTTGTCTGCTTTCTGTTGTTCTTTGGAACAAAGTACTAAGAATATTTTTTCTTTTTGTAATCTTTTTGCTAGGGGTATTTTAAGAAACTCTTTTGGTAGGATTTGAACCTACACTTTTTTCATTAACAGTGAAATGCCCTACCATTAGGCTACAAAAGATCTAAAGATAGGCTAAGCAGGATTCGAACCAGCAACCTTATTATTATCGGTAATACAGCTCTACCAATTGAGCTATTAGCCTTTTTGTTGTTTTTGTCAAAACAAAACAAAACAACAAAATGCAAAAACAAAAAACAAGTTTTTTTTTTGTTTTAATGAAATATGGAGTATGGCAGAGTTGAACTGCCGACCTTTACTTTGCAAAAGTACTGTTCTACCAACTGAACTAATACCCCTAAAAAAATGTTTATAATCTTTTTTTAGCTGTGCTAGCATTAGTTTTAGTTCTTTGACCACGACAAGGTAAACCTCTATTTAAATGAGAACCTTTAATAGTATTTAAATTAATTTGTTTTTTTTTAGCAAATCGAACAGAATCTATTAAACTCGCATCAATAAGTAATTGAGGTACGGCAAATTTTCATTGATCTTTAAAATTACCAGATGTAGTATTTTTACTAATTTCAGTAACTAATCTAATAAAAGCATCTTTTTTACGGGTACTTAATAAAGACAAAGGAGTTTGAGGTAAAATACCTAATTTATAACATAATTTATTAGTAAGATAAGAACCAAAACCAGGTATTTTTTTTAGATTCTCAGAAACAGATAAATTTAAAGATAATTTATTTTGTATCATAATTAGAATTGTGACTTAGGAAAAATCAGTTAGAAATAACAGACAAAGACATAAGAATAACAGACAAAGACAATGACTTGTCATTGTCTGCATTCTGTTGTTCTTTGGAACAAAGAATATTTTGTTGTTGTTTTTGTCAAAACAAAACAAAACAACAAAATGCAAAAACAAAAAACATGTTTTTGTTTTTTTTTTTGTTAACAGACAAAGACATAAGAATAACAGACAAAGACAATGACTTGTCATTGTCTGCATTCTGTTGTTCTTTGTTCTTTGGAACAAAGAATATTTTGTTGTTGTTTTTGTCAAAACAAAACAAAACAACAAAATGCAAAAACAAAAAACAAGTTTTTG
>Ga0209491_10003603_pt1 | contig 25256 bp, 27 predicted proteins | sample BON02_FD_187213 | JGI IMG/M metagenome (GOLD analysis project Ga0209491, IMG submission 187213) | Freshwater microbial communities from Lake Bonney liftoff mats and glacier meltwater in Antarctica - BON-02 (SPAdes) (version 2) | ecosystem: Environmental > Aquatic > Freshwater > Ice > Glacier...
AAAAACACAATCGCCATGAAGATGATGAAGAAGCCTGCCGCGCCCATGATGTCATGCACCGTGTAATAAGGGTGAAACGGAATGCCATCAAGCGGACGACCATACATGTCTTTCTTGGCTTTGATGTCGATGCCGTCGGGATTGTTTGAACCCACTTCGTGCAAGGCCACGATATGCGCACCCACCAAGCCTAGCAAAACCAATGGAATGGCAATAACGTGAAGAGCAAAAAATCGGTTCAAAGTGGCATCCGACACGACATAATCGCCTCGAATCCAAATCGCGAGCTCAGGCCCAATAAACGGTATGGCCGCGAAAAGGTTCACGATCACTTGCGCGCCCCAAAAGGACATTTGGCCCCAAGGTAACAAGTAACCCAAGAAAGCTTCTGCCATCAAGGTCAAGAAGATGCCAACACCAAAAATCCACACCAACTCACGTGGTTTACGGTATGAGCCGTAAATCAAAGCCCGAGTCATGTGTAAGTAAACCACCACAAAAAACATCGAGGCGCCAGTGGAGTGCATGTAACGCATGAACCAACCACCCGGCACTTCACGCATGATGTATTCAACCGAGTCAAAGGCGAATGCCGCATCTGGCTTGTAGTGCATCACCAAAAAAATGCCCGTGACGATCTGCAACACCAAAACCAGCATGGCCAAAGAGCCAAAGAAATACCAAAAATTAAAGTTTTTGGGCGCGTAGTACTCGGATAAGTGCGCCTTGATTGTCGACGTCAGCGGAAATCGATGGTCTATCCATCCCAATGCTCCTGTCGTCTCGACTTGCTTCTCGCCAGCCATGTTACGGCTCCTCTCAAACTTTCGATGTCAGTTTTTTATCAGCACAACCATGCCGTTTAGGCCGGGTTGTTTTCATCCACACCAATTAGAATGCGGCTATCAGTCACATATTGATAGGGTGGAACTTCTAAATTATCCGGTGCGGGTTTGTTTTTATAGACTCGTCCTGCCATGTCAAAGTTTGAACCATGGCAAGGACAAAGGCTCCCACCTTCCCAGTCAGCGGGTAGGCTGGGTTGCGCGCCAGTCGTGAACTTTGGCGTTGGCGAACAACCCAAATGCGTGCAGATGGCCACACCCACCCAGATCTCAGGCTTGCGTGAGCGCCAATCATTTCGGGCGTACTCGGGCGTGATGCCTGGACGTTCTGAATTGGGGTCAGCAAGCTGACTGTTCAAACCAGGCAAAGCGGCCAACTGCTCTGGCGTGCGACGAATCACCCAAACGGGTTTTCCGCGCCACTCTACCGTGCGTAATTCGCCAGGTCTAAGCATACTGATGTCGACTTCGACCGCGGCACCAGCGGCTTTCGCTTTTTCTGATGGTGCAAAGCTACCCACAAACGGTAACGCCACAGCAGCACCGGCGACACCACCAACCGCACAGGTCGCACCAATCCAAAAACGCCGTGAGGGATCTGGCGGCAACGTTAAAGGTGCTGCCCCTTCTTCGTCCTGCTTTACAGTCGTATCCTGACTCATCACATCATCCTTGTGTTGCATTGACGACGCAAGTGGCCGTCCGGTCATACATCAATTAATATTTTGCACCGTAGTATAAACCCTCTGCCGCTAACTCGCCCGTTACTCAAAAAGGAAAATTATGTCTAAAGCAACTGGAATTATTAAGGAATTTAGAGAGTTTGCTGTCCGCGGCAACATGATTGATCTTGCCGTTGGCGTTATTATCGGTGCAGCTTTCTCAAAAATAGTTGATTCACTGGTTAAAGATGTGGTCATGCCGGTTATCAACTTTTTGGTCGGTGGCAGTGTTGATTTCTCAAATAAATTTTTTATCCTGTCAGAACCAGCAAACTACTCAGGATCGAAGACTTATGCGGCCCTAACGGAGGCCGGCGCTATCGTTTTTGCTTGGGGTCAATTTTTGACCATCATGATTAATTTTGTATTGCTGGCATTCATCGTGTTCTGGATGGTAAAGCTGGTCAACAAAGCCCGCTCAACCTTCGAAGCCGAAAAGCCAGCGCCAGGACCCACGCCCACGCCAGCCGACATCGCACTCCTAACCGAAATCCGAGATCTGCTTAAAAAATAAAGACGACTGGGTCAGGCAGGGTTGTCGATATCAATGAACTGCACAGGGATATCAAGCGCTGATTGAAGCGCTTGACCGAGGGCTTGCACACCATAGCGCTCGGTGGCGTGGTGGCCTGCGCTCACGAAAGCAACGCCGTTTTCGCGCGCCAAATGTGCGCACGGCTCGGAAATCTCGCCCGTAATGAAGACATCCGCACCGGCTTCAATGGCTGACTCGAACATGCCTTGGGCGCCACCAGTGCACCAAGCAATCCGTCGACAAGGCTGGTCGGGCTCGCCCACCACGATTGGTTCACGCCGCAGTTTTTGCGAAATCTGCGCTGAAAACTCAGACAAACGGCAGTCGGTATTCGGTCGACCCCACCAGATGAGTCCATTGGCACCGGTAGTGACTGGTGCGCCTTGGGTATCGCGATCGACTGCCCACTCGAGCTGTCGTGCCAATTGTGCATTGTTGCCAAGTATGGGATGGGCATCGAGCGGCAGGTGGTAGGCGATCAAATTAATGTCATGCGCCAGCAAACGGGCAAGGCGTGCACGGCGCTGTCCACGCACGGTTGGGTCTTCTCCCCGCCAAAACCAACCGTGGTGAACCAAAACAGCATCCGCACCGACATCAATCGCCGCGTCAATCAACGCCAAACTCGCTGTCACGCCTGTGACCATGTGTTTGACGCGATCTGTGCCTTGAACCTGCAAACCATTTGGGCAATAGTCTGCAAACATAGACGGTTGCAAAGTCTCGTCGAGCCAATCCAATAGGTCTTTCGTCCGAATGGTGCTCAACGTTTTTCTACCGACCCATGCTGATGGCTTTTAAGCGACGACTCGCCTTGTAAAACAAACCGTTTGCTTGGCATTTGCTAAACGTGCGTCACTGTCACGTCTCTGCTGAGAAGTGATTCGGCACGCGCAACCAAATCACTGCGGGCATCAAGGTCAAGCTGATGAAACACCTCTTGCAAACGCGCAAGGTCTTCGTCTTCGGTGTAAAACCAACTGACTGGTGTTTGTAAAATATCAGCGACCTTACACATCAGGCGGTAGTCAGGTGCGTGTTTGCCGCGCTCGTATTGATTCATCCGAGCACTGGCTGAGGTTGGATCAATACCCGCGAGTTTGCCAAGCTTCTCTTGCGACAAACCTGCTCTGAGCCGTGCTGTTTTGAGTCGTTCACAAATCATTATTTCCCCCTAGATTGAATGGCTGGTTTCAATACATCACTGCCCTGTGTTGTTGCTGCGGACTATGTTTTTTATGTGTACGTACTAATATACTAAAAAATTTTCTAGTATTATGTCCACTAATATAAACTGATAGACATTATCATTATTTCTGATACCAGCTGCTGTCACTTAAAACTGATGCCCAAAACTGGCGGTCAACATGGACCTCAAACAAATACAGTACTTTGTGGCGCTCTACGAAGAACAGTCGGTCACGCGCGCCGCTCAACGACTCAATATCGTTCAGCCAGCGCTGAGCATGCAAATCGCCAAGCTCGAGCGCGACGTCGGGCGTCAACTCTTTAGGCGCAGTGCGCGAGGCATGACGCCAACGCCGGCGGGTGACGAAATGCACGCTACCTTTGCCCCCATTATCTCAGCCTTCACGACCGCGCGCGCCAAAGTGGTTCGCAGCGGTGGGCAACTCTCTGGGCATGTGCAGGTTGGCGTGGTGGCGAGTTTGGGGCATAGCATCCTACCCAATACGCTGATGCGGTTCATGGCCGAACACCCGCGTGTCACGCTCTCGTTCACGGAAGGATTGACTGACACCATTAGCGAATCGGTAGCCAATGGGCAACTCGACCTCGCACTGATCAATCGTCCAACCAGGCCTACGGGATTAACGATTGAACAAGTCATTAAAGAAGAGGTGGTACTGGTCTCGTCGCACAACGCACCAAAAGATATTGCGGCTCATGTTCGTCTGGCCGATGTCAAGGACCGGCTATTTATCATGCCGACCAAATCCCATGGATTGCGCCAATTGGTTACACGGGCTTTGTCTAAAAGCAACTTGTCGATCATCCCAGTGCTTGAGATCGACTCCTTCATCGCCATTGCAACGCTGGTCAATGAGGGGCACTACCTGACGTTTTTTCCTGAAGACATTGTGCGTAACTTGAAGTGGCGTGCTTCCATTGACTTACGGACCCATCACTTGATCGAGCCCGCCATGCACCGCGAAATCGTTTGCGCAACCAATCCTCGCCGGCCGCTAAGCCCAGCAGCAGAAAAGTTGTCTACCGCGCTGATCAATGCCATTTGTGAGGCTCATGCGAGTTTACAGTCAAATCCCGACGCCAACCCTGCCTAGCATCCGTAAAACGCTCAGTCTGACTTGTCTGATTTTTGGCTTCGCGTACTGGCCCCATCACTGTCAGTGTCATCCACATCGTCAGCATCTTCTGGGTCACCCGCTCGGGGCGTTACACGAGTGGCCACTAAGAGACCAACCTCATACAGAATCCACAACGGTACAGCCAGCATGAACTGGCTGATTACATCGGGCGGGGTCACAATGGCGGCAATCACAAAGGCCACCACCACCACGTAGCCACGAATTTCACGCAGTTTTTGAACCGAGACCATACCCATGCGGACCAATAGCACCACCACGACGGGCACTTCAAACGTGATGCCAAATGCCAAGAACATCGACATCACAAAGTTTAAATACGCTTCAATATCAGGCGCAGGCGTGATGGATTGCGGCGCAAACGAGCTAATAAAGGCAAATACGGTCTGAAACACAACAAAATAACAAAACGCCATGCCCACCAAAAACAGCAACGAACTCGACAAAATCAATGGCAAGGCCAGGCGTTGCTCACTGCGATACAGACCGGGCGCCACAAAAGCCCACACCTGATAAAGCACGAAAGGCAACGCCAAGATGAAAGCCGCCAGCATGGTCACTTTGACGGGCACCATGAAGGGCGTGATCACACCGGTGGCAATCATGCGGGTGCCTGCCGGTAAGGTGGCAAGCATCGGTTGCGCCAAGAAGTCATAAATGACCGACGCACCCGGGTACATAAAGAGCACCACAAAAATCGCCACCACGGCAGCAGCGGCCTTGATCAATCGATCACGCAGCTCAACCAAATGCGAAATAAAGCCTGTTTGTAGGCCTTTGCCCTCTACATCCTGCGCATCACTCACGTCTTGGGCTCCTGGGGCGCTGTAGACGTCGCGCTAGCCATTTTGGGATCGGTCTCAGTCCTTAAGGGCTGATCTTCTGCAACGGCCGGGACGGCCTGAACCTTGGCGCCAGAAGTAGGGAGGCTGCCCAAACCATTCAAGCTCTCAGCCGCGGGCGTCATGATCGGCTGATAGTCATAGTCGAATTCGTCTTTTGTGTTGTCTTTTGTGTCGTTTTTTGTGTCGTTTTTTGTGTCGTGTTCCAGGTTGTGTTTCGGATCTTGCTCCAGGTCGTCTTTGGCCCCGTCTGTCAGACTCTCTACACTATTCGCTTGGCCGTCTTTATTTAAGCCGTCGCCGATTGCCTTCATGTCGTCAATGGGTTCTTGCAAGCCTTGTCGAATATCAGACTCAGTCTTTGTAAACGAGCTTTGCACAGACTGCGCAGCAGACTCCATTTCTTGCTTCATCTTGCGCAACTCGTCGATCTCGACTTCACGCTGAATGTCGCCTTTGACGTCATTCACGTAGCGTTGAGCACGACCGAGCAAGTGCCCGACCGTACGGGCCACCTTTGGTAGCTTTTCAGGGCCGATCACGATCAGAGCGACAACGCCAGCAAGCATCAACTCAGTAAAGCTGATATCAAACACACCAAGCCCTTAGTCAATCACGCCAACCCAATGGTGGCGTTTTGATAGTTACTGAGACGAAGAGCCAGATTTCTCTTTGGCCTGGACATCAATCGTCTCGCCCGAGGCCACGCGCTGCGTTGGTGCCGCCTCAGCGCTTTCCTTGTCAGCGTTGTCATTGGCTTCTTTCATGCCATCTTTGAAGCCTTTAACCGCACCACCCAAGTCTGTACCCATGTTGCGCAATTTTTTGGTGCCGAACACCAAAGCGACGATTAGTAAAACAACCAACCAATGCCAAATGCTAAAGCTGCCCATAGAATTTCTCCGGTCAAGCGTTGGGGGCGGCGCGTCCAGCCCAGGGACGCGGTCCACCCATAATATGAAAATGAAGATGACCCACTTCTTGCCCACCATGGTCACCTGCGTTGATCACCACTCGGAAGCCACCCTGCGGGCCAGGGTCACATCCGTTGTCTACAGCAATCTTCGGTACCAATGCCATCATTCTACCCAACCACTCGCTATCTGCGGGACCCACATCCTGTAGGGAAACCACGTGGTGTTTGGGTACCACCAAAAGGTGTATGGGGGCGGCCGGGTTGATATCGCGAAACACCACACAGTCATCGTCTTTAAAAACGATGTCAGCGGGTATCTCGCCACGCACGATCTTACAAAAAACACACTGTTCACTCATGTTCTGCTTACTCCTTGGGGCGGCTTGCTTTCTCTGCCAAACCCGAAAAACCTTCGCGACGCGCGAGTTCGGCGAGTACTTGCTCGGGTCTGAGTCCATGGTGCGTCAGCGCAACTAGGCAATGAAACCACAGATCAGCCATCTCAGCGACGACCCGCTCAGGCACGTCATCTTTGCTTGCCATCACCAACTCAGTGGCTTCTTCACCGATTTTTTTTAAAATCGCGTCTGGCGCTCGGCTCAACAGCTTCGCCACGTACGATGTCGCCGGATCACCCCCAGCGGCTGGTCGGCGGGTTTCCAATACATCGGCCACTCGGGCCAGAACCTCATCAGTGGCTTCTGTGGCCAACGGCTTTGTCATGATTTGTAAATTTGTGCGGGGTCTTTTAAGACCGGATCAGTCACTGTCCACTGCATTTTGCCATCTTTATCGACCAACTGCCGATAAAAGCAACTTTCTCTACCCGTATGACAGGCCATGTGGCCCGCTTGTTCCACTGACAACAAAATAACGTCTGCATCACAATCCAATCGAATATCAAACACCTTTTGGGTGTGCCCAGAGGATTCACCTTTGCGCCAGAGTGCCTGACGCGAACGCGACCAATACACGGCTTGGCCACTCGCCACGGTTTGCGACAGCGACTCGGCATTCATCCAAGCCACCATCAGTACTCGACCGGTTTGGCGGTCTTGTGCGATGGCCGGCAGCAGCCCGTGCGCGTCAAACCTCACCTCACTCAGCCAATCAGGGGTGTTGCCATCCGGGTTTTTAATATCTGCGTTTGGGTTCATCAGCTTGTCCTGACAGGGATGCCCTGCGCGGCCATGTATTGCTTGGCCTCTTGAATGGTGTGCTGACCAAAATGAAAAATGCTGGCTGCCAATACCGCACTGGCGCCCCCTAAGGTTACCCCTTGGGCCAAATGCTCAAGCGAACCAACCCCGCCAGAGGCAATCACCGGTACGCTGACCGCATCAGACACCGCTCGGGTCAGTGCCAAGTCAAAGCCAATTTTGGTGCCATCGCGATCCATGCTGGTCAACAGCACCTCGCCGGCGCCAGCTTGAACCATCTGCTGCGCCCAGGCCAGCACATCTATGCCTGTGGCTCTGCGCCCACCGTGGGTATACACCTCCCAACGGGGCGCCTCATTGGGCGAGTCAGCCACGCGCCGCGCGTCAATGGCAATCACCACACACTGCGAGCCATGGTAGTCCGTGGCGCGCTTGATCAAATCGGGGTCAGCAATGGCGGCACTGTTGATTGATACTTTGTCAGCCCCAGCATTCAAAAGCCGCTGAATATCACTGACTTTGCGAATACCACCCCCCACCGTCAGCGGGATAAAGACTTGGCTGGCCACCGCCTCAATGATCGGCAATATCAAATCACGATCGTCGCTTGTGGCAGTGATGTCTAAAAAAGTCAGTTCATCAGCGCCCTGCTCGTTGTAACGCTCGGCGATTTCAATGGGGTCGCCGGCGTCTGTCAGGTCAACGAAATTCACCCCTTTCACCACCCGACCTGAGGTGACGTCTAAACACGGGATGATCCGACGGCCCAGACCGCTGCAGCGCGGGTCCGCGCTTGGCAGGGTGGTGGGCACCACTGTCACGGGCACAACTCATCAGCGCGCAACACCGCCGCCTGAAAATCCAGCGTGCCTTCGTAAATGCTGCGCCCCAGAATCGCACCTTCGACACCGTCCTCCTGGACAGCGCACAAAGCATCCACGTCGCGCATGTCAGTGATACCACCCGAGGCAATCACCGGAATACGCACATGACGCGCCAGCGCCACTGTGGCCTCAATGTTGACACCGCTGAGCATGCCGTCGCGGCCAATGTCGGTGTAGATGATGGCTTCGCAGCCGTAATCTTCAAATTTCTTGGCCAGATCCGTGACGCTGTGTTTGGTGAGCTTGCTCCACCCGTCGGTTGCAACGTGCCCATCTTTGGCGTCCAAACCGACAATGATCTGACCCGGAAAGGCGGTGCAGGCATCTTGCAAGAACCCTGGGTTCTTGACCGCAGCAGTGCCAATAATCACATAAGTAATGCCAGCATCGAGGTAGCGCTCGATGGTGTCTAGGTCTCGAATCCCACCCCCAATCTGCACTGGCACATCGCCACCCATGGCTTTTAAGATCTCGCGAATCACGGTCTCGTTGCGCGGCTTACCGGCGATGGCACCATTCAAATCCACCAGGTGTAGTCGCTTGGCACCCAAATCAGCCCATCGTTCGGCCACCTCAACCGGGTCGTCCGAGAAAACTGTGGCGTCATCCATGTCGCCTTGGCGAAGGCGAACGCACTTACCGTCTTTGAGGTCAATGGCAGGTATGAGAAGCATAGCGGGCGTTGAGATTCAGTAAGGTTTAGGGCCTGAGGCTAAAAGCATCAGGGTTTTAAGGCTTCCAGTCTACAAAATTACGGTATAGACGCAAACCATCTTGTGCGCTTTTTTCTGGGTGAAACTGCACTGCAAAAATATTGTCTCGTGCCACCGCGCAGGTAAAAGGGTAGCCGTAGTCGGCCTCACCCACGGAAACCGACGGGTCAGCCACCACCACATGGTAGCTGTGTACGAAGTAAAAAGGCGCGTTATCGGCAATCCCAGCCCAAAGGGGGTGTGTCTGTGTTTGACGCACACCGTTCCAACCCATGTGGGGAATTTTTAACCGATCGTGGCCCGCTGATGCCTCAAACGCCGCTCCCGCAAAATGCATGACCTCTCCTGGCAAGAGGTTCAAGCAATCGGTGGCGCCTTCTTCGCTGCGGGCAAATAGCATTTGTTCACCCACACACACCCCGAGCAAGGGTTTGTTTTGTGCGACGGTTAGCATCACTTCACGCAGACCCGCTTCATCGAGCGTGCGCATGCAGTCAGCCATGGCCCCTTGGCCCGGCAACACCACTCGATCAGCATTGAGGATGACGGCAGCATCGCCCGTTAGGCGGACCTCGGCATCAGGCGCCACGTGGCGCAAGGCACGCTCGACCGAGTGATAGTTACCCATCCCGTAATCAACGATTGCGATGACTGTCATGTTGTTTGATCTGAATCGTGCCGCAGGCGGCGCTTACAGCACGCCTTTGGTCGAGGGGATTTCACCCGCTTGGCGGGGATCAAGTTCGGCTGCCACGCGCAAGGCGCGACCGAAGGCTTTGAAAACCGTCTCACATTGGTGGTGCGCGTTGCCACCGCGTAAGTTGTCAATGTGCAAGGTCATCAAGGCGTGGTTGACCAGCCCTTGAAAAAATTCGCGGCTCAGATCCACATCAAAATCACCGACGCGCGCACGCGTGAACGGCACATTAAAAATCAAGCCTGGGCGACCTGATAAATCAATAACCACACGTGAAAGTGCCTCATCAAGTGGCACATAGGCATGACCATAGCGACGCAAACCGCGTTTGTCACCCCAGGCTTCAGACAAGGCCTGACCGAGTGTGATACCAACGTCTTCAACCGTGTGATGCGCATCAATGTGCAAGTCACCCGTGGCCTTGATATCCAAGTCTATCAAGCCATGGCGGGCGATTTGATCAAGCATGTGGTCAAGAAACGGCACACCGGTATCGATGGTCTGTCGGCCAGTGCCGTCGAGATTGATGGCAACCCGGATTTGGGTTTCTTTGGTATTGCGGGTAACGTCAGCGATTCGCATATTCACACACATTAAGACTGAAGCTCAGTCACGTAAAAGTCATATTGTACGGGCGAATGCCGCTGCTGGGTTGCAACCGATCGGTTGCAACCTCAACCGTTGCCTGACTCGCCCTGCATCCGATAGCGGGCACTTTGGGCGTGAGCCTGCAAGCCTTCACCCATGGCCAATGTATGGGCAATGGCACCCATGGTCTGGGCGCCAGCACTCGAAACATGAATAATGCTTGAGCGCTTTTGAAAGTCATAGACCCCGAGTGGTGATGAAAACCGCGCCGTGCGCGACGTTGGCAACACGTGATTGGGGCCCGCGCAGTAGTCACCAAGCGACTCTGAACTGTGGCGCCCCATGAAGATGGCACCTGCGTGGCGCAACAGGGGCAACAAGGCCTGAGGGTCCTCGACTGAGACTTCCAAGTGTTCTGGGGCAATTTGATTACTGATCTCGCAGGCCTCTTCTAGGCTGGCCACTTTGATCAACGCGCCACGGTTTTTTAAGCTGGTGGCAATGATAGTCTCGCGTGGCATGGTTGGCATCAGTCGCGCAATCGAAGCGGCCACCGCATCCAGATAATCAGCATCAGGGCAAAGCAAGATGGCTTGGGCCAACTCATCGTGCTCAGCCTGAGAAAACAAATCCATCGCGATCCAGTCTGGTGGCGTCTGGCCGTCACAGATGATCAAGATTTCGCTCGGGCCAGCAATCATGTCAATGCCAACCACCCCAAAAACCCGTCGCTTGGCAGCTGCCACATAGGCGTTACCTGGGCCCACAATCTTATCAACCGCGGTAATCGTATTCGTGCCGTAAGCCAAAGCACCCACGGCTTGGGCGCCACCAATGGCGTAGATGTGATCAACACCACTGATGGCTGCTGCCGCCAAAACCAAGGGGTTTTGCGTGCCATCAGGCGTTGGGGTCACCATGGTGAGAACAGAAACGCCAGCCACTTTGGCTGGAATGGCGTTCATCAAAACCGATGATGGATAAGCGGCTTTGCCGCCCGGCACATAAAGACCCGCACGATCCAAGGGCGTGATCTGCTGACCCAAACGCGTGCCATCGGCTTCAACATAGGACCAGCTGTCTTGACGCTGCTTTGAGTGATATTGGCGTACCCGATCGGCTGCCGCCTCTAGGGCTTTGCGCTGATCGAGCGGTAAGTTGTTCAGTGCCTGCTGCCAAACCGCTGGGGCAATCTCCAACTCAGCCACGGTTTGGGCATCAACCCGATCAAACTGACGGGTGTAATCCAACAAGGCCGCGTCGCCATGCGCTCGGACGTTGGTCAAAATACCGGCCGTTGCGGCCTCGATGGCATCGTCTTGTGCCGCATCCACATGTAACAGCGTTTTAAGCTGCGCAGAAAAGTCAGGGTCACTGGCATTCAAACGGGAGATCAGTGCACTCATGGCTTAGCCAATATCAAAAAAAGGATTAGAAAGGTTGGTATCGCAAGACTAGTTGGGCTTGACGCTTGCGGCTTCGAACGCATCAATCACCGGTTGCAAGAGCGCGTGGCGGGTCTTTAGCGCGGCGCGATTCACGATCAACCTTGATGATATCGGCATAATGTCTTCAACCGCCAAAAGGTCGTTGGCTTTGAGGGTATTTCCGGTTGATACCAAATCCACAATCGCGTCTGCCAACCCGATCAAGGGGGCAAGTTCCATCGAGCCGTAGAGTTTGATGATGTCGACATAAACCCCTTTGCTGGCAAAGTGCTCACGGGCGGCTGCCACGTACTTGGTGGCGACCCGAAGCCGCGCCCCTTGTCGCACGGCCGCCTCGTAGTCAAAGCCATTGCGCACCGCCACACACAAGCGGCAATTGGCAATGCCCAAGTCAATCGGTTGATACAGGGCGCCTGGGTGGCTGGCCGCGTGTTCAATCAAAACGTCTTTGCCGGCAATACCGAGGTCGGCGGCACCGTATTCCACATAGGTCGGCACATCAGAGGCGCGCACAATAATAATGCGCACATCGGGCCGGTTGGTGGGCAATATCAGCTTGCGCGACTTTTCTGGATCTTCGGCCACCTCAATGCCAGCGGCTTTGAGTAGCGGCAAGGTCTCTTCAAAAATCCGGCCTTTGGAAAGCGCCAGCGTTAGGGGTCGGTCTGATGCCATGTTCATCGGATTTCTCATGCCGTGAGTCGTTCAATCTGTGCGCCAAGCTGACTTAACTTGCGCTCCATGTGACTGTAACCTCGGTCCAAATGATAGATGCGCTCGACCACAGTCTGCCCACTGGCGGCCAAACCCGCAATCACCAAACTCGCCGAAGCGCGCAGGTCGGTTGCCATCACGGTGGCCCCAGACAATCCCGCTACCCCACGCACCACTGCCGTGTGGCCATCGATTTCAATGTCGGCACCCAATCGAATCAGCTCTTGAACGTGCATGAAACGATTCTCAAATATTGTCTCCACCACAATCCCCGTGCCTTCGGCCAAGGTGTTCAGCGCCATGAGCTGCGCCTGCATGTCTGTGGCAAAGCCAGGATATTCGTGCGTGCGAACGTCAACGGCTTTGGGACGCCCTTTCATTTGCGCCTTGATCCAGTCTGAGCCAACCGACAAGGTCAGGCCAGCCTGAGCCAGTTTACTGAGCGTCGCCCCCATGGTGTCGGGTGCGACTTGATTTAAACAAATCTCGCCACCCGTGGCGGCCACTGCGCACAGAAAGCTACCCGCTTCGATCCGGTCGGCAATGACCGTGTGCTCAGCCCCATGCAACGCGGGCACGCCTTCGATCACGATGCGATCAGAACCGTGACCTGTGATGCGAGCACCCATTTTGATGAGCAAGTTAGCCAAGTCCACCACTTCTGGTTCACGCGCCGCGTTTTCTAGCACGGTCGTGCCTTCAGCCAAGGTCGCGGCCATCATCAGGTTTTCTGTGCCGGTGACCGTCACCATATCGGTGCGAATCACCGCACCGCGCAAACGCTCGGCCCGGGCAATCACATAGCCATGCTCAATTCGAATCACAGCCCCAAGGGCCTCTAGACCACTGATGTGTTGATCGACGGGTCGCTGCCCAATCGCGCACCCACCCGGCAAACTGACTCGTGCCTCACCAAAGCGTGCCAACAGCGGCCCCAACACCAGAATCGAGGCGCGCATGGTTTTAACCAAGTCGTATGGCGCCTCAAGCGAGCTGACCGATTGCGCACAGATCTCAACGGTCTGCACGCCGTCACGCGCGCTTTCTACCCCAAGTTGCTTCAGTAGGCGCAGCGCCGTGGCAATGTCTTTGAGGTCTGGGACATTGTGAAGCCGTAAGGGGTCTGCAGTCAGTAGGGCGGCGCAAAGAATGGGCAGGGCAGCATTTTTAGCCCCTGAAATCTCAACTTCGCCATGCAAAGGCACACCGCCATGGATACTGAGCCGATCCATTAGGCTTTCGCCCCATACTCTTGGGGTGTCAGTGTTTTCATGGACAGAGCGTGAATCTCGTCTTTCATGCGATGGCCAAGCGCCTGGTAAACCAACTGGTGACGCGCAATTGGGCGCTTGCCCTCAAAGGCGGGGCTCACGATCAGCGCCTCAAAATGAGCACCATCGCCGGTGACTTCAACCCGATCACAGGTCAAGCCCTCTTCGATATAACGGCGAATGTCTTCAGGGGTAGGCAACATGGGGCAATCCTATCAAAGTCTCATCTTGTACCCACTGTCGAGCAAGCGCATTGCCACGACCGTGAGCGCCACAAATACAAACGACACCACCGCTAAACTTAACCAAGGTGAACTATCAGACACCCCAAAAAAACCGTAGCGAAAGCCATCTATCGTATAAAAAATTGGGTTCCAGTGCGAGACACCCTGCCAAAACGGCGGCAAGATGTGAATCGAGTAAAACACACCCGATAAAAACGTGGCTGGCATGATCAAGAAATTCTGGAACGCCGCCAACTGATCAAACTTCTCTGACCAAAGGCCTGCGATCAAGCCCAAGATGCCCATGATTGCGCAGGCCAGCACGGCAAACACAGCCACCCAAACGGGTGCGACCACCGGCAAGGGAAAGAACAATAAAGCGACCAGCCAAACCACAGCACCCACAGCCAAACCGCGCACCACGGCTGCGAGCACGTAAGCCGAAAAGAACTCACGGTTTGAAATGGGTGTGAGTAGAACAAACACCAAGTTGCCGGTCACTCGGCTTTGGATCAAGGACGATGACGGGTTGGCAAAGGCATTTTGCAACATCGACATCATCATCAAGCCTGGTATCAAAAAGGTGGTGTACGGAATTTCGTCATAGACCTGCACGCGATCTTGCAACACTTGGGCAAACACGATCAGGTACAACAGCGCCGTGATCACTGGCGCGGCGATGGTCTGAAACCCCACCCGCCAGAACCGCAACAGCTCTTTGTAAAGTAGGGTGTAGAAGCCCGAAAGCACTGGGGGATTAGCTTCGAGCGGTGTCATGCGATCCCCTGGGCGTTGCGGTCATCGCGCATGATCTGAACAAAAGCCTCTTCCAATCCAGCACCACCGACGCGCGCCAACAAGGCCTCGGTCGTGTCGAGTGCCACCACGCGGCCCTGGCGCACCATGGCAATACGGCCACAAAGGGCCTCAGCTTCTTCAAGGTAATGCGTGGTCAACAAAATCGTGTGCCCTTCTTTGTTCAATCGCGCAATAAACTCCCACAAGCTGCGACGCAAGTCCACGTCTACCCCAGCGGTGGGCTCATCAAGCACGATCACCGGCGGGCGGTGAACCAGTGCTTGAGCCACCAACACGCGGCGCTTCATGCCACCCGATAAAGACCGCATGTTGGCATTGGCTTTTTCAGTCAGGCCCAAGTTGTGGAGCACTTCATCAATCCAATCATCGTTGTGCCGCAAGCCGAAGTATCCGGACTGGATTCGCAAGGTTTCGCGCACGGTAAAAAATGGGTCATAGACCAATTCTTGCGGCACCACACCCAAAGATCGGCGTGACTGCCTGAAGTCTGTCACCACGTTGTGACCACACACCCAAGCTTGGCCCGAGGTGGCGTAAGACAGACCCGCCAAGATTGAGATCAACGATGTCTTGCCGGCACCATTGGGGCCAAGTAACCCAAAAAACTCGCCATACTCAATGCGCAGGTCAATGTCTTGCAGTGCCACAAGACCACTGCGGGGCTTTTTCAGCAAACGCTCCCACCAGTGTTTGTAGGGGGTAACGTAGGTTTTATGGATATGCTGAAATTCGATAGCGGCAGATGACATTCTATTTATTGGGTATTGCGCTTGTTTAACGCGGCAATCAGTCCGTCGATACCTGATCGATTGATTTCTTGCGAGAACTGGCCACGGTAGTTTTGAATCAGCCAGATGTTTTCGACGTTGATGTCATAAATACGCCAACCTTCCGGTGTTTTCTCGAGCCGGTAGTCGATGCGAATCGGCTGCACGTTGGTGCCCTGCACCACGCTTGAACGAACCACCACGTCTTTGGCATTTTCATCGCCACGAAACGTCAACACTTCCATACTCGTGCCATTGTCGATCTTCGATAAGGCACCGGTGTAAGTGCGCACCAGCGTCAAACGGAAGGCTTCAACAAGCGCTGCGCGCTGCTCTGGCGTGGCATCACGCCAATATTTACCCGCAGACAGTCGCGTGGTTTTCTCAAAGTTAACGTAAGGCATCACATTGGCTTGCACGATCTCGTTGATGCGTGCCAAGTCTTGGTTTCTGACCGCTGGATCCGCTTTGAGCACAGTCAGCAGTTCATCAGCCACGGCCTGTACAAAAACCGGCGGGGGATCTTGCGGGTTGGGTGCAGCCGTTGCTGCCTGGCAACCAAACGCGGCGGCCAAAGCGATAATTAACCAAGTACCCAACCAAGCACTTCGATGCATCTTAAACCAACGCTGGGCCGACAACTGAAACACTGAACTCATGGTGATTTCTCCGCAGCGATGCCAAGCGCTTTTTCATCCGCTTGAACATCTTCGTAATCTTCGTAGTCTGGCAGTGCCTGAGCATCCGCTTCACCCAAGACTTGGGCCTCTCGACGCTGTAAATAAGCATCCCGTATGAAGCTGTAAGGATCTAGTGCCGTGCTATCGACCGTTTTGCTGACCGTGAGCAAGGCTTCACGTCGAACCACAAATTCCAAGCCCCATATCGAATTGCGCAGCGGCACATTTCTAATCATGCCAATGGTGTCGAGCTGATTACCCGCGAGGTTCACAACATCACCCGCACCGTCACGCACTGAACTCGAACCAATAATGGGCAATACCAAATAGGGACCTTGGGGCAGACCCCAAACACCCAGGGTGATACCAAAATCGTTTGCGATGCGCGGCTGTCCATTCATGCTGGCGACGTCAATACAACCGCCCAAACCCATAGTGGTATTAAACATAAAGCGACCCACGGTGTTGATTGCATCGAAATGCCGTTGCTGCAAGGCGCTGTTAACGGCTGACCAAATCTCACCAATGTTCAAATAGGCGTTGCGTATGCAGGTACGCAACGGACGCGGGGTCACAAAGGCATACAGCTCAGCCACCGGTCTGAAGAGCCCGCGGTCAAGCCCATCGTTAAAAGCATAAACACCACGGTTCATGTTTTCCCACGGGTCAGCCGGATCAGCAGGACCTTGTGTTGACGCACAGCCACCCAAGGCCACGACTGTTGAGATTAAGAAAATGCGCTTAAAACTGGCACAGCGAGCATAGGCCATCTTCTTTAACCTGTTACTCAGTTGAAATAGGATCAATCGACCGCCCCTTCTCGTTCGGCGCTGCCATACAAAAACTGGCTAATTAACTGCTCAAGAACAATCGCACTTTGGGTCAGTGTAATGGCATCGCCGGCGACCAACATGCGGTCATCGCCCCCAGCGTCTAAACCGATGTACTGTTCGCCGAGCAGCCCAGAGGTCAAGATGCTTGCTGAGGTATCAGCGGGAAACTCAAAGTTGCGTTCGAGATTGACTGTCACCACCGCCTTGTATATTTGGTCGTCAAATTGAATGTCAGCCACGCGCCCGACCACAACCCCAGCACTTTTTACGGGTGCACGCACCTTCAGGCCACCAATATTGTCAAAGCGGGCTTGAACGGCATAGGTATCGGCCAGCGAAAAGCTACTCAAATTGCCTGCCCGTAGCGCCAAAAACAATAGCGCCACAATCCCCAGCATGACAAATAGACCAACCCAGACATCAACCTTTTGATTGGACATGCGGCTTACCTCATTAGTGACTAAACATGATTGCGGTCAAGACAAAATCCAGACCCAACACGACCAAAGAACCAGCTACCACTGTGCGCGTGGTGGCGCGCGATACCCCTTCAGGGGTTGGGCGACAATGCCACCCTTCATACAACGCAATCAAAGTCACCGCCACGCCAAACACCACGCTTTTGATGACCCCATTAAGCACGTCGTTAAACACATCAACGCCGTTTTGCATTTGAGACCAAAAGGCACCGGTGTCGATGCCAATCAAAACCACACCAACAAACCAACCACCCAAAATACCCATCATTGAAAACACCGCCGCCAGAATCGGCATGGCGATGATGCCGCCCAAGAACCTCGGCACCAAGACCCGTCGAATCGGATCAACCCCCATAACTTCCATGGCTGACAACTGCTCACCGGCTTTCATCAAACCAATCTCAGCGGTCAACGATGTGCCCGCGCGCCCTGCAAACAAAAGCGCAGTGACGACGGGCCCGAGTTCGCGCACCAACGACAACGCCACCAGGAGACCCAGCGCTTCTTCAGAACCGTAGCGGTTTAAGGTGTAGTAGCCCTGCAAACCCAGCACAAAGCCCACAAACAAGCCCGACACCAAAATAATGAGCAACGAATGGTTGCCAATGAAGTGTACTTGCTGAATAACCAAACGCGGGCGCTTGACCACAATACCCAGACGGGCGACCAGCATGCCAAAGAACCGAGCAACTTGGCCCAGCACCACCAGCTTTTCAAGGGTGAAGCGCCCCACAGCTGCCAGCGCATTCATTGCCCAACCCCTTTGTGCTCAGCCCAACGCTCAAAGTCTGGGGTCACGGGATAATCAAAGGCAACAGGGCCGTCGGGTGCGCCATCCAAGAACTGTCGCACATAGGGATCACTCGATTCACCCAGTGTGGCTGGTGACCCATGGGCTTTTAGCTCGCCTTGCCCAACAAGGTAGACGGTATCGGCAATGGCAAACGATTCCGCCACATCGTGGGTAATGAGCACCGAGGCGCAGCCCAAACGGTCGGACAAGCGCCGAATGAGCCGCGCTGTAACACCCATGGAAATGGGGTCTAACCCGGCAAATGGTTCGTCATAAAACACCAACTCAGGCTCTCGCACCACGGCGCGAGCCAAGGCCACGCGTCGGGCCATGCCCCCTGATATGGCTGAGAGTTTCAAATGAGCCGCCGCTTTCAAGCCAACCGCATCGAGCGTTTCTAACACTTTGTTGGTCAACGCCGCCTCTGTGAGCGTCGTGTGTTCGCGCAGCGGGAATGCCACGTTCTCAAACACATTCAAATCCGTAAACAGGGCGCCGTGCTGAAACAACACGCCCATGCGTTGACGCAACGCTTGCAGCGCCGCGCCCTTTAGGCCCGTGATGGGTTGCCCAAAGACGGAAACGACCCCAGCTTGGGGTGGCAGCTGCCCAGTTGCCGCTCGCATGAGCGTGGTTTTGCCAGAGCCTGAGCCACCCATGACGGCAACCACCTGACCGGCAATCATTTGTAACGATAAATCCGCCAGCACCACAAAGTCACCATAGCCTAACGTCACGCGGTCAAACGACAGCAAAACGCTTGGATCGGATCGTTCGGTTGCGCGCTCGGCAGGGGCGGGGCTAGAAAGATTCATGACGTCATTGTACTGTGACGCCATGAACCCGGCATGACGAGTTTGAACAACTCGAGCAACTAGCGAGGCAGTTCAGTCACGCCCATCAAGAACTCATCAACCGCGCGTGCGCACTGACGACCCTCGCGAATGGCCCAAACCACCAATGACTGACCACGACGCACGTCACCCGCCGCAAAAACCTTGGGCACGCTGGTTTGGTAATCGTCGGTGTTGGCCCGCGCGTTACCGCGTGGATCCATCTCAACACCAAATGATTGCAACATTTGGTTAATTGGCGACACAAACCCCATGGCCAAAAGCACCAAGTCTGCTTTGATTTCAAATGCTGAACCCGGCACTTCTTGCATTCTCGTCTGACCGGTGGTTTCGTCGCGCAACCACTCGACCTTGGCGCCAATGACCTTGGTGACTTTGCCTTTCTCGCCCTTGATCGACTTGGTCGTGATGGCCCAATCGCGATCCACACCCTCGTCATGCGAGGATGACGTGCGTAGCTTGGCGGGCCAATAGGGCCAGGTCATGGCAACGTTTTCGTGATCAGGGGGTTTGGGCATCAACTCAATTTGTGTCACCGAGACCGCTCCATGACGGTTGCTGGTGCCAACGCAATCTGAGCCGGTGTCACCACCACCAATTACCACCACGTGCTTGCCTTTTGCCAAGGTTTGGCCTGAGACCTTGTCACCGGCCACCACTTTGTTCTGGGGGCGCAAGAAATCCATGGCAAACATCACGCCATCTAACTCTCGGCCTTCGACCGGCAAGTCACGTGGGTTTTCACAGCCGCCTGACAAGACCACAGCATCAAATGCTTCATCCAACTGCGCGGGGGTCATGACGGTCAAGTCGGTGGCCATGGCGTCATCTGATGAACCGATGTAGGTCGATGGACAAAACGTCACGCCTTCGGCTTGCATTTGCACAATCCGCTGGTCAATCAAGCGCTTCTCTAACTTAAAATCAGGAATGCCATAACGCAGCAAACCACCAATGCGGTCTTGCTTCTCAAACACAGTCACGTCGTGGCCCACACGAGCCAACTGCTGCGCTGCGGCCATGCCAGCTGGCCCAGAACCCACCACGGCAACTTTCTTGCCAGTGCGCTGGGTGGGCGGTTGCGGCACAACCCAACCCTCTTCCCAACCCTTATCAATAATGGCGTGTTCGATTGATTTGATACCCACTGGGTCGTCGTTGATGGTCAATGTGCAGGCGGCCTCGCAAGGAGCAGGGCAAATACGACCCGTAAACTCAGGGAAATTATTGGTCGAATGCAACACGTTCAAGGCTTCGCGCCACTGCTGGCGAAACACCAAGTCGTTCCAGTCAGGAATGATGTTGTTGACCGGACAGCCCGTATTGCAAAACGGGATACCACAGTCCATACAACGCGCACCTTGCTTACCGGCTTCAGCGTCGGTTAAACGCACCACAAACTCGCGCCAATGCTTGACCCTTGACTCAGGGGCCTCGTAGGCCTCCGACAGGCGCTTAAGCTCTAAAAATCCAGTTACTTTACCCATGATTTCCCCTGATTAAGCCGCTTTGGTTGCTGGGTTGGCCTTGTCCCACAATTCACCCAAGGCACGACGATATTCCGTTGGCATGACTTTCACGAAATAGCCGCGAGCGCTCTGCCAATTACCCAAGATGTCACGTGCTCTGAAGCTGCCGGTGTACCGGAAGTGATTTTCAATCAATCGCTTCAGAATAACTTCATCTGTTTCACGCGTTAGATCACGACTTGAGCTGTGCCAGCCTTCAATACCCACTTTGTCTTTCTGCTCTGCGCTTGAGAGCATCGGCTCAAGCTCGACCATGCTCAGGTTGCAGTTCTCAGCGAACTGGCGCTCTGGATCATAGACGTAAGCCACACCACCTGACATGCCAGCGGCAAAGTTGCGACCGGTGCGACCGAGCACCACCACGGTACCGCCCGTCATGTATTCACAACCGTGGTCGCCCGTGCCCTCGACCACCGTGATGGCACCCGAGTTTCGAACCGCGAATCGCTCACCCGCCACGCCGCTCAGATACGCTTCACCGAAGGTTGCACCATAAAGCACGGTGTTACCGACAATGATTTGATCAGGACCAAAACCACGGAAGTCGTTGGGGCTACGCACAATAATGCGCCCACCTGCCAAACCCTTACCGACGTAGTCGTTGCCTTCACCCACCAAATCGAAAGTGATGCCATGGGCCAAAAACGCCCCAAAGCTTTGTCCAGCAGTGCCATTGAGTTGAATGTGAATCGAATCATCGGCCAAACCGTCGTTGCCGTGACGACGGGCGATTTCACCCGACAACATGGCGCCAACGCTACGGTTACGGTTACGCACCGGCGTGATGAACGAAACCTTCTCACCTTTTTCGATGGCTTGCTTGCTGCGTTCGATCAACTGGTGATCAAGCGCGGCCTCAAGACCATGGTCTTGTGTTTCAACGTGATAGCGTGGGCTTGAACTAACCGGTTGATAAAACACCTTGGTGAAGTCCAAACCGTGTGCTTTCCAGTGATCAATGCCTTGGCGGGTATCGAGCAAATCGGTGCGACCAATCAGCTCATCGAACTGACGCACGCCGAGTTGGGCCATCAACTCACGCACTTCTTCGGCAACGAAGAAAAAGTAATTGACCACGTGCTCAGGTTTGCCTTGAAATTTCTGGCGCAGGACTGGATCTTGTGTGGCCACACCAACAGGGCATGTGTTCAGGTGGCATTTGCGCATCATGATGCAACCTTCAACCACCAACGGTGCGGTCGCAAAACCGAACTCATCGGCACCCAGCAGCCCTCCAACCACCACATCACGACCGGTTTTCATTTGACCGTCTGCCTGCACCCGGATACGACTGCGCAGGTTATTGATCACCAGCGTTTGCTGGGTTTCAGCCAAGCCCAGTTCCCAAGGGGTGCCGGCGTGCTTGATGGATGAAATGGGTGAAGCACCCGTACCGCCGTCGTGGCCAGCGATCGTCACATGATCGGACTTGGCTTTGGCCACGCCCGCTGCAACGGTACCCACACCCACTTCAGACACAAGCTTGACCGAAATCGAAGCGCGCGCATTGGCGTTTTTCAAGTCATGAATCAACTGCGCCAAGTCTTCAATCGAGTAGATGTCGTGGTGTGGTGGCGGTGAAATCAAACCAACACCGGGCACCGAACAACGCAATTTGGCGATGTACTCCGAGACTTTGTGGCCGGGCAACTGACCGCCTTCGCCAGGCTTTGCCCCTTGTGCCATCTTGATCTGGATTTGATCGGCGCTAGCCAAGTATTCGGCGTTAACACCAAATCGGCCTGACGCCACTTGCTTGATCTTTGAGCGCAATGAGTCGCCTTTGCGCAACGGCACATCGGCTTCGATCCGGTCAGAACCCAGCACAGAGGCCAGAGAGTCACCGTCTACGATGTCACTGCGACCCGTTTGCATTTCACTGCGGTAACGCAAATTGTCTTCACCGCCTTCGCCCGTGTTTGATTTACCGCCGATGCGGTTCATGGCGACAGCCAAAACCGCGTGTGCTTCTGTCGAGATAGAGCCCAGCGACATCGCACCCGTTGCGAATCGCTTAACGATCTCCTTGGCCGACTCAACTTCCTCTAAAGGAATGGCTTGGCTGGGATCGAACTTGAACTCAAACAAGCCACGCAGCGTCATGTGACGCTTACTCTGATCATTGATCATTTGTGCGTACTCTTTGTATGTCGAGTAGTTGTTCGCACGGCTGGCGTGCTGCAACTTTGCAATCGCGTCCGGCGTCCACATGTGCTGCTCACCGCGAACGCGGTAGGCATAGTCGCCACCCGCCTCTAGTGCATTCGCCAAAACGGGATCTTTGCTGAATGCCGAACGATGCACACGCAACGCTTCTTCTGCAATCTCAAAAACATCCACACCTTCGATGTTACTGGTGGTGCCTGGAAAGTACTTTTTGATGAGGTCAGAGTGCAAACCGACCGCTTCAAAAATCTGCGCACCGCAATACGACATGAAGGTCGAAATGCCCATTTTGGACATGACCTTATTCAAGCCCTTGCCGATTGCCTTGATGTAGTTCTTGACGGCCAAATCGCCGTTCTCGGCTTTGGCACGCACCGTCTCAAGCGAAAGGTAAGGATGAATGGCTTCTGCACCATAACCACCGAGTAGGGCAAAGTGATGCACTTCGCGTGCCGAACCCGTCTCAACCACCAAACCTGTCAGCGTTCGCACGCCAGCGGTGATGAGGTGTTGATGAATCGCCGATGTTGCCAGCAGCGCTGGGATGGCGACTCGGTCGGCATCGACCAAACGATCAGACAAAATCAACACGTTGTAGCCGCTTCTGACAGCATCGGCTGCGCTGGCACACAAGGCAGCGATACGAGCCTCAATACCTTCAGAACCCCAAGCGGCTGGGTAAGTGATGTCAAGCTCAAAACTACGAAACTTCAAACCGGTGTAGTTATCCACATCGCGTATTTGCGCCATGGCGTTTTCATCGAGCACCGGTTGGGCAATTTCAAGGCGCAGTGGTGGGTTGACGTTATTGATATCAAGCAGGTTTGGTTTGGGTCCAATGAAGGAGACCAAAGACATCACCAACTGTTCGCGGATCGGATCAATCGGCGGATTGGTAACCTGCGCAAACAACTGTCTGAAGTAGTTGTAAAAGGGTTTAGCGCGATCTGACAACACGGCCAATGGTGTGTCGTTGCCCATGGATCCTGTTGACTCTTCACCAGCGTGAGCCATCGGATCCAAGATGAATTTGAAGTCTTCTTGGGTCCAACCGAACGCTTGCTGGCGATCGAGCAATGAAATGGACGATTGGGTCTGCGCTTTGGCCGCCGCGTCAGGTGTGGGCAGGCTTTCGAGTTTGACTCGCAAGCGGTCAATCCACTGGCGATATGGGCGGCTGTTGGCCAACTGCGACTTAATTTCGTCGTCACCAATAATGCGGCCCTGCTCTAAGTCGATCAAGAACATCTTGCCGGGCTGCAGACGCCATTTTTGAACAATACGGCTTTCTGCGATCGGCAAAACACCGGCCTCAGAGGCCATGATCACCAAATCGTCATCGGTAATCAAATAACGCGCTGGGCGCAGACCGTTGCGGTCGAGGGTGGCACCAATTTGGCGACCGTCGGTAAAGGCGACAGCCGCTGGACCATCCCATGGCTCCATCATGGCAGCGTGATACTCATAGAACGCGCGGCGCGACGGATCCATGTGAGTGTGTTGCTCCCAGGCCTCGGGAATCATCATCATCATGGCGTGGGCCAATGAATAACCGGACATCACCAGCAATTCAAGGCAGTTGTCAAAGGTTGCGGTGTCGGATTGGCCTGGGTAAACAATCGGGTAGAGCTTGGCCAAGTCATCGCCCAGCACCGCTGATTGCATCGTGCCTTCGCGCGCGCGCAGCCAGTTGTAATTGCCCTTCACGGTGTTGATTTCACCGTTGTGCGCGATTAAGCGGTAAGGGTGAGCCAGCGGCCAAGCTGGGAACGTGTTGGTTGAAAAACGCTGGTGTACCAGTGCCAAGGCTGACACGGCGCGTGGGTCGCTTAAGTCGCGGTAGTACTGGCCAACTTGGTTGGCCAACAACAAACCCTTATAGACCACAGTACGAACAGAAACCGAAGGCACAAAGTACTCAGTGCCGTGCGCGAGCTTCATTTTGAAGATCGCGTGGCTGGCTGTTTTGCGGATCACGTACAGCTTACGCTCAAGCGCATCAGGCACCATGACATTGGCGCCGCGACCGATAAAGAGCTGACGAATCACGGGCTCACAGGCTTTCACCGTTGGCGACATGGGCATATCAGCGTCTAAGGGCACATCACGCCAACCGAGCACCACTTGGCCCTCAGCGTGCACGGCACGCTCAAGCGCTTGTTCACAGGCCAAGCGTGAGGCCATTTCTTTGGGTAAAAACACCATGGCCACGCCATACTCACCGGGCTCAGGCAAGGTCACACCTTGGGCGGCCATGTCCTCGCGGTAAAGCGCGTCAGGGATTTGAATCAGGATACCGGCGCCGTCGCCCATCAACTTATCAGCACCAACAGCGCCGCGGTGATCGATGTTCTCAAGGATCTTCAGACCTTGGGCAATGATCGAGTGCGAGGGCTGACCCTTGATGTGGGCCACAAATCCCACACCGCAAG
>Ga0209491_10003606_pt1 | contig 25242 bp, 22 predicted proteins | sample BON02_FD_187213 | JGI IMG/M metagenome (GOLD analysis project Ga0209491, IMG submission 187213) | Freshwater microbial communities from Lake Bonney liftoff mats and glacier meltwater in Antarctica - BON-02 (SPAdes) (version 2) | ecosystem: Environmental > Aquatic > Freshwater > Ice > Glacier...
AATTTATGGGTATCATTTTGGACTTTCATAGTCTGCCAACTTCAACAGAGACCATATGATAAGTCTAGCTATTTTTAGAAAAAACTTTCTAAATTAAGCATTTAGGTAAACAGCTGAAATGCCCCTGACAGTCTATTAATACGAGAAAACACAAGTAGGGGTCGGACTTTTTCGGTGAAGACCGGCATCCCAGCCTGTGGGGTTCGTGGTTTAAAGGGTTCTCGGATTTTCGGGCGGCGTAAATGGGATTGACCAGCTCTGACTGGATATGCCTGACATGGCGACACGGTGACGACTGTCCCAACCAAGGATGCTCAAACTTCATTCTTTCCCGCATATCAGTATTAAATCATTCACTTAGTGAATGATCGGAAGCGCTGCTGGCAGGATACCGATCACTATGGTGGCGACGACCATGGCACCGAGGAAGAAGCGGTCGCTTGGTGTGGCACTGCAGGGGGTGTCATGCACGACTTCTGCGGAGGGCGTAGAGAAATAGCATTCACGAATCCAACCGAAGTAGTAGTAAATCGAAATAACGACCCCGAAGATGGAAATCCCAAGTAAACCGTAAAGGCCTGCTTGGAAGGCGGCGACAAAGAGAAAAAGTTTACCGATAAAGCCACCGAGTGGCGGAATCCCGGCGAGTGAGCCGAGGCCACAGACCAAGACGCCACCGAGGAAGGGGCGCTTGCGGGCGAAGTTTTCGTAGTGATCGAGCTCTTGGTTGGCGTCGTCCGCCCCCGCGACAAGCGACATCACGCCGAAGACAGCGAAGGAGGCCAGCAAGTAGGTAACGAGGTAGAAGATGACGGCATAAACTGCCCACGAGACGTAAAGTGAAGCGATCACACCGACGAGCATATAGCCCGCATGGGCAATACCGGAAAGCCCCATAAGGCGCTTGACGTTGCGCTGCGTGACGGCGGCGAAGTTACCAAATAGAATGGTGGCCGCCGCGATCACGGAAAGCACGGGCACGAGGAATTCCCGCAGGCCAAAGAAAGGGCCATGGACAAGTTGAATCAATACGATGAAGCCGGCTGCTTTTGAGGCCACCGCAAGATAGGCGGTCACGGGTGTGGGGGCACCTTGATAGACGTCGGGCACCCAGATTTGGAAAGGCACCGCACCGATTTTAAAACAGATGCCGGCGATGACGAGCAGCGCGCCGATCTTCACGATCATGTTGTTTTGATTCAGAACCACGAAATGCATCAACTCACCATAGTTGAGGGAGTCTTGGCTATGACCGACCAGTTCGGGGTTCCCTGCAACACCATAGAGCAACACAATGCCGAAGAGTAAGATACCGGAACTGAGCGCCCCGAGAATCAGATATTTGAGACCACTTTCGAGCGAGAACTGACTGGTGCGGCAATACGCAACGAGCACGTAGAAAGCGACGGTCACGGTCTCGAGCGCGACGAAGAGCATGAGAAAGTTTGTGCTTTGCACGAGGAGCATCATGGCGCCTGCGATGATCACCACGAGGGCGTAGAACTCTGTCTTGGGCAGGGATTGCTTGCTTAGGTAAATTTGGCCGAAGTAGCAAACCACGATCGAGCTCACGAGAAAAAAGCCACGCATGATCTGGGTGACATCGTTCTGCGCGATGAGTCCGCTAAAATACTCGCGCTCGCCCACGTTGCACCAGCCGGTGAAACCGAAGGCAGCGATCAAGACGATGACTTGCCCCCAGATCGCGAGCCGAGGGATGACGCCATGCTTGTCTTTGGGCAGAGCCATCTCGGCACCAAGCAAGCCCAGCGCCAAAACGCCCAACATGATCTCGGGCAGAATGGCCGCCCATTCGTTATTCGCGGCGAAGCCGAGCAAAAAATCGATAAGAAGATCGTTCATTAGTGTGTTACCTCCTGGGGTGCGTCCACGTCAGCGGGGATCACGGCCGAGTGAATAATGATCGGCAAATTGCTTTGTGACTGCGGATACAGTTCCGCGAGTTCGCGGTTGGCATCGTCGGAAAAGATGCGAGGGAAAATACCAGTCAACACGAGGCCGCCAATCAGGATGCAGGCGGGCAGCTTTTCGAAGGGCTGAAGGTCTGTAATCTGGCCGCTTTCCAAACGCGGGGCGAACGCCTCTTTCGGCTGGCCAAAGAAAATATTGGCGACGGCGCGCAAACCGTAGATCGCGGAGATGATAATACCAAGTGCAGCGGGTGCCACGATCCAGCGGGTGAGGTCCGTTTCGGCCAGCGCGGCGAAGATGGTGAACTCGCCCCAGAAATTACCAAAGCCGGGCAAGCCAATGCTAGCCATGATACCCACGACGAAGAAACCGGCGAGGACGGGCGCCTTCGAGGCGAGACCGCCCATCGCGGAGAGGTCGAAGGTTTGACTACGGTGGTAGATGCAGGTCGAAAGCATAAAGAGCAGCGCAACAGAAAGGCCGTGCGCAACCATCAAGAGCAGTGCCCCACCCGCTCCGATCACAGAGAAGCAGGCGATCCCCAAGAAGGCATAGCCCATGTGCATGACAGAACTGTAGCCAAGCATCATCTTGAGATCTTTCTGCGCCATGGTGACGAAGCCGATGAAAATGATATTGCCCAGCGCGAGCCAGACAATCCACGGGAACCAATGATCGGCACCGGCAGGCAGCAGCGGCGCAGCAATTTGTAGCAGACCGTAGAGTCCGAACTTTTTCAAGACCCCCGCGTGGAGCATGGCGGCACCAGTCGGCGCGACGGCGTAGCCCTTGGGTGCCCAGCTGTGGAATGGGAAAAGCGAAACCAGAATACCGAAGCCGAATAGCAGCAGCGCAAAGATGTTATTCTGCACGGTTTCAGTGAGCGGCTGTGCGGTCAGGTAGTTGCGCAACTCCAGCAGCGAGAAGGAATCCGCACCGCTTTGCACGTAGAGTGCGATCAAGCCGAGTAGCGAGAGAAGCGCACCGAGCGTGAGATAAATCGTCATCTCAATGGCTGCGCCACGGCGACCAGCACCACCCCAGATACCAATCATCAGGAAGGTGGGGATGAGGGCAAACTCGTGGAAGAAGTAGAAGAAAAACACATCGACCGAAGCGAAGGTGCCCATCAGGCCGCCCAGCATGAAGAGGAGTAGCGCCAAATAGAGGTGCGGACGCTCGGCGTTGGAATACATCGCGTAGAGACCCGCAGCAAAGCCGACCGCACCCGCGAGCAGAAAGAGCGGCATGGAGATACCGTTTAAGCCGAGGTGCAGGTAAATACCGATGCTCTCTAATCCGGTTGGTAAGCGAAGCTCAAAGTTATACTCCCCGGCGAGCGACGGCTCGAAGAGACCATAGAGCATGATGCCGATGATCAAAGGCCAACCAAAACCAAAAGCAGCGATGGCACGCATAGTGGCTTGGCTGAAGCGAGCGCCAAAGAGCAAAACCACGCCCGCGAGTAGCGGAGCGAGGATCGCAACGAGCAAAAAGAGTGAATTCGTATCGAGGTTTCCCATATCTAACCTAACAAAAAATTAATGAACGAAGATACCCAAAGCGACCGCCCAAAGAAGGATCAGGCCAGTGAGGAACCAGTAAACGTAACTGTGAATGTTACCATCATGGAGCGAACGTGAGCACATGCCCACGAGGCCGACGATGCCGGCGCTGCCGCGCACGAAGATGCCCTTGATCACAAAGACATCGATAAAGCTGAGAAAGAGCGCGAAGCGTTGCTGAATCTTAGCGACGTAGTAGTCGTAGATTTCGTCGAACCAGAGGCGCGACTTCAGGAAGCCGTAAACGGGAGCCGCTTTCTGTTCGAGGCGGTCTTCTTTCGCGCCCGCACCATAGAAGAAGAGCGAACCTACGAGACCGATCACCCAAGCAGCCGAGCCGAAGATAACGATCTTCACGTGCATGGCATCATAGCCATCCATGACATGGAGGAGGTGCTTATCATGCTTGATTAGCTCGCCCAGCTGCTCCGGCCAGTAGCCCAGCCAGCCACCAGCAACAGACAAGACCGCCAAAACGATAAGGGGCACCACCATCGTGAGCGGACTCTCCTTGGCGTGGGAAGCAGCTTCGGAATTCGGCTGGCCAAGAAAGGCCACCCAAAACAACCGCCCCATATAGCCTGCGGTCAGCAAAGCGCCAAAAGTGAGCAAAATGGCTATAGGCGGATTACCCAAGCCACCGGCGATGAGAATGGCGTCTTTGGAATAGAAGCCCGAAAAACCATAGACACCACAGAGGGCAAGGATACCGATTAAAAAAGTGATGCCGGTGATCGGCATCTTTTTCAAGAGCCCGCCCATTTTGAAGATGTCCTGCTCGTGGTGGCAGCCGTGAATGACAGAACCCGCCCCCAGAAAGAGCAGAGCCTTAAAGAAGGCGTGCGTAACTAAGTGGAACAGCGCAATGCCCGGATAGCCCAAGCCGAAGGCAGCTCCAATGTAGCCTAACTGCGAGAGCGTAGAATACGCTAGAATCTGCTTAATGTCCGTTCGAGCATACGCACAGAAGCCTGCATAGACCGCACCAAAGACACCCAACCATGCGATGAAAGTGAGTAAGTCCGCAGGGAACAGATAAACGATCCGGATCAGGAAATAGCCCCCGGCGGCCACCATGGTAGCCGCATGGATCAAAGCCGAGACCGGAGTCGGCCCAGCCATCGCATCGGGCAACCAGACGTGCAGCGGAAACTGTGCTGATTTCCCAATGAAACCGCACATAAGCAAGGCAGCGATGGTCAAGTTGATCATACCACTATCCGCGCCAACGATCTGCTCCATCACTTCAAGATCTGTGGTGCCAAAGTGCCAATAGGCGTATGCAATACCGACGACGAAACCAAGGTCGCCGATACGGTTGACGATAAAAGCCTTCTTGGCCGCAGCGGCCGCCTTCTCTGTATTGAGATAGTGTCCGATCAGCATGTAAGAACTAAAACCGACCAGTTCCCAGAAGACGAAGATCATGATGAGATTGTCCGCCAGCACGATCCCTAACATGGAGAACATGAAGATCGAGAGTCCGCCAAAATAGCGCCCCTTCGCGGGGTCATCAGCCATGTAGCCGAGACTAAATACGTGAATCAAAAAGCCCACGGAGGCGACCATCATAAGCATCGTCTTAGAGACGCTGTCGAAGTAAAAGCCCTTATTGATCTCAAAATCGCCAAACTGCAACCAGCCCGAAGTGGCGTGCACCACATCGCTACCTGCCGCCGAGAGCGCGAGCACGCTGAAGATGAGAATGGCCGCCGAAGCACCGACTGATAGAGCCGCCGCCAAGCCGTGACGCTGGCGACAGAAAAATGCAATCAGCGCAGCCGAGAGCAGCGGCGTGAGCAGGACAGCGAGAAGTAATTGAGTGGCGGTCATGTTTCTAGCGACTCAAAGAGGTGAGTTGATCGACCATCACCGTTTGGCGCAGTCGGAAGAGCGCGACGATGATAGCAAGGCCGAGGGCGACTTCGGCAGCCGCCACAGTGATGATGAAAAAGACGAAGAGGTTACCGTCCATCGTGCCGTTGTAGCGGGAAAACGCGACGAGCGCGAGATTCACCGCATTGAGCATCAGCTCCAAAGACATGTAGATGACCAGTGTGTTCTTCCGAAGAATCACCCCGAGCAAGCCGATTGCGAAAAGCAATGCGGCGACGAGAATAAAAGCGTTTAAACCGACAGTCATAGAGAATTAGGAATTAACAATTAGGAATTAACAATTAGGAATTAACAATTAGGAATTAGGAGTTAGAGTCAGGCTCTGAATCCCTTTGCTTTTTAAGCGTTACAATGATGGAACCGGATATCTTTAAAAGCTCGTCACAATCATCAAGAAGTGACTGTGCTTGAGCCGCTTCCAGAAAATCAGAATCGCGCAGTAATCGTATCCAATAGTGGGTTTCGCGAGCTTCCTTGTAGGCGACACTGAGTTTATGCAAGAAGTCTTTCTTCGACTGCCCTCCAAGTGCTTCTTCGACGTTCGCACCGATTGAAGTGCCACTTCTTAGAATTTGCTTCGAGATGTCCCGTTCGCCTTTCTCTGAAAGCAGATAGCTTCTAAGCTTAATAGCCCGCAGGGCAAAAGCATATGATTTCTCGGCGAGTATGTTATCTTGTTTCATTAAATTTCTAATTTAAAAATCCTAATTCGTAATTTTTAATTCCTAATTCGTAATTCCTAATTCTCACTGTGTTTCTTCGACACCACGATGACGCCGATCATGGCGGCAAGCAGGAGGAAGCCAGTCACTTGAAAAGGCAGCATGTATTTAGTGAACAGGCTGTAGCCGAAAGACTTGGCCGAAGTGGTGAACGGGATGCCGATGCCCTCACCTGTCGGATTATCCATAACGGGCAGTAGAGCCGTTTCGGGGAGGTGCTGACCACCGGCAAAAGCCGCGCAAATCAGAATGACCAAGAGTGCAAAACCGACAATGGACGCGCCCAGTGTCATCTTATCCTTCAGTATCTGGCTAGTGTCTTTATCGACATCGAGCAACATGATGATAAAGAGAAAGAGCACCATGACCGCGCCCGCATACACGAGCACTTGCAGCACTGCGAGGAAGTAGGCTTCCAACAGTACGAACAGTGCGGCCGTGCTGACAAAGGCGACGATCATGCACATGGCACCGTTCACGGCGTTCGGGCTGACTACCATGAGTAGTGCCGAAATCAGCGTGATCGCTGCAAAGACGTAAAAGAGTATGTCGATCATGGAGAATTAGTGCGTATTACCCGCTGCTTCGGCGGCTTTCTTTTTGTCCCACTTAGCGTGCTTATCGGGAAGTGTGCCGCCGAGTTCGTAGAGTTTCTGTTTATTATTAACCATCTCTTCACGGGAGTAGCCGGAAAGGGAGAAGACATCTTGAAGATAAATCGCCTCTTCGGGGCAGACTTCTTGGCAGAGACCACAGTAAATGCAGCGGAGCATGTTGATCTCGAACTCCTTTGGGGCCTTTTCCACGTGGGCGCGCTCTGGTTCGGCCTCGGCGTCGATTTCGCCCGGGATGATACGGATCGCCTTCGGCGGGCAAACAAACTCGCAGAGCTGGCAGGAGACACATTTCTCACGCCCGTTGGGGTCTTTAACCAAGGTAGGCACGCCGCGATAGTTATCCGGAATGCTCGGGCGCTCTTCAGGATATTGCAGAGTGACGCCCTTCTGTAACATCGTGCCGAAAGTGGTCTTCAAGCCCGTGATAATCTGGGGCAAGAAAGTTTTCTCCGCGAAGGACAGCGGCTTACGTTCGAGAACTTTTGTCTTAGCCATATTTAGTTCTATTGAGTTATCGTATCGTAAAGGGCGATAATAATGGTGTTGAACACCAGATTACCGATGGCGAGTGGTAGGAGGATCTTCCAACCAAGTGACATGACTTGGTCGTAGCGGAAACGGGGCAGCGTCCAACGCATCCAGATAAAGAAGAAGATCATGGCAAAGACCTTGAGCATGAACCAGCCGATGGAAAGCAAAGTACCGATCAGGCCGTCGCCCCACGGATCGGCGAGCCAGGGGAGGAAGTTCCATCCACCGAGGAAGAGTAGCACAAAGAGCGCAGAGCCCATGATGACGTGGGCATACTCGGCCACGAAGAATAGGCCGAACTTAAAACAGCCGTATTCGGTGTGGAAACCACCGACGAGGTCGGTCTCGGACTCGGCCATATCAAACGGCAAGCGGTTGGTTTCCGCAAAGAGTGCGACGAGGAAAAGAAGTGCGGAGAGCGGCTGCCAGAGGACCGTCCAGGCGGCTTGTTGCGATTGGACGGCACCGAAGAGGCTCATACCATATTCCGAACCAGGCGCGGCCGCCCACATAAAGACAGGGAGCAGGGCCAAGCCCATGGCGAGCTCGTAGGAGATCATTTGCGCTGAAGCACGGATGCCGCCGAGGAAAGGATATTTACTATTCGACGACCAGCCAGCGAGCACGATGCCGTAGACGCCGAGCGAAGAGATCCCCAGAATGATCAACATGCCGAGATCGACATTGGCCAAAACGAGCGGTTGGGTGATGCCGTCGGCATCGACGTAGCGACCGAAAGGCAGCACGACCATGGTGGTGAGCGCGGGGGCCAAGGCGAGGATGGGCGCTAGGTAGTAGTAGCCTTTGTTAACGTGACCAGGGACAATTTCTTCTTTGAAAAGAAACTTAAGGCCGTCGGCGACGGGCTGGAACAAGCCAAGGCGGGTCATAAAATTCCCCAAGATGGGGATGTGGCCAATGAGTGGCACGCGCGTTCGGTTGGGCCCGACACGGCCTTGGATCCAACTAGACACCTTGCGCTCAGCGAGCACGGAGTAGCTGCAAAGCCCCATGAAAACAGAGATCATGGCGACTGCATACACAATCGGCAGGATGTAAGGCAGAGATGCGTCTAAAAATTCCATATCGGATCAGATATTGAGCGCTTCCTTAAACGCGGCGGGATCGTATTTGAGATTTTTGGTTTCGATGAAGTCGAGATCGAGAAAGGCAGACGCATCGAGTGCGACGCCGTCGTCGGGCAAGCTACGCCAGCGCAGCGCGGGGTCAAGCTGGGTGACCTGCGGTGCCATGCGCGCCCAGACTGCGTCGATGGTGATCGGCACGGCCTTCTCATGGGCGAGCGGTGCGGCGATTTTCTCGAGCACGGTAAAGTCTGGCTGGACACCACGCGGCCCCGGCACGGCTGCTTTGAAGCGTTGGATACGGAAGCTTTGATTAATAAAGGAACCGTCCTTTTCGTAAACCATGAGCGAGGGCAACACGACGTTGGCGACTTCGCTGGTACGATTGGTGTGGGTGCCGACGTAGATGACTTTCAGCTTGGCAAAGGCTTCCTTAGTGATGCCTAACTCGGTGAGGTCTTCGTTCACCACGAGAATGGTTTTAATAGCACCTGAGTTTACATCGTGCGCCAGTGCTTCGAGATTGGCGGCGGGTAGCTCATTGATGAGCCCCGTGACGAAAGCACCTCGCAAGTTGGGCGTGCGGTCTTCGGAGAGCAGCAGTCCGTCGCCTTCATGGTAATGGCTAACCAGCGAGACCTTGGCACCGCTGCGTTCAGCGATGGTCTGGTAAAAGAACTGCTCCTCGACCGAACTGTGGGCGGAGCCAACTAGTGCGACATCGCCCGCCTGGAGCAGTTCAACGGCCGCAGCCGCAGCTTCGTCCGAGGTCTTGTGAACGCCTTCAATTGTGTATTGCGTGAGGCGGTCGTCTGATTCGATCGCTTCGAAAAGTGCGCGACCAGAATCAGTCATCCACGTGTCGTTCACGGCGTCATTACGACGTGGCGTGATACGGTAAATCTTCCCCTCGCGGCTCCAGATCTCGGTGTTTGCGCCCACACTGCTCTCGGTGCAGATGCTATGACTGCGCTTGAGAAACCATACGCGCATCTTAAAGCGGAAGTCGGTGCTAGTGAGCGCACCGACCGGGCAAATATCCACCGTATTAAGCGAGTAATTGTGCGAGAGCTCCTTGCCGGGAAAGCAAGTGAGCGTCGAGTAAGTGCCGCGATCGACAAAACCGAGCACATCGTCCTTAGCTACTTCTTGAGTGAAACGAATGCAACGGGTGCAAAGGATGCAGCGCTCGTCGTCGAGCGTGACGCGTGGCCCGAGGCGAGTGCGCTTGGGCTTGACGTTCTTTTTCTCGATAAAGCGACTATAGCCACGGCCATGCTCGGCAGAAAATTCCTGTAAGCGGCACTCCCCTGCTTGGTCGCAGATTGGGCAGTCGAGCGGGTGGTTGATTAGGAGAAACTCCGTCACACCATTACGCGACTCTTTGACCATCTCTGAATGGGTGCGGATGTGCATGCCAGGCGAGGCATTGGTCGCGCAGCCAATCGTCGGCTTAGGCATCCATCCGATCTTGGGAGAGCCATCTTCTTCGAGAATGGCTTCACCAGTGCCACGGTCGCGCATGGGCATGCCCATCTCGACCATGCACATACGGCAGTTACCCGCCACGGAAAGCTTGGGGTGGTAGCAGTAGTGCGGCACTTCCTTCCCCTTGCCTGCCATCTTAACGGCCTCGATGATGTTGATGCCCTTGGGCACCTGCACATCCTGACCATCAATATTAATGGTGATGTTTTCGGTATTCATTTCATTCATACAGAATACAGAATTCAGGAAACAGAATTCAGAACCTTTCTAGCATATGCATATAGTAATTTACTGGTCTCTGTCAGCAAACTAGTCGATTCTGCTACATGTCCATAATTGAGATCGTTGGTTAAAAGTAAATAATAGCGACACTCTTCGAGTGAGCTTTGAGCAATATTGAGAAAGCGTGCTTTGTCTGCATTGCCACGTTTACGAAAAACGAAGGCATGGGCTTTCTGCCACACGATCAAATCTTCAAATGTCTGAGATGGTTTTGTCATTTCAATTATTTCTTTCTGTATTCTGACTCCTTTATTCTGACTCCTAAATTAAAGTCGTTTTCTCAGCGGCAGTTTTGCCTTCTTTTCGGCGAGCGGCTTGCTCTTTGGCTTTCTCGACGAATTCGTCTTTAAACTTGGCTATAAAACTTTGGACCGGCCACGAAGCAGCCTCACCAAAGGCACAAATGGTGCGACCGGCGATTTGGTCGGCAATCGACTTGAGCAGATCCGCGTCTTCCTCACGGGCTTCGCCATCGACCATACGCTGGGTGACTTTGCGCATCCAAGGCACACCTTCACGGCAGGGGGTGCATTGGCCACAGCTTTCATGCGCATAGAAATAATTAATATTGGCGAGGGCTTCGACCATATCGGTCGTGTCGTCCATCACAATGACCCCGCCCGACCCAGACATGGAGCCGACGGCCATCAAGCTGTCGAAGTCCATGGGAATATCTTCGATGCCCCAATCAAATTCAGTGCCATCTTTCAGCTTGCCGGTAAAGCGTTCGTCCGCGCTCAGAATCTTAGCCGAAGAGCCTCCAGGGATAACAGCCTTGAGCTTGCGACCAGGTTTGAGACCACCGCAGACATCGTAGATGAGCTGGCCGAGCGTCACGTCCGCGCAGGCAAACTCGTGATAGCCGGGCTTTTGCACATGTCCAGAGACGCACCAAATACGCGTCCCGGTGTTGCCAGGCGTGCCGATTTTGGCGAACGCTTCGCCCCCCATATCGATAATGTGCTTCACATCGCAGAGCGTTTCCACGTTGTTCACGATGGTCGGGCACTGGTAAGCACCGAGAGCTGCGGGGAAATATGGCGGCTTAATGCGTGGATTGGCGCGGAAGCCTTCGAGCGATTCGATCAGGCCAGTCTCTTCACCGCAAATGTAAGCGCCCGCACCGCGGTGCACGATGATATCGCAAGAGTAGCCGGAACCGAGAATGTTATCGCCCAGAAAGTTCTTTTCACGGGCCTCTTCAATCGCACGTTCGAGGATCTTATAGCCTTGGAAGAATTCACCACGGATATAGATAAAGGCGAGCTTGGCCTGAATCGCGAAAGCGGCACACATCATGCCTTCGATCAACTGGTGTGGATCTTGGTGGATGATCTGACGATCTTTGAAAGTGCCAGGCTCGGACTCGTCGGCATTGCAGATCAGGTAGATGGGCTTGCCCGACTTGCGGTCAAGAAACTTCCATTTCATCCCCGCAGGGAAACCAGCACCGCCGCGACCACGCACACCGGAAGTGAGGACTTCCGCGCAGATGTCTTCCGGCTTCATCGTGACGGCCTTCTTAAGCTGCTCGTAGCCACCGTTTTTCACGTAGCAATCGATGTCGTTGGTGTAACCCTCTTCGTCGATGTGTTTGAAAATTAGCCTGGTTTCTTGAAGTGCCATTGTGGAGAATTAGGAATTAAGAATTAGGAATGGGGCTAGAGGCCGTTGGAGAGTTCGCCGCTCTTGATCTTGGCGGCCATCTCGGCGGCCTTTTCAGTATTGATATCGGTGTATTCGTCTTCGCCCACCATCACGACAGGACCCTTGCCGCAATCGGCGTGGCACTCGACAAATTCGAGGGTAACGTTACCGTCTTCGCTCGTGTGGCCGACTTTACAGCCAAACGCATTCTCGAAGCTTTTGCAGGTCTGATAAGAACCCGCCAGTGCGCAAGGGAGCGTGCGACAGACGCGGACATGATACTTCCCGGTCGGCTGCGTGCGGAGCATCGGGTAGAAGGTAACAAGCTCCATGATATTGATCGGCTGAAGATCCAGACGCGCGGCGATCCATTCGATGGCCTCATTCGAGAGGTAGCCTTGGTCTTCTTGCACCAAGTGGCAGAGCGGAAGCGCGGCGCTACGCACAGTCGGGTAGCGAGGCACGAGCTTGTCGATCTTTTCGATTGTTTCTGGTTTTAAATTCATGTCCTTAAAAGAGGTAAGAGCCAATAATTCCTAATTCCTAATTCCTAATTCCTAATTCCTAATTCCTAATTCCTAATTCCTAATTCACCTGTCGCATTCCCCCATCACAAAGTCGAGTGAACCAAGGATCACAGTAATGTCGGTCAAGTAGTGCCCGGGGATCAGTTTATGCAGGATACTAAGGTTACAGAAAGATGGCCCGCGAATCTTGAGGCGGTAAGGGACGCCCCCCCCCTTGGAGACGATAAAGAAGCCAAGCGCACCCTTAGGATTTTCAGCCTCGAAGTAAACTTCGCCGGCGGGGATCTGTGGCCCTTCAGTCACGATCATGAAATTCTGGATCAACTCTTCCATACTAGTCATCACCTTAGCCTTTTGAGGGGCGAATATCTTCTTCGCATCCTCGGCGTAGTAGCTGCCTTCGGGGAATTGATCGATGCACTGACGGACGATGGCCACACTCTGGCGAATTTCCTCCCCACGCATGAGATAGCGGTCGTAGCAGTCGCCGTTGGTGCCGACGGGCACTTCAAAGTCGAATTTTTCGTAGCCGAGATAAGGCTTATCCTTGCGCAAGTCGAGATCGACACCGCAGGCGCGTAGATTCGGGCCAGTCAAGCCGTAGGCGATGGCATCTTCTTTCGAGATCGCGCCGATACCGACCGTGCGATCCATAAAGATACGATTGCGAGTGAGCAACTTATTCACTTGGTCGAGCACGGGCAGAACGCCCTTACAGAACTCAAGCACACGGCCGAGCCAACCATCGGGAATATCGCGGGCGACGCCGCCAATCCGTGTGTAACTGGTGGTGAAACGAGCGCCTGTTAGCTCCTCGAAGAGTGTGTAGAGTTTCTCACGCTCAGTGAAGGTAAACATGAAGACCGTCCATGCACCCGCATCCATCCCATAAACACCGATACCCAGCAGGTGCGACGAAATACGCGCCAACTCACAGCAAAGCACGCGGATCGCTTCGCAGCGCTCAGGCACTTCAAGGGCGGCAAGTTTTTCAACCGCCATCGCATAGGCCACGTTATTGGCCAGTGGTGCGAGGTAATCCAATCGATCCGTGTAGGGCACGAACTGATTATAAGTCATGTTTTCGGCGATCTTCTCGTCACCGCGGTGCAGATAACCGAGCACGGGGTCGCATTTTTTGACAATATCGCCGTCGAGTTCCATTTTCAGCCGCAGCACCCCGTGCGTAGTCGGGTGCGAGGGCCCCACGTTGAGCGACATGGTCTCAGATTGTAGCGTAGGCTCTGCCTCGCTGCTGCGAGCACCCAGATCGCCGATCGAAATTTCTTTTGTGGTCGTGGCCATTGCTTAAAATTTAATTCGATTTCTCCCTATCTCGTGAAGCGTTCACAACGGGTTTCTCACTTTGCTCGTTCCAGCTCTCGTCGCGGGCGCGAGGCTCCGTCTGGCTCATGGGACCACCAGCGGGCGAGACGAAGGGACCGCCCATCATAGGCGCAGGCAGCACCTTGGCACCAGTCGCCTCGGCCACATCAGCCGCAGGCAGTGGTACTTCGATACCCGCTAGCGGGAAATCCTTGCGCAGCGGATGATAAGGATATTCATCCCACATCAAAATACGTCGTAGATCGGGGTGCCCTTCGTAGCGGATGCCCATCAAATCGTAGGTCTCGCGCTCGTGCCAATTGGCCGCAGCGAAGACGCCACAGAGTGTGGGTAAGCTCGGATTAATATCGTCCGCACAGTCAACCGCGATACGCAGATACTTGTAATTGGCGGTCGACAGCAGATGATAAATCCCGGTGAAGCGTGGGCTTTGCACGTCCCAATCGACAGCGGTAACATCGACCAAAAGATCGTAGCCTAAGTCGTCGCGCAGCGAGGCACAGAGCTCGACCAGTTGATCCACCGGGCAGTTGACCGCCAAATGATCGGCAGATGCGCGCTCGGACAGATAGTCAAAACGCTCCTTTAATTGAGCAAATTCGCTCTCGGCCATGGTTTAGCTTTCCTTTCCAGCTCCTGCCAAGGCAAGGTTCGCCTCTTCGGCGGGCTTGGCATTTCGGGCAGTCAAGTTCTTAACCGAGCGTTCTCGGCCTATCTTGTCCTGCAATTTAATCATCGCATCAAGCAGTGCCTCCGGACGCGGAGGGCAACCACTTACATAAACATCGACGGGGATGATACGATCCACCCCCTGTAAAGTTGCGTAGGAGCGATACATGCCGCCGGTGCTGGCGCAGGCACCCATCGCGACGACCCATTTCGGCTCCGCCATCTGCTCGTAAATCCGGCGCACGACTTCGGCCATTTTGTAGGTTACAGTGCCCGCCACGATCATGCAGTCAGCCTGACGCGGGGAAAATCGCATGACTTCCATGCCAAATCGGGAGATATCGAAGCGCGAGGCACCCGCCGCCATCAATTCAATCGCGCAGCAAGCGAGCCCCATCGGCATCGGCCAAACCGAGTGCTTCCGAATCCAATTAATCACAGCATCCGCTTGAGTGACAATAATTTCACCCTCCACTTTGCTATCGTAGGCTACGTTTGTGTTTTGCATGTTAATTTCAGGCTCGCATCGGACGCGCCTCAAAGCTCTGGGAACTTACTTCGCACCCAATCCCATGCAAGCTACAATTTGATTTTATGGCGCTTGCAAGTGAGGGAGGGACTATTGCCTGACTCGCGGCCCACGAAGAACAGTAAGATAGACACTTGTAGGTCCTCACGCTGGCCATCGATGAGACAGGCGGGGGCGCCTGTCTTACGCACCGATTATAAAGGACGCCTAAAAATTATTGAAGCCCCCAAAAAACAGTCACCGAAAAACGAGAAAAAATGATTGGACTTAAACACAGAACCTACCTATTTTGAAGATGATATCATTCATCTGGAGGGTCATAAGGCTTCTCCTACCCCACAATAACAACAGTTTATAATTATGAAAACAAAAAACACCCCCCGTTCAGGTTTCACCCTGATTGAGCTCCTCACTGTTATCGCGATTATCGGCATTCTGGCCGCTATCCTTATTCCTGCCGTTGGCAAGGTTCGAGAAGTTGCGAATAAGATGAAATCTTCGAGCAACGCTCGTACTATAGCAGTTTCATACGCAACCTATTCCACCTCCGGCGGTAAATCTCGAACAATCACTGCAACGAAAATTGAACGTCAAACCGTACCTGCGATCGCTGAATTTTTAGCCGAACAAGTTGAACTTACAGACGCAGCTATATGGATTATAGAATCCGATCCTGCAGTTTCTGCCTACCAGCAAACAAAAGAACTACCAGCATCGATTGGTTACCGTGATACTGCCAACGCATTCCAGGTGACTAACGGATGGGATGATACCGTTCCCGTTGGTTACGACTTTGCTTTAGGAGCTGGGGGCAACGACCCTACATCGACCACGCCCCTAGTATGGACAAGAGGCTTAGACACAACAACTGGAACTTGGGGCAAAGATACGCCTTGGGGACTTGGTGGTCATATTGCTTTCCTTGATGGTCACGTTGCATTTTACAACGATTTACTTGGAGAAGATGGCCAGTTGGTCAATCGCACTGACGGACAACCAACTGAATTAATGACTGACGTGCATGATGCAGTGCTCATCATACAAGCACCTGTCTACGCTCCATAAGAAATCCGACATTTAATTGCCCAAACCCCAACCTCCTCCGAGGTTGGGGTTTTTCTTTGCACGCAATGCGACTTTTAAGTTGTTCAACCGAAAGAGACGAGAGTAGGGAAATCCCGCTTGCTATACGCGTACATCGTGCGAAACTGCTTACATGCTAGCCATCCGATTAGATACCGAAACCGAAGCCCGTCTGACCAGACTGGCCAAAAAGACCGGGCGCACCAAGACTTACTACGCCCGTGAAGCCATCTTAGAGCACCTGGAAGAAATCGAAGACACCTATCTGGCCATGGAGCGCTTAGAGAACCCCGACAAGCTCTACACGATGGAGGAAGCCAAGCGTGAGTTGGGTCTGTAAATTTGACCGTCGCGCTTTGCGTGAGCTCAACAAACATCCGACACATGCCTGAACCCATCTACATTTTTGGCCACAAGAATCCCGACGCGGACGCCATTTGCTCGGCACTCGCCTACGAGGCCTACAAACACGCCATCGGGCAAACCGAATACGTAGCGGCCCGCTGCGGCAATTCCAATGCCCGGATCGATGCGATCCTAGAACGGTTCAAAACGCCTCTGCCTCGTTTCATCGGGGATGTCACACCTCGCGTCAGCAACATCATGCAATCCAAGGTGCGCACCGTGAGCAAGCATAGTACCTGCGCGCAAGCGCTCGAACTGATTGATCAATACGATGTGCGCGCTCTGCCCGTGGTGGAGGAAAACGGACAAATCAAAGGCCTCATCTCGATCTTCCAACTTGGCGAATTTTTCATCCCTAAGCCGCGTGAGCCGCTCGCCATGCGCCGTGTGCACACCAGCGTGAAATCGATCATCGATTCGCTCAACGCCAAAGTGCTCCACGCCGATAAGCAAGACGAGCTGGAAGAACTCTACGTGCGCATCGGCGCAATGGATATCCGCTCCTTCGGCACCCACCACCGGGAGGACGGCCTGCCCTCGGATCGCAGTATCATCATCGTGGGCGACCGCTGGGACATTCAAGAGCGCTGCCTGCAACTAGGAGTGCGCCTCTTGGTGATCACAGGGGCGCTTGAAGTCGATGAGGAGGTCGTCGCCCGCGCCAAAGAGCGCAATGTCTCCCTCATTGTCAGCCCCTTTGACTCAGCCACCACATCTTGGATCATTCGCACCGCCACACATATTGATGGACTCATCGAGCCAGAAGTGAGCTGTTTTAATGCCGAAGACCGCATCTCCTGCGTCAAAAGGCGGATCGCCAACAACAACGACCCGCTCTACCTAGTGGTCAATGACACCAAGCAACTGATCGGCGTTTTCTCGAAGAGTGATATTCTGCGCCCCAGTCACACTCGCATCGCACTGGTGGATCACAACGAACTCGGACAGGCCGTCAACGGTGCTGACGAGGTGCAGATCACAGAGATCCTCGACCATCATAGGCTGGGCAACATCCCGACCGAACAGCCCATACTTTTCATCAACCGTCCCGTCGGTTCGACCTGCTCAATTATCGCGGATCTCTTCAGAGCACAGACACTCACGCCCGCGTCTAACATCGCAGGGGTCATGATGGCTGGCATCATCTCGGACACCTTACTACTGAACAGTCCGACCACCACACCGCTCGAAAGCGAACTACTCGACTGGCTCTCGCCCATTGCAGGCATCGAACCGCAGGCGCTGGCCGACATCATCTTCACCGCTGGATCCGTCGTCATCAATAGTAAGCCAGATGAAGTGATCCGCTCTGACTGTAAAATCTACGACGAAGGCGCGCTGCGCTTTTCTGTTTCCCAGATCGAAGAACTCGGCTTTAACAACTTCTGGAAAAATGAAGACGCCCTGGATAAGGCGCTCGAAGCCTACCGCGCAGAAGAAGAGCTCTACTTCAGTTTCCTGTTAGTCACCGATATCAACTCGCAGGATTCATTGCTTGTGGTCGCGGGGAATGATGAACTCAAGTCTTCAATCAACTACCCGCAACGCGGCCAAAGTAACATCTACGAACTATCCGGCATCGTTAGTCGCAAGAAGCAGTTAATCCCCTACGTTTCGTCTCTGCTCAAGACGATGGGCGTTGTGTAAGGCCAACTGCGGATGGGGACATCCGCCCTCCCCCAAACAGCCAACTGCGGATGGGGACATCCGCCCTCCCCCAAACAGAGTTTGGAGGCTACACTGCGACAATCTTCGCATAGGCCTCGATATAGCGATCCAGTGTTCCGGCCAGCACCTTTACGGGCAATGCCGGCGGCGGGGGCGTCTTATCCCAATCCAGTGACTCCAGATAATCGCGGACAAATTGCTTATCATAGGAGGGCTGTGCGCCGCCCGGCGCGTAGCTGCCCTTCGGCCAGTAGCGGGAAGAGTCCGGCGTCAGAATTTCGTCGATCAAGTAAAGTTGGCCCTCCGCATCTGTGCCGAATTCAAATTTCGTATCTGCTAGAATGAGATTCGCCGCGTCCGCACGGCCCACCCCCATTTTGTAAAGCTCGATGCTCAGATCATGCACCCGCTGAAATAGATCTTCGCCGATCAACTTGGCCGCATCCGCGCAATCAATCGGCATATCGTGCCCGCTGGCCGCCTTGGTGGTGGGCGTAAAGACTGGCTTCGGCAGTTGGCTGCTCTCCTGCAAATCGCCCGGCAGTTCATACTCAAAGAGTTTGCCCGATTCCTTATACGCCTTCCATCCCGAACCAGAGAGGTAACCACGCACCACCGCTTCGATCGGTAGCGGGGTCAGTTTCTTCACAATCATGCTGCGGTATTGTAGATCTGGAAACTCCTTGCCCAGCTCGGCAATCCGCGCTTCGTGGTCGTCCACCAGATGGTGCTGCGTGATGGCACCCGCTCTCGCAAACCAGTAGAGGCTGATCTGGGTCAGCAGGATGCCTTTGCCCGCCAAGCCCTCGTTCATCACCACGTCGAAGGCCGAAACACGGTCGGTCGCCACCATCAGGAGGGCGTCGCCCATATCGAAGACTTCGCGCACTTTCCCTGCTGCGACCAAGGGATAGGGCAGCCCCTGAACCTTAAGGAGCGCTTGTTCGGGCATAGGAAACGGTAAATCAAAATTGGGCATAGCAAGTAGATGAGTGGCCAGAGCCTTTCGCGCAAACGGATTTTAGGGGCGCAGCACGAAAAAGTCGCATTTTTTGAAAAAAGGGCTTGCAGCGGATAAGTCGAAACATAGCTTCCGTGACTTCTCCTCCCTCCCGTTCGTCTAGCCCGGTCTAGGACACCTGGTTTTCATCCAGGCAACAGGGGTTCGAATCCCCTACGGGAGGCCAATTTAAAGCCCGCCAACTCTAGTAGTCTGGCGGGCTCTTTAATGCCTTACGCTCAAAAGGGGATGAGAACCCAGGGGTTCGACGGAGCGAGTCTGCGAGCGGAGATGGGGCAACCGCAGGTTGATCGCGCAGCGATGCCGAAGGCACCAATCCCCTACGGGAGGCCATTTTAAATGTCCTAAGGTTGGAGTCCCGCCTTTAGGCGGCGCAGAGCACGAGCCCAAACCGCCTAAAGGCGGGACTCCAATACTTAAAGGCCGCTCTTGACCTTTCCGCCAGAATCACCGATATTTACATCAATGAGCAAGTTAGCTACAGTTCAAGACTACGACCAAGACTTCGCACGTACACGGATTCAATCCCGTCGCGAAGATCAAGTCGCCATGTCCACTGGCAAAGCATCGCCTGCAGAGCTTCAACAGAAGAACTCGATTCTCCCCGACGACTTCTGGAGCAAGGCAAAGATCAACTGGGACGCCTTAGCTGTTGGAACGAAATCGCACAGTTAAGGATTACCTCGACCTTCTAGATGAAGGCACGGGTCTCTTACTAGTCGGTGGGCAAGCAGTCAATTTATGGGCGGAGCTCTACCAAGCTGATGAACCTGCGATCCGAGACTTCCAACCTTACACTAGCCGTGACGCAGACTTTTATCGTCGCGCCCCTAAGCTACGATTACCACCAAACTGGATTAAATTGCCAATACCGACTAAAGGTCGTGTGCGTATCGTGACTCATGCGCTCCAAGGCCCTGCGGGGCAGATTGCTGAAGTCATCCGAACGGTCAACGGTCTCACGAACAAAGAACTGGAAGACGGGTCGATCCCGATTGATTACGGGGATCTGGCTATGTGGTTCTTAGTGCCGCCTGCACTATTTCAAGCTAAATTGGCCAATTTGAAGTCAATCAGCCAAGAGGGGCGACAGGATTTAAAGCATTTCCAACTTCTAATCCCAGTAACCCGATGCTTCTTCAAAGACTTGCTTGAGCGGCACACATCCACAGATCGACCTGCAAGAGCTATCGCTTGGATGAGCCAACATGCTGTAAACATCCAAGAGGCCATAAAACTCGGCCACCTGCCTAGCACAGAATGGAACACGTTCTTTCCGATGGCGGCGATGACGGATCACCCCAGTGAAGCGGTGAGAAATTTCACAGCTTACCAGCTCAAGCCGACCGGATATTGCAGACCATCGTAACTTAGCTCACGCTTCTAGCGTGTCACCCATCTCGCAGAAAACACACTTAGCTCACGCCTCTTTGGAGTAAATTTCACAGTTATCGATTCCTTTTACGTTTGCTCACTCTGCGATAGAACTGCTTAAAGTGAAAAGCCTGCCACCGGCTCCCAAACTGATGAACAAAAAAGATCTCTCCGAGAGCGATATTTGCGCGAAATACATCACCCTTGCAATTATGCAGTCGGGTTGGGATGAAATGACGCAAATCCGCCGGGAGGTCAGCTTCACTAAGGGGCGCATCATTGTCCGGGGAAAGATGGTTACGCGAGGTAAAGCCAAACGCGCCGACTACATTCTCTACTACAAGTCCGACCTGCCGATTGCGTTGGTCGAAGCAAAGGATAACAAACATGCTGTCGGCGACGGCATACAACAGGCACTCGGCTACGCAGATACACTCGACATACCCTACGTGTTCTCATCCAACGGCGACGGCTTCGTCTTTCACGATAGGACAGGACAGAGCATGCCCGTGGAGCAGAACCTAGCAATAGGCGCCTTCCCCGCTCCCGACGCGCTCTGGGCAAAATACAAAGCGTGGAAGGGCTTGGGCGAAACCGAAGCAGCCATCGTGCTGGAGGACTACTTCAGCGATGCCAGCGGGAAGGAGCCACGCTACTACCAGCGTGTCGCCATCAACAAGACCATCGAGGCCATTGCCAAGGGGCAAGACCGATGCCTCCTCGTCATGGCCACGGGCACAGGCAAAACCTACACCGCTTTCCAGATCATCTGGCGCTTATGGAAGTCAGGGCGCAAGAAACGCATCCTCTTCCTCGCCGACCGCAACATCCTCGTCGATCAAACCATGGTCAACGACTTCCGCCCCTTCAAGGGAGCTATGGCTAAACTCAGCGTCCACGCTAAGACGATTGAGCGCGAGGACGGCACCGAGATCACATTGCCCACGGCGGTTGATAAAAAGACCCGCCGCATCGACACCTCCTACGAAATCTACCTTTCGCTCTACCAATCCATCACCGGCCCCGAGGAGCGCCAAAAGCTTTTTAAGGAACTCTCCTCCGACTTCTTCGACCTCATTGTCATTGACGAGGCTCATAGAGGCAGTGCCGACGACGACTCCGCATGGCGCGAAATCCTCGATCATTTCACCGAGGCCACCCAAATCGGCCTAACCGCCACCCCAAAGGAGACTAAATACGTTTCCAATATTCACTACTTCGGCAAACCCGTTTACACCTACTCTCTCAAGCAAGGCATCAGCGACGGCTTCCTCGCCCCTTACAAAGTCGTCAAAGTCCATATCGACAAGGACGTTGAAGGCTACCGCCCGGAAAAAGGTCAACTCGACCGCGACGGCAACGAAATCGAAGACCGCATCTATAACCAAAAAGACTTCGACCGCCAAATCGTCCTCGATGACCGCACCCAGTTGGTCGCCAAGAAGATCACTCAATTCCTCAAAGAGAGCGGCGACCGCTTTCAAAAGACCATCGTCTTCTGCATTGATACTGAGCACGCCTCTCGGATGCGCCAAGCACTGATCAATGAGAACGCCGACCTCGTCAAAGCAAACGCCCGCTACGTCATGCGCATCACAGGTAACGATAAAGAAGGCTGCGACCAACTCGGTAACTTCATCGACCCCGAGGCCAAATACCCCGTCCTCGTCACCACCTCTCGCCTACTTTCCACGGGCGTCGATGCACAGACCTGCCGCCTCATCGTCCTAGAGCGCGAGGTCGGCTCCATGACCGAGTTTAAGCAAATCGTAGGCCGTGGCACCCGCGTGCATGAGGACACCGACAAATACTATTTCACCCTGATCGACTTCCGCAAAGCCACCAACCACTTTGCCGACCCCGACTTCGATGGCGAACCCGTTCAAATCTACGAACCCGACGACGACGATCCCATGACGCCCCCCGAAGACGGAGACGACGATGGCGGCGGCATCCCCGGCGAAGAGGAGCAAGCCCCCTACAACGACGACGAAGACGATGATGATGATGATGAGCAGGTAATCATCGACCCAGAGATTCCCCCTGGCCCTGGCGGAGTGGCGCGAGAACCACGCAAGAAAATCTACGTCGATGGCATCGCTGTCCGCATCGTGGCGGAACGAATCGAATACATGGACGAAAACGGCAAGCTCGTCACCGAAAGCCTCAAAGACTACACCAAGAAGGCACTCCAGAAGCGATTCGCCAGCCTCGAAGACTTTTTGACCACTTGGAACGACGCCCAGCGCAAGCAAGCCGTCATCGACGAACTCGCCGAAGAAGGACTCTTACTCGACGCCCTCGCCGATGAAGTCGGTAAAGACTTCGACCCCTTCGACCTCATTTGCCATATCGCTTTCGACCAGCCACCACTCACCCGCCACGACCGCGCCGAGAACGTCCGCAAACGCGATCCCTTCACCAAGTATGGCGCACCAGCCCGCAAAGTCCTCGAAGCTCTGCTAGCAAAATACGAAGACGAAGGCGTCCTAGCCATCGACGACCCAAAGCTACTCCAAGTCGCCCCCTTCAACGAAATCGGCCTGCCGCTTCAACTGATCAAAGAGTTCGGCACACGCAAAGACTTCGAGCAAGCCGTCCACGAAATGCAAAGTTCTCTCTACGCCTGAAATGACACCATAATTGCAATTTGACATCATTATCGATTTAATCTACTTTAACAGGTCATGAAAGCAGCACCCCACACACTTAAGAAAACACCGACTCGCTCTAAAAAAGCGCACTCAGCACCCAAGAAAGTCTTCGTTCGCCCCAAAACGACCAAAGCATCCACCGTTCGATTGAATCCAGACCTCCAGTCCGCTCTCGATGAAATCAGTGGTCACCTTGGCAAAACAAAAAACAAAATCGTCAATGAGGCACTCGCCGACTATCTAGAGAAATCAGGCTACCAACTACGAAACGACATCGACGACACCCTTCAAAAGCTACGCGCCTACCGCAGCAAAGACCCATCCTTCGAGTCCGACATCGAACGCTTCGCTGCCGCCGAATCCGCTCATGCAAAGGATGACGCCCACGAGGGAAGTATCGTAATGAAATCTGAGCAGTCCCTCAGTCACGAAATTCAGGAATTAATACATGCCTGATTGGGACGAGAACAGCCCTGAACTCCGTGAGAATCTGAAACAGGTTTTACGTGACATTCGAGATTCAGCCCAGCAACGCAAGACGCTCGGAGTTGAAGCCATTCGTGAATGGCACCGTGGCATCATGAAGGGATTGAACGTGCCTAATAAAAAATGGATCGGCAAGTTCCGTGGCGAGGTTGGTCTGAAAAAGGAGGTTCGCATCCATCCGTTCGCAAACGGCAATGGTCGCATTGCACGCCTACTCGCAAATGCAATCGCGCTCCGCTACGGGCTACCACCCTTCGTGCAACTACGTCCCCGCCCCAACCAAGGCTATCCAGATGCCGCCGAAGCTTCCATGCTCGGCGATTACAAGCCACTAGCCATTGTATTCGATAAAATGCTCCAAGCATATCTGTCCAAACCAAACTAGCCACCACCTTCCCACTTTCTAACCTTTCAACTTTTCCCAATTTCCGCTTTCAGCATTTCCCAACACGTATGTCCATCCGTAACACCGTAAAATCCATTCAAGACATCATGCGCCAAGACACTGGCGTCGATGGCGACGCACAGCGCATTTCCCAGCTCTGCTGGATGTTCTTTCTCAAAATAATCGACGACCAAGACCAAGAACTGGAATTGATCAGCGACGACTATACATCGCCCATCCCCAAAGCCCTACAGTGGCGCAACTGGGCAGCGAACCCCGAGGGCATTACGGGCGACGCCCTACTCGACTTCGTCAATAACACACTCTTCACCCAGCTCAAAGAACTCTCCGTCACCGGCGCGAGCCGCCGCCGCGTGGTGCGCGATGTATTTGAGGACGCTTACAACTACATGAAGTCCGGTCAGTTGATGCGGCAAATGATCAATAAGATCAACGCCGTCGATTTCAACAACCTCGCCGAGCGCCAGCACTTTGGCGACATCTACGAGCAAATCCTCAACGACCTCCAAAGCGCAGGCAACTCGGGCGAATACTACACCCCGCGCGCCGTCACCGCATTCATGGCTGATCGTATCGATCCCAAGCCCGGCGAAATCCTCTTCGACCCCGCTGTCGGCACAGGCGGCTTCCTCACCTGCTCCATCCGCCAAATGCGCGAGCGCTACGTCAAAACCGCTCAAGACGAAGCCAAGCTCCAGTCCGGCCTCCGCGCCGTCGAAAAGAAGCAACTCCCCCACATGCTGTGCATGACGAATATGCTGCTGCACGGCATAGAAAACCCCAGCTTCGTGCGCCACGACAATACCCTCGCCCGCCCCTATATCAGCTATACCAAGGCCGACCGTGTGGACGTGGTGCTGAGTAACCCACCCTTCGGTGGACGCGAAGAAGACGGCATCGAGAGCAACTTCCCGCAGCACTTCCGCACCAAGGAAACTGCCGACCTCTTTCTCGCACTCATCATCCGCTTACTTTAAAAAGACGGACGTGCCGGCCGGACAGGCGGGCGTGCTGCCATCGTCCTACCCGACGGCTCCCTCTTCGGCGAAGGCGTCAAGACCCGCCTCAAAGAGCACCTACTCGAAGAGTGCAACTTGCACACCATCGTGCGGCTCCCCAACTCCGTCTTCCGCCCCTACGCATCGATCGGCACCAACCTGCTCTTCTTTGAAAAAGGCGAACCGACCAAAGAGTGTCAGCGGCGATTTAAAAGTGGTGTAAAAGTGGCGGTTTGAAAGTGGCTATTCTTCTGCATTTTCTTCAAATAGGACTTCTCAAAAGATCTCTTCTTCCTTCTTTTTCTTAGTC